>Ga0172378_10005012_pt1 | contig 12391 bp, 21 predicted proteins | sample GrowelOW332metaG_FD_119755 | JGI IMG/M metagenome (GOLD analysis project Ga0172378, IMG submission 119755) | Groundwater microbial communities from an aquifer near a municipal landfill in Southern Ontario, Canada - Pumphouse #3_1 metaG | ecosystem: Environmental > Aquatic > Deep subsurface >...
AAGCTTGATCGTTATGCTGGCACAGCAAGTCGTTATCAAAATGCTTGATGAACAATTCGTCGATCAACTGCGCCATCGCCCGGCCGCCACCACCGTGGCTGAGATCGACGTGGCCGGTTTTTAAGTTTAGGGCTGAGGTATTAACTTTTGACACGGGATAATGTGATTGGGAGGGGTTACAGAGCTAAGGGGGGCGAAATAAACGGGATTCTGTATCAGTCTGTTATTCTACCTTGCCAGTAAACAGGTTTTCGATGCAAGTGCGCTACCGCAACAACGACAATCAAATCAGCGTCGACACCATACAAAATAGCGTACGGAAAACGCTTGATTAAACAGCGCCTTATCTGCCCGTCTATTGCGGCATAAGCTAACGGATAGCGAACTATTCTCCTGATCGCCGCTTCGAATTCGGTGATAAATTGCCTGCCTAGATTGTCTTGTTGCGTTTCGTACCATTCGAAGGCTTGATCCAATTCGATTTGCGCTGCCTTCAGAAACTCGACTTTCATTTATATTTCTGCATCACCGTTTCGTATCCGACTGTCGTGAGTCGCCCGTCTTGGTAGGCCTGCCACCGCTTGGCGGCGTCCTCGCGCCAGAGCTTATCTATTTCCTGATCAGGCACATCCAAATCAGCCAACAATAATTCCGCTAACTGTAACTTTTCCAGTGGCGGCAGTTGGCTAATCTTCTGATAAATTTCTTGGTTACTGGGCATGGAACGGCTCCGCAATGATGTACTCGACTACATTTTACGGCGATTCGGCTGACGTGGCGACATCGCCTCTCAGTCGCCCATACGACCAATACGCGGCACAAGCCCCCTCCGACGACACCATGCACGAGCCCATCGGGTTTTCCGGGGTGCAGATGGTGCCCAACAACTTGCAATCTTGCGGCTTTTTCGCGCCGCGCAGGATGGCAGGACATTCACAGCCTTTCACGTCACTGGCTTCGATAGCCGGCATCTCGAAGCGCTGTTCGGCGTCGAACTCGGCATATTCGGCTTTTAACTTCAACGCACTATTCGAAATCAAACCCAGACCGCGCCATTCAAATTGCGGACGTAACTCAAACACCTCAGCCATCAAGGCCTGCGCTTTGACATTGCCGTCGCGCGTCACCGCCCGGCTGTATTCGTTTTCCACTTCGTGGCGACCGTCGTTGAGTTGCCGAATCAGCATAAGCGAAGACTGCATCACATCCAGCGGTTCGAAGCCGGCTATGACGATGGGCTTGGCATAATGTTCGGCAAAGGTTTCGTAGGGCAGGCTACCGATCACGCTACTCACATGGGATGGCCCCAGAAAAGCATCAATAGACACCGGCTCCGGCGCATCCAAAATAGCCTGCATCGCTGACGGCGTTAACACGTGATTGCAGAATACCGAGAAATTAATCAATCCTTCCGTTTGCGCCTGTTTAATGGCAACAGCAGTCGGCGGTGTGGTGGTCTCGAAACCGATCGCGAAAAACACCACTTGCCGATCCGGGTTATCGCTGGCGATTTTCAATACATCCTGGGTGGAATAAACCATCCGAATATCGCCGCCGGCCGCCTTGGCTTTTAACAGACTGTTACGGCTTGAGGCGACCGCCATGGATGGTGGAAGTGCGGCGGTGGCTCGGGAACCCACGCCGCCCGGCACCCGCATCAGATCGGCATAAGTGCAAAGAATCACATCGTGCTGCTCGACCAATTGAATCGCGTTGTCGATGCGCCCGGTCGGCAACACGCACACCGGGCAGCCGGGGCCGTGAATGAACTCGACGTTGCTCGGCATCAAATCCTGCACGCCGTAACGAAAAATCGCATGGGTATGGCCGCCGCAAAATTCCATCAGACGATAATGCCGCTCGGGATTAACGGTTTGGGCAATGACCTGCGCCAATTGCTTGGCCAAATCGTGCTGGCGAAATTCGTCGATGTATTTCATGACGCCGCCAGACCGGCTTCCGCGAACAAGGCCAAAGTTTTCAACGCCTCTTCCTCGTCGATCTTATTCAGCGCGTAGCCGACATGCACCAGCACGTAATCGCCAACTTTCACATCGTCGACCAATGCCAGCGAGACTTCGACTTTAACGCCATCCACACTGGCAATCGCCATCTGCGTAGCAAAATCAATATCAGTAATTTGGGCAGGCAGGGCTAGGCACATAGTGGTCTTGGCAAGGGTCGATAAAGTCCGTTAAGCATATGCTATCCGCTGCAAGGCCATCTCCGCTCGCAACCAGGTCAACCAATTTTCCATGCCCTCGCCGGTCTTGGCCGATAAGGACAACACCTTGATGCGCGGATTAACCTGCTTCGCGTACTGAATGCTCTGCGCGCTGTCGAAATCCAGATGCGGCAGCAAATCGGTTTTGTTCAGGATCATTAAATCGGCGGCATGGAACATGTCCGGATATTTGATCGGCTTGTCTTCGCCTTCCGTAACCGACAAGATCACCACCTTGTGCGCCTCACCCAAATCAAAAGCCGACGGGCAAACCAGATTGCCGACGTTTTCGATGAATAGCAAACTGTGCTCGGGTAAATTCAGACTTTCCAAGCCATGACCGACCCGATGAGCATCCAAATGACAGCCCTTGCCGGTATTGATTTGCAAGGCCGGCACGCCGGTGGCGCGGATGCGGTCAGCATCGCGGGCGGTTTGTTGGTCGCCTTCGATCACCGCGATGCTCAACTCGTCTTTAAGACGGAGAATGGTTTCGGTCAACAGCGTGGTTTTACCGGAACCAGGACTGGACACCAAGTTCAAAGCCAGCATGCCGCGCTCACTAAAATAGCGGCGGTTTTCCTCGGCGTAACGATTATTTTTGGCCAGAATGTCCTGCTCGATTTGCACCATCCGCGCCTGAGTCAGGCCCGGCGCATGCGAGTGTTCGGCTGTATGTTCGTGATGATGCTGATGTCCATGGTCATGGTTGTGATCATGGGCATGCTCGTGATCGTGTAATTCGTCGTGCGAGTGAATAGGGCCCTCGCCGCAGCCGCATACGCCGCACATTACTCTACCTCCAGTTCTTTGATTCGCATTTGATCGCCGCCGACGATCTGTAATTGATGACTGCCGCAGTGCGGGCATTCGTCGTATAACTGTTGCACCAACACCTCGCAGCCGCAGGGCATACACCAGGCCACACCCGGCACTTCGATAATTTCCAGCCGGGCCTGTTCGGCCAAGGAGCCTTGCATCACCACCTCAAAACTAAAATGCATCGCCTCCGGCTCCACGCCCGACAAGGCGCCAATTTCCAGCCACACGGTTTTGACTTTGGCAAACTGCTGGGCCTTTGCCTGTTGCTCGATAATCTGTAACACGCTCTCGCAGAGCGACATTTCGTGCATGATGATTGCTCTGTATAGTTCAGTTTTCCGGCGTCAAAATCAGTCGGTATTGCACACAGGGGTCAACCGCATTGATCAGCCATTCCGCCTGCTGCCGCAAGCCACCCGCATCGTCCGCTTGCAAAGACTTTAGACCTTTGGCCAGCACACCATTGGGATGAAAATTCCATTCGGTTGGCGCGACAATGCGGTAATCGTACACCCGGCCTTGGTTTAAGACCAGGCGATGAATCAATAAGCCGCGCGCAGCTTGTACTTGCGCCAGACCGACGCCATCTGCGGCGTAAGTCGACATCGTTTCAAGCGGTGGTTTTAGGCCCTGCGGGATAGCGGCCACTTCCAATAACACGGCGAGAAACCGCGCTAACAAACCATTGCCGTAACGGCTATGCAAGTCCGTGAGCAACGGCGACGCTTGCTGACGACTGAATGGCGTCGACTCAAAACAGCAACCCAGCCACTGTGGCATCCGACAAAAGACCAATAGATCCGTGTTTTGCATCTGCCTGTTCAGTTCGGCCGGATCCAATTCCGGCAAACCAGCCACATTGCCGTTCCCCAAAGCCAGCCAATCTCGTTGGTACACCGCACTCAGTAGTTGCGCGGCCAACCCTGTATTGCCATCCAACCAATCGCGCAATTGCGCTTCGTCCGAAATCGCCAGAAATCCGCGGAGACCACCAGCGAAAATGGCTTGATCGATTGAGCTGGTCAATTCGACGAACAAACTCTGCAAAACCGGCGCGTCGATGCGCAACTGACTATCCAGCGTAAACGCCTCTCCATCTTTAAATAAACACGACTTGAACTGTCTATCCAATTTCAATAGCGCCGCAAGCGCGGCCTTATCCGCAGGCAGGTCCAGCAAGCCCGGCCAATCCAGCAATATCCGCCAGGCGTGTTCGCGGACCGTTTCCAGTTGCAATAAACATTCTCGAACGGCATCGACTTCCGGCTCGGCGGGCATTTGCAAGGCAGCACGGCAGGCCATCAAAGCCGCGTAAGCCTGAGCGTTGCCGCATAAAGAAAACAGTAGCGGCACCAAGCTCAACACTTGCTCCGGCGTTTTGCCGACCAGCACCTGCGCCGCCTCCGGCCGGGTCGAGCCTATCTTCACCGCAGCGACTTGGCCGGCGCGATGCGTCAGTTCGATGGCAATCTCGCCCGCCGGCGTCACTTAAGGTCTTACCAAATTGCCGCGCAACAAATCGCGGCGACTGATCGCTCTTGGCGCGGGAACGGCTAACAAAGCTTGCAAAGCACTTTCCGCCGCAGCGACGGCCGCCGCCTGATCGGCAAATTGAAACATCGGCGAAAATAGCGAACATTGCGCGTAGCGCCCCAGTTGCGCTTCGTCAGCGACGACGAACTCGAAACTGCCGTACGGAAAAGCCTGCTCAAACTTGGTTCCAGGCACTTGCGCCGACCATTGGCTCTCCGCGCCAGGCAGCAGCAACAGGTTCATAAACCAGGGCGTAATCAATACCCCCACCCAATCGGCGTTGTAGCGGTTAAACCCTAGGGCTCGCACCACTAATGCCGGATTCAGCACCGGCATGTCGTGCATCCGTTGGGCCAGGATATCGTTAAACACAGCTTCCAGCGTTTGCCAAATCTGCTGACCGTCCTGCCAGTGCATACTTAGTCCTCCAGCACCAAAAAGCCTTGTTTCGGCGCGCCGCATTGCGGGCAGTTCCAATGGTCGGGCAAGTCGGCAAAGGCAGTGCCGGGCGGCACTTGCCAGACGGCGTCGCCTTCGGCCGGGTCGTAGACATGCCAGCAAATTTTGCATTCCAGCTTGGCCTCCGCCGGCAAGCGCGAGGCATCGCCGCCGAAAGCCCCGGCAAAGAAGCCTTCGCTCACAAATACACCTGCAAAATTTCCTGCAAGCGCTGGTGGCTGTCGGCAATGTCTTCCGCCGACGCGCAAGCCACATTCGGCACGTCGCTGACTTCCAGCGTATTCAGGATTAGCGTGTCCTGCGAATTAAAATACCGCACCCACCAGATGTTGCGGGTGGCGGTAGCGTCGATCCGGCAGTTGCCATAACCGCGCGACAAAATGGTCACCGCGCCCTTGCCCAAACGTTGCTCCAGAAACACCAAATCCTGCTCGGTTTGCGGCAGCAAACTCAGGTTGATGATATGCGCTTCGGTGCCTGGTTGATACTCAGCGATCTTGGCATTCAACTCCGCCAGCAGCGGCGGCGCGTTCATCACCCCATCCGGCAACGCGCTCATGTCCGCGTCGATGTGTTTAGCAGCATCGGCAAACGCGGTTTGCAAGATGGCTTGCGGGATGATGCCGACTTCCAAAGTGTCGGTAACGATCTGTTTTTGCGCATCCAGGCGTTGCGAGCGCCAGACGCCGGCCAGCACCGATTCCTGAATCCGCAACGTTTGCGCACCCTTACACAGCATGCTGACCTCGCCTTCGCCGAGCAGTTCGTCGACGAACTGGCGATTGGTTTGGTCCAGGCTTATCAAATCGATGGTTTGGCTGTTTGCCGGGTACGTCGCCAAATCTTGCTCAAGCTGCTGCAACACGGTTTTGGCGTGCGCTAGATCAGCCGCGTTCAAGTCCACCGAAATCGTCGGCATGCGGTAGGTGGCCATTTCTTCCGGCATCGCCAGATAGTCGAGTTCGACGCCGTCTTCCTCGGCGGGTTGGCTGCCTTGGCCGAAAATTGGGAGAGATATGCTGGTCATTTTTTGGTTGTTTGTTGAATTAAGTTGTAGGCTGGTTAAGCGAACTGCATCCGGCACTGGATTATTTTTTTGGTGTCGCTATCGCGAGGATGTTTTTAGATGTCGGTTTCACGAAAAACATCCCTGTTTTTCGCCCTACGGGTGGCTTCGCATGCAAATCGGCAATCCTGCCGATTTGTCGGCCCGACAGCCGAGTGACTTTTCTTTGCTTGGCCAAAGAAAAGTCACCAAAAGAAAGGCCACCCGGTATTCCGCCTTAATCCTGCGCTCCTCGCTTTTGGCGAGGGTTTTCGGAAGGGCCATCCCTGGCCCTCCGAAAACGAGCGGCATCCTTGCCGCTCCCCTGCGGGCTAATCTCGCCAAAAGCTGCGATGCTCGGGGCTGAATAACGGGACTAAAACCGTCCCAAAATTTAAAAAGACTCTCAAAAATTTAGGGTGGGCGCATGCTTTTCGTGCCCACCCGGGAAAATTGAACTGGAAAACTATTGCTACCCAAAACTTATTTTGAATTTGGGGTTTGATAAAAAATCCCCAATACGAAGGTATTTACTCCTTCGCATCTTGGACAATTCCAACTCTTTCCGATTTCAATATCTGTTTCCCAAAAAATCACACTTTCATTGCAATCAGAGTTAGCACATGTAATTTCACTCCTATTTGGGCGCCAATCAACTTTCCCAGACTCTTTTGAAATAACCGTGTAAGAAGCATTGCACTCATCGCATTTAGCTTGTACTTGTTGTTTATCAGATACACGTTTGCGAATTGTTTTCCCACATTGAATACATTCGCATTTCGAGAAGACACCCATAGTAACGTTAAAAATATGGGATGAAAGAACCTCCTTTACAAACTTTGCAATGTCTTCAAGGCGAGACTCCATCCTGGTGTAATTAATTGACTTACCCTCAATAGCTTGTTTCATAGTTTGGACATGAAGGTAACTACCCAAAGCATCATAGTGTTTACGTAACGTCGCCATATTGAAAACTTTTTCCGATCCTAATGGCGACATTATTGATGCCGGCGTGCCATAAGTTTCCTGTACACTAATTGCCACGGAACAATCTTTATCTGCCAATGGCTCAATTTCAAGTAAAACTGACATCACCCTACGTGGTTGCCATGTTTTGTATTCCGATGCTGGAAACTCATCCATGTAAAGTAAGGCCCGATCATATGTCAGCGCTTCCATAGCCATGCGCAATTCAAGGGCCGAATATTTCAAACGCGCCTTATCTCCAGATCTAAATTCGTGCTCAAAGCGCTCAAGGTGTTTTCTCGCGTCGTTACGATAATTCACATTTTTTCCTAATTGGTTAAATCTTGGAAGTGTTCTAAGTACGTGGGCAAGGGAGCCCGAAACCAAGCAATATAGGTCAAAGTTGGGTTTACACTACCGTTCCAACCCAGCCTACCAAAAAAGCTTTGCGACACACAATAACCGTTGGAGTGGATTATTCCCGTTATTCCGCCCCGAGCATCGCAGCTTTTGGTGAGATTAGCCCGCAGGGGAGCGGCAGGGATGCCGCTCGTTTTCGGAGGGCCAGGGATGGCCCTTCCGAAAACCCTCGCCAAAAGCGACAAATTTGCCTGGAGCAAATTTGAACAGCCGATAGGCTGGCCCGAAGGGCGAAAACCATGGATGGTTTTCGTAAAGCGCAGGAGTAAGGCGGAATTCCGGGTGGCCTTTTCTTTGGATACTTTCTTTTGGCCAAGCAAAAGAAAGTATCTCGGCTGTCGGGCCGAGACCCGACATTAAAAAAGCCCGTCGCGATAGCGACACATTTAAGGAAGCTAGAGCTTTCAAGACAAAGGTTCCCAACCTGGAGGTTGGGAACAAAAAGCTCACTCATCAAACATCAAACTTAATCTTCCCATTCGCATATTGATGTATCAACGAACTAATCAACACCTGATACGGCAATCCCTGACTAACCGACTGCGCCTTTAACCGTTCGAGATCGCTTTCCAACAACCGAATACTGACCGTTTTCTTTTTGCCTATTTGGTCACGGGCGATTTGGCTATAACGGCTTTTTTCGCCATCCAAATTATCGACACTGACGGCTGAGTCGCCTTCGACATAATCGACAATCTCTTGTTCTTCAACCGATAATTCAGTCGCCATGATCAGCCTCTTTAGAATATTGCTTGTGATATTTACGGCTTGGAATGATATTTTTCAGAAATATCGTTTCGTTGTCTTCCACGAATGGCACGTAATAGATGTAATCTCTGATACGAACGATAAAAATTTTCTGATGCGGATATTTGTCAATATTATGATGTGGCAATACATCAAACAATCTTTCTTCACCAATCGCCACCAAGACATCCTCGAAGCATACGCCACGAGTATTTTTGAGCAGTTGGTTCTTATGCTCGTCCCAGTCAAAACGCATGTTTAGCTCATCGAGTTATTTACATAAAAACGAGCAATGTTAAAAAGATCGCCATTCGTCCAGAGGCAAGCCTTCTTGTTCAATCGTTTTATTGTAGGCAGAGGTAAAGTCAGCCACTCGACGCGCCGATTCCTCGCCCCATAACCGCTCGAACTCCGACTCGGAAACTTCCTCGAGGCTCAACAACAAACGCTGTGCCAAAGCGGCCCGGTCTTGAAGCGGTAAGGAAAAAATTTCGGCTTCCAGTTGTGTGAGATTCATATCAGCGATACTCCCCTTTAAGTAGAAAACTCAGTCACGCCAGTACAGGCACGACGGGGATAGTATACGTCCAACCTCATTTCTGCCGCGATAGAGACACCAAATTGTTAAAGAGCTGGTGAGAATTTAAGTCTCGACCACGAAGCACTCTAGCCATAGACAGGCTTTGCGCTTCGAAATGTTGGGTTACGCTCTATTGAGCTAACCCAACCTACATTTTTTTTAATGACACGTGTCCAGCACCACAAACCTTCCCCAAATCAAACCCCGGCGGCTGCCCCGGCTCGGCAGCTAAAATCCGTGCAAATTCCTGGCCGTATTCCGCCCAATCCTTAATCCCGGTAATTACGCCCAAATACTCGCCGCCATGCAAAAATACCAGGGACGGCCAACTGGTAAATCTAAATCTGGCCTGCAATTCCCGTTCGACGGATTTATCGACCACCGCACCGTGCAAACGACCGGCAAAGGCTTTTAATAACTCCGGCAAAATCACCGCCACATCGTGGCTTTCCGGAAACATCACCGGATCGTTGGCGAAGAACAGCACCACGGTTTCGTGGCCGTAGACGAAATTGTCGTAACTGTCTGCATCGAGCAGCGGCAGGCCGTGGCGGGTTTGCAGTTGTTCCAGCAAGGGGGTACTCATGTTCTTAAAAACTCCGGCAGTTCGGGTTCTCGATCAACCAGATCGGCGAATAAATGATCGAAGTTGGTTTCGCCTTGCATGGCCAAACGCATCGCTTCCAGCGCATCGGCGATCTGGGCGGCTTTTTCGGCCGTGATGACTTCCCTCGCCGCGTCCAGAAACACCAATAGCCAGGTGCCGGCAGCTTGCTCGCCGACCAACATCATGTCTATCAACGTCGGTTGGCCGCGATATTCGCACAGCGCCGAATCGCCGCGCGCCTCAATGACTTGCATGGGGATGCCGATGCACATCAGTATTTGCCCCGGTAATCGACATCGACTTGCAGACTGGGCAATTCAGACGCAGACGGTGGCTTCACCTCAAAGGCAGTGGATAACACGATGCGTTCATCCCCGAGCCGACAGGCTTGTTCGGGCGACGGGCGTTCTTGTTCGTAGCGTTGGATATTCAAGATCGGATCGGCCAACACTTGCGGCGTGTCCACACACTCAGCAACGACGCCGAAGGTTTGCAGATAAGACAGAGCCATTTCAATAGCCGGTTGAATTTGCGCTTTGACGGCTGGCCGCAGGCTGCCGCCGTAGTCTTCCAACTCTTCCGGCTGCACGCCGATCAGCAGTAAATGCTGGGGATATTGACCGAGCATTTGCGCCAGCGCCAACACTTCCTGAAAGCCGGTCTGATGCAGGCTCATTTTCTTGGCACCGAGGAAATTCGGCACCTCGTCGTTTTCGACCCGCTTCATGGTGGCCGGCGGCAGGCCGTAATCGACCGCATCAAATACCACCAATACATCCGCTGCTTGGACATGCTCGATCAGATAGACGCCCTGCGTACCACCATCCACCACCTGCACGCTATCTGGAAAGCGATAGTGTTTTTGCAGATGCTCGACCACGCGCACACCAAAGCCTTCGTCGGCCCACAGCAGGTTGCCGATACCCAATAACAGTATTTGCGGCGTGGCAGTCATGCTCAATGCGCGTCATCGACAGGCTTGTCGTCCTTAAAGGTGCGCCAGCCGGTCGCTATCGTGGACAACATGCTTTGTCCGGACAATTTGTCTTCGCGCACCGCGACGTAAATATGAATCAGCACGAAGCAAACGATGAACCACATCACCAGATGATGCCAGGTATGCACGGTTTGGCTGTCACCGAATAGCGGCAGCAGCCAACTGCTGAACAAGGCATATTGCCAACTGCCCTGCCCCTCGCCTTCGCCGTACAAGGCAAAGCCGGTGAGGATCATGAACAACGAGCCCCACACCAACACGAAATGCATCGCCAAAATCGCCAGCGGGTTATGACCGATGTAATGGCGCGGCGCCTTGGCTAAAAAGGTGTACCAGAGGATTTCCTGACGCACGCCGTCCCAGAAATGTGCTTGCAACAAGGGCGGTAGAAAGATTTGCCGGGCATGCTCGTTACCGGCATAGGCCCAGTACACACGCCCCAGTAAACCGATCGCCAACACATAGCCCGCGGCAAAATGCGCAAAGCGGATATAGCCCATCAGAAAATGCTCGCTGGCTTCGCCGATCGGCGAGGATAACGGCGAGGCGATCAAATAACCGCTGATCGCCAACACCGTTATCGCCAGCGCATTGATAGCATGCCAGAGTCGAACCGGCAGTTCGTAAACATAAACCGGAGCGAGTGGTGCGCTCATTGCGGTCTCCGGCCCGATGCTTTGCTGCGAAGCCAAAGGCTACGCAGCAGTGCTGCCGCCGCTATCGATAAAGCGGCTGTAAACAGATGCGGCAGCCAGGCCGAGTAAGCGGTCAGCATATGTTCCAGGCTGTGTGTCAAGGCATCGATGCCGGGGTGGCTGTGGGCTTCGGCTTGGCCGAAAACCAGTAACAAAGCGGTGGATGGCAATATTTTGTTCATAAGCTCTCCCGGTAGGGTGGATGTGGCAAACGCATCCACCATGGAATTTGAAAAAGGCGGATGCGCTACGCTTATCCGCCCTACATTTTTATGGTTATCGGACTTTCACCCGTGTCAATTCCGTACCGTCCGGACTCATCACATGCGTCGAGCAGGCCAGACACGGATCGAAACTATGCAGTGTGCGCAAAATTTCCACAGGTTCGTCCGGCACCTCGACTTTGGTGTTCATCAACGACGCCTCGAACGCGCCGATATTGCCTTGCTCGTCGCGCGGCGAACCGTTCCAGGTGGTCGGCACCACGCATTGGTAGTTGGCAATTTTGGTGTCTTCGATTTTCAGCCAATGGCCCAAGGCGCCGCGCGGCGCTTCGGTGAAGCCGACGCCTTTGACGCTGCTCGGCCAGGTTTCCGGATCCCAGCGCTCGACGTTGGCGGTGGCCAAGTCGCCAGTTTTCAGATTGGCCATCATCTTGTCCATGAAATAGCGCATCTTGCCGGCTGCCCATTGTGCTTCCAGACCACGCGCTGCTGTGCGGCCCAAGGTCGAGAACAGGGCGCTGACCGGGACGTCCAGGGTTTTCAGGACAAAATTGATCTGCTCGGTAATTTCTTTGTTGCCTTGCGCGTAGCCGATCACGTAGCGCGCCAACGGACCCACTTCCATCGCGTGACCGCGCCAGCGTGGGGCTTTGATCCAGGAATATTTGGCGCTTTCGTCCAGCTCTTGGATGTTAGTGCGGTCGCCCTTGGTTTTGGCGCCAATTTTATAGTTCGGTTCGGTGATGCCGTCCCAGGGATGCAAGCCCAGTGCTTCGTCCGGATATTTGTACCAAGAGTGCGGTACAAATTCCTTGATCTGCTCGGGATCGGTCAAATCCACTTCGTGGACTTTAGTCAGATCGCCGTTGATGATCGCGCCGCGCGGCATCAATAAGTTGGCCGCTGAATAATCGTTGGCCTTGTCCGGAATGTCGCCATAAGACAGCATGCTGGCGCCTGACAAACCGCCGCCATACAGCCAGCCTTTATAGAACTGGGCGATAGCGAGTAAATCCGGAATGTAGACCTGATCGATAAAGGTGATGGTACGGTCGATGATGGACGACACCAG
>Ga0172378_10005013_pt1 | contig 12391 bp, 10 predicted proteins | sample GrowelOW332metaG_FD_119755 | JGI IMG/M metagenome (GOLD analysis project Ga0172378, IMG submission 119755) | Groundwater microbial communities from an aquifer near a municipal landfill in Southern Ontario, Canada - Pumphouse #3_1 metaG | ecosystem: Environmental > Aquatic > Deep subsurface >...
GGAACATTTTATATCAGTAATGAGATCATAAACGGTTCACTGGAATTCCTGAAGAAAGTCGAGGGCACCGGTAAGGAGTACTTATTCTTCACTAATAATTCTTCCAGGACGAGCGATGACTATATAGAGAAACTCGCCGGAATGAATTGTCGGATAACAGAAAAAGAGATCATGACATCAGGTGATGTCACGATCGAATATCTCAGGCAAAACTATAGCGGCAAACGTGTATATCTGATGGGAACAAGGACGCTTCAGAAGTCGTTCCGTGACGCCGGGATCTTCCTCACTGACGATGAGCCGGATGTTGTTGTAGCTGCTTTTGACACGGAACTTACATATGAGAAATTAACAAAGACATGTGATTTTGTGAGGAATGGAGCGGTATTTCTTGCCACACACCTCGATATAAACTGCCCTGTTTCCGGCGGGTTCATCCCGGATTGCGGTTCTATGTGTGCGGCAATCACGCTTTCGACAGGAGTAAAACCAAAATACCTTGGGAAGCCTTACAGGGAAACACTTGATATGATACTGGCAAGGACAGGATACAAAAAGGAACAGGTCGCATTTGTTGGAGACAGGATATATACGGATGTTGCGACAGGCGTAAATAACGGCGCGGCGGGCCTCCTGGTGCTTACAGGAGAATGCCGGATGGAAGATGTTGAGAAATCAGATGTTAAGCCGACTGCAATTTTTGAATCACTTGGTGAAATGAGCGAATATTTGTGAGAGAGTTTATGAGGACAGGTGAAAAGGGTATGGCACAAAGGGTATTTGGGGGATATGGGGACAGATAAATCTCATATTCATCAGCATAATCCTCCGATTTCAATCATAGCTCCATGTGTTTCCGGATTATTTGAAATTTTCAAACTCAGTCCACATACGTCTGCAAGCTGTCCTACAATATAAAGCCCCATTCCATAATGACTGTGCCCGTTCCTGCTTTCATCGTCACGGTAGAATTCCTCTTTTGCATGAAGTAGTCCCATTTTTGAAAATCCACTTCCCTCATCATAAACTGCAATTGTATATTTCCGTTTTGGAGATTGATCACACATAATACTCCAATGAATGGTTCCCATAGATGGACTATACTGTACTGCATTATCCAGGAGATTCATGAAAATCCGGCCAAGCAGAGACAAGTCTGTTGTTACATCAATCGACTGCAGGGAGTTTTTAATTTCATCTGAAATATGAATGCTATAGGAAAGTTCATGCTGGATGCAGAGAGCCTTCGTATCAGTTGTTATTGTATCAATAATATCTGTTAACGGTACCTTTTCACAATTTGCAGTGATTTCTTCACCTTTTGTAATCTCTATCATTTGCGTGACATAATTCTTGATATATTCCGTATTTCTGCCCATATATTCTAAATAGCTTTTCTGTTCGTCTGTCATATCCGTTTCATAAAGCAATTCCGTATTTCCTGAAATTACCGTTAACGGTGTTTTTATATCATGTGCAAGTGCACTCAACTGCTTTTTTCGCTGCTGCTGCATTCTCCACTGATCTTTTAACGATTGTTTCAGGTTGTTTTTCAAAAGATCAAGGGAATGCATAACTTCATCAAATTCTTTTACACCTGTATTTTGAATTTCAAAGTCAAGATTTTCTTTATCAATTAAAACTGCTGTTTCCTGCATCTTTTTGACCTGCTTACGCATTTTTGATGCAAACCAAAGTGTTTCTATAATAACAGCTGAAAATATCATCCACAAAAAGCTGACCCATACTAAATAATCAGCCCAAAATTGGGCAACTTTATTTTTATAAACCCCCTCCATCTGGTAAAAAAATATGTAAGTAGCATCCCTTAACGTAAATTTTTTGTAATTATCTATACCGTTAACCATGCTATATGCTATCTTATCTGAGAATTCCAGTTGCCTTGCGAGCTCCAGATTATCTCCTGTCAGATTGGTATCAGTCAGATGTTTTTCATTATTAAATGCAGCATATTTAATGTTGGAGGGGATTTTATCAATCGGAATTATATCTGCAGTTTCATATTCACCCATCAGCTGATAGATTCTTGCTTCTTCATGATTCTCCGGTTCCAGACTACTTGAATTAATTATGCAAACCGTCAGAATAAGCCATAACATAATGGCCAATATCACTGAAACGATCAGCTTGATAATAAACCCGAAAAAAATAGATCTTAAACTGTAGGCATGTTTACGTTTTCCATTAGATGAGATTTGGTTTTTTTTCAATTTCTTTACTTCCATCGATATCCTATTCCCCAGACGGTCTCAACCGGTGATATGCCAAGATCATTAAACTTACGTCTTATGTTTTTGATATGTTCCGTAATTGCTGCTGGTTCGCTTTCTCCGTCAAAGCCTGATATCGCATCATAAATCTGTTCTCTGGAATATACCTGTCCATGGTTTTTGGAGAGCAGCTCGCAAATCGCATATTCACTGCCGGTAAATGCGACCTGTTTATCCTGATACCAGACTTCTTTTTTATTAAGATAAAAGCATACGCCATACCTATTATAACTGCTGTGAACTTCTCTGTTTTGCCTCCTTAAATGAGCGGCAATTCTTGCTCTCAGTTCTACTACGGAAAACGGTTTTTTAATATAGTCATCTGCTCCTGCGTCAAATCCGTTTTCCACATCATTTTCCATCGCTTTTGCCGTAAGAAACAGAATCGGGCAATCAACCTGGTCACGAATTTTTCCGCATAATGTTATCCCATCCATACCAGGCATCATAATATCTAATAGTATAAGATCATACGTATGAAGTGTTTCCCAATCAATTTCATCAGCACTCATTTTGCAGTCTACTTCATAATTTTCTTTTTTTAGTGCATTTGCAATCAGCATTAAAATATCACGTTCATCATCTACTGCGAGAATTTTTGTCATACCGGTGCCTTTTTATTATATGAAAGCTATATTTCTTTTGTTATTTCCATAATGTATTGCCTTATTTGTGAATCAGGATATATACAAGCCATGACAATGCAAAGAGTATATACACATGAAGCGGATAAAACCAATAGAATAATTTTTTGGAACCTGTTCCTCTTTTTCCATTGTACATGAGCATGATGATCGCTGCAAAAGCACCCATCCATTCATATGCTTCTGTAAAAAGGCTGCTCACATTAAACGGCTTTATAAAAACAACAGCCTCACCTATATAAAGTGCTATATTTTCAATAAAAAAGGTAATGGCATTTGCCCTCGGATGATTACGAAGTAAGTACATGATAACACCCATTGCAATAAACGCTGTGCCTCCATCTGCTATAGCAGAGTGTAAGGGAACAAATGAAAATGCCAGAAGATTTGCAATAAAAGAAGTTTGTTTAGTCCGGAAAAATGGTATTGCAATAAATGGCAGTATGCTTGGAATAATGATTGCCAGGAGCCCTTTTACCCATTTCTTATGCTGACACCAGTCAATGCCCTGCAAAATGACAAGAAGAATAGTAAATGTTGACAGCATCATATTCTGCGGGAAAAAGCCATCAGGTCTTACCATAAAATGTCCAATATTATAAAATGAAAACTGAATAAGCCCCATAACGATTGCAATTGCATATATTTTTATAAAATACTGCTTCCTGTCATGGGTATGTATAAACCCTTGTATAATGCAAAATAAAAACAGCGGAGCCGATAGTCTTCCCAGCCATGAAAACCATATCGGAATTTTCCCTGTAAAGGTAAACATGTATTCAATATGGTCAAGAACCATCAGTGCCATGGCAATATATTTCAGTTGAAAGTCCGTAAGACCCTTTCCTTTAATTGACATTGTTTCTTCATTCATATCCTTTTATCTCCTTAATATTATTTATAGGCAGTGCCTGGCTTTTGATAATAGCAGGTACTCATACGTATTGAGTACCTGCTATTACTTCTGCTTTCCTGCTATATAATAAAATGGAAATATAAGGATTCTATAAGGAAAATGCTTTTTATAAACTTGTCAGCTGTTAACAACAGATTGTCATAATGGACAGCCGGGTTTTCAGGGGGGTGAAGTTCACTTGCAGCAAGATCACAGGCAAGCTCCGCGAGATGATGATGTACCGTCCCGCTGAAAAGCAGGGTTATATGGCTTCTCCTCTTTTTTTTGCCAGTTAGCATACCGGGAGGATGACAGCCTCATAGATCTGTATAAATTGGTGCAGGAATGTGTCAGCGAGCTGAGCAGGAAAGAATACATGAAAAAGCTGACATTCAATGAATTCGAAAGCGTTTACGAACAAAGTATGATGGTGACAGAAGGTGAAAACAAATGGAAAAAAATCATGGCCACCTGTTCTGGTCGGAGCAGCAGGTGGTGAACCAACGAAATCTATTGTATACTTTTTCGGAAGAGTTAGTCTCCAGTCATTATTCGGAAGGATTAACTTCCAGTTTCAAAATTTACTGGCAGATTTTTCATTGATGAAATATACAAGAGCCTGCGCAATGCTTAAGGAGGGATACCATGTTTGACAAATTCCGTTTGCAGGAAGTTCTCGCAAAGTACAGCTTGATTTTGCTTCTACACAATGGGAAAACGAAAAATACAAATGGGAAGCAGTAAAAGTTTTCCAGGATAACTGGGATGTTAATGCGACGGATTTTGCCGGCATGCTAACCCTCTCCCTGTCAAAGACATATAACCTGCTTGTGTCCATGAATAACTTTCCAGCTAAGATGATTGAGGGTTTTGCAAAAACAGCCCCTGAAGAAGTGCGGTCAATGTTTATCGCCCTGTTTGATGAGAGCAACGATGTCGTTACCAGAATCCTTAAGTTTAAAGACAAATCCTCTTTATTGCTTGAAAAGTATGGAAATGGCGCGGGACAGCATTATCAGTATGAAAATGCCGTCAGCACTTATCTTTGGTTGCGTTTTCCCGACAAATATTACATTTACAAATACGGCGAAGTTAAAGCTGTTGCTGATGAGCTTGACAGTGACTATCGTTTCAAAAAAGGTGCCTACACAGATAATCTGCGGAACTTCTATGCCCTATACGATGAAATATGCGAGGATCTTAAAAACGATAACAGCCTCACAGGTCTTCTTAAATCCCAATTGACAGACTCCTGCTATCCCGATCCCGAACTGAGAACACTTACGATTGATGTGGGCTTTTATATCAGCCGTTATTTTTCACAGAAGGATAAAGAACCGACAAATACCGAAGAATGGTTCCCTGCGGATTATTCGCCTGAAATCTCTACAGACGAGTGGGTACAGCTTCTCGGTGACTCTGAAGTGTTTACTACAGGCAGTCTTGAAATTATGAAGCGAATTAAAGACTATGGCGGGCAGGCCACCTGTACCCAGCTTTCAATTAAATATGGCGAAACGAAAAATTTCTACAATATCGGGTCATCGTCATTGGCGCGGCGTGTAGCAGAGAAAACGGGCTGCCCCGTAATGGAACGTGACAACGAAAGTTTACGCTGGTGGCCTATTTTGTATATTGGTCAAAATGCAAGGAAAGAAGACGCTGGCAGTTATACATGGAAGTTGCGCGAGGAGCTCTCCGCCGCGCTTGATAAAGTTGACCTTAGTCAGGTGGAGCTTTATGTGTCGTCTGCTCCCGGCGAAGAGGAGCACGGTTACTGGTGGTTGAATGCCAATCCGAAAATCTGGAGCTTTGCAGACATCGCAGTTGGTGAAGTCCAATCGTACACTCTATACAATGACAGTGGTAACAAGCGGCGCATATTCCAAAATTTTCTGGACGCAAAAGCCGGAGATATGATAATCGGCTATGAGTCCAACCCTGTAAAGCAAATTGTTGCTATAGGCAGGATAAGTGCCGAACAGGATGGAGAAAAGATCTTCTTTGAAAAAGTTGAAGGGCTTACTTCGCCTATCGATTACCAGACACTTAAAAACTGCTCTGAGCTTGAGCGAATGGAGTATTTCAGTAATCCACAGGGTAGCCTTTTCAAGCTAACAAAGGGCGAATACGATTTTATCCTTGATATTATCCGTGATGAAAACCCCGTTGCAGCCGAGGACGCTGCCGAAAGGTATTGTAAGGCGGAGTTCCTTGATGAAGTGTACATGAGCGAGAGCCGATATGATATGCTGGTCTCCGTCCTACAGAACAAGAAAAACATCATCCTGCAGGGTGCTCTGGGCGTCGGAAAGACGTTTGCAGCTAAACGCCTTGCATATTCAATCATGGGCGAAAAAGATGAGAGCCGGATTGAATTTGTGCAGTTCCATCAAAACTACTCCTATGAGGACTTTGTGATGGGGTACAAACCTGTAAATGATGGTTTTGAACTAAAATCAGGAATATTCTATCGTTTCTGCCAAAAGGCAGCAAACCAGCCGGATAAGGATTATTTCTTTATCATCGACGAAATCAATCGAGGCAATATGAGTAAAATATTTGGTGAGTTACTCATGCTGATAGAGCGTGACTATCGAGGCACAAAGGCGACGTTGGCATACAATGGGCTCTCGTTCTCTGTTCCAAATAACCTGTATATTATTGGGATGATGAATACTGCCGACCGTAGCATCGCGATGATAGATTACGCTCTGCGTCGTCGTTTCAGCTTCTTCGAGGTAGAACCCGGATTTGACTCGGAAGGTTTTATGAAATACCAAAAAGCCCTGAATGACGAGACACTGAACGAGCTGATTGCAAAGGTTATTGAGCTTAACAAGGAGATAACTCTTGACAGATCTTTGGGAAGGGGCTTCTGCATCGGTCACAGCTATTTCTGTGGGCAAACAGCCTGCACAGACGAATGGCTGCGCTCTATCGTAGATTATGACATACTCCCCATGCTGAGTGAGTATTGGTTCGATGACAGTGCCAGGCTCCAAAGATGGGAGAACATCCTGCGGGGTGTGTTCCAATGATAAAGGATAAGAGCATACTCATAAAAAATATTTACTATATGTTGTCTTACGCATTTACGACGCTGAATCAGTCAAATTTTGAGGACGTGGCTACAGAAGAGTTTGATAATATGCACGACCTCTTTGCAGCGATCATCTCCAAAGGTATCGGGCAGCAGTTAAAGCAGGGCATCTACCGTGAATATCTGAACCACACCGAAGAGCTCGCGGTGGTTCGCGGAAAAATTGATATGCCCGGAACTATCAAAAACAGAATTGCCAGAGAGCGTGTGCTGACCTGCGAGTATGATGAGTTGTCCGAGAACAACTTTCTTAACCAGATTCTGAAAACAACGGTCATGCTACTGTTGCGTCAAAAAGAAGTAAAAGGCGAATATAAAGATGAGCTCAAAAATAGGATGCTGTTCTTTGTCAATGTGGACACCATAGACCTTACCAGCGTTAAGTGGTCTGCCATCCGCTTTCAGCGCAACAATCAAACCTATCGGATGTTGATAAGCCTGTGCCAGCTCATCACTGAGGGAATGCTACTGACCACAGAGCAAGGTGAGCACAAGTTGGCGTCATTCATAGATGAACAAAGAATGAGCCGCCTGTATGAGAAATTTATACTCGAATACTACATCAAAGAGTATCCAACATTGAATGTAAGCGCGTCGCAAATCCCGTGGGCACTTGACGATGGAATCGGCACGATGCTGCCAATAATGCAAAGCGACATTACTCTGGCACAGGGAGCAAAGGTTCTCATCATAGACGCGAAGTACTACACGTACACCACGCAGGTTCAATTTGATGCGCATACTCTGCATTCGAACAATTTATATCAGATTTTTACCTATGTAAAAAACAAGGACACACAGTTTGGCAATAAACCGCATGAGGTCTCTGGAATGCTCTTATATGCGCGAACAGACGAAACTATACAGCCTGATGGCGTTTACCAAATGAGTGGAAACAAGATCAGTGTTAAAACGCTGGATCTGAACTGTGATTTTAAGAGCATTGCAATACAGCTCAACGCCATAGCAGAAGAACACTTCAGCGCAGAAGTCGTGTAATCAGATAAAGAAAGGCGGTGAGCATATGCCATCAGATTCAAGTTTACGGTGCCAGGTGTAAAGACTTTATATGAACGGATTATAGAATCTGCTGCCGTCATAATATGTGAAAACAAGTGCTGCCGTGCAGAAAACGACAGTAAAGATGATTACAACATAATCCATGGCTCTGAGTTTTTTCTGAGCGTACCATGTGCGCTTTTTCTTCTTGCCGAATCCTCGCAGTTCCATGGCATTACTGACCACGTCTATCCGATCCATAGTCGAGAACAGAAGAGGGAATATTATACTGGATGTGCGCTTTATGCGCTCCATCAGTTTTGCCTTGGAACTCATTTCTATACCGCGTGCTTCCTGGGCATTTCTTATTCTGTGGAAATCGTCCTGGATGTCAGGAATATAGCGGAGCGCAATAGCTACAGAATAGGAAATGGTGTATGAGATACCTACTCCGTTCATTGAAGCCGCGAACTCAGAAGGATCTGTCGTGACAAGGAAAATGAATATTGCAGGCGTAACGGTAAAGTATTTTATAACGACATTGAAGAGGTAGAAAAGTTCTTCCGAAGTCAGATCATGGCCGGCGAACAGCGGTGTAAGGACAGTCCTGCTGCCATATATTTCACAGCCCTGATAAGGCGACAAAATGAAAATGGCGACAACATTCAGTATCATGAAGAACAGAACGACCTTGAAAACGGAGCTGATCTGTTTCCACTCGGTTTTGGATATGGCGAAAATTACCAGAGTCACAGCTATCATTATGAGGAGGACGCGGGTGTCATATGTCATGGCGCTGGTTATGCACCACAGCAGGAAAAATATCAGTTTCGTGATGCCACTCAGATGGTGGATCCAGGTGTTCTTTTCCTTGTAGCTCAAGAGTTTATTCATGCCAGAACTCCTCCCGCGGGTGACGGCTCTTTTCCGGCCGAAGTTGTTTTGCCCTGTTGAGCGTTCCTCTCAAATTCTATGAAACGATCGACGAATTCAGATGTGTCATCAATGCCGCATTTCATGGCGAGGTCATAAAGCGACGTCTGCTTGAGATATGCCTTGTCAGCAACTTCCTGATCCGTCAAAACATTTGCGGGACTTTCATCTGTTATCATATGCCCGTCAGCAAGTACGATGGCACGGTCTGTGTACTCGAGCATAAGGTGCATATCGTGTGTGATCATAAGTATTGTGAGACCCATTTCTTTGTTAAGTTTCTTGAGGAATTCCATGATCTCTGTGTAATGTCTGTAGTCCTGCCCGGCAGTTGGCTCGTCAAGAATGAGGATCTCAGGATCCATAACAAGTATGGAAGCTATGGAAACGCGCTTCTTCTGTCCAAAACTCAGCGCTGATACAGGCCAGTTGCGATATGGATAAAGACCGCAGATGCGCAGCGTATCATCGACTTTTTTGTTGATTTCATCTTCGGGAACGCCGCGGACTGCAAGTCCCAGTCCGACCTCTTCGCGTATCATAGGTTTTGATATCATCTGGTTAGGAGACTGCATGACAAGCCCTATCTTTTCACCGCGCTCCTTGATCGACAGAGGGGAGATATCGCTGCCGGACAACAGGATCCGGCCTGACGAAGGTTTATAGAATCCACATATCAGAGAAGAAAGTGTGGATTTTCCTGCCCCGTTCTTGCCAACGATGCTGAGCATTTCGCCCTTGCGGATCTTGAAATTTATATCAGAGAGAACAGGAACGCCTTCAGTATAGGCAAAGCACAGATTTTCAGTTTCCAGCACATAAGGATTATCATTTTTGTGTGTGGGGAGAACTGTTGATTCGAACCACTTTCTTACTGCCGCACTGTAAGGCTCAACATTCATTGTCTCGATATGCTGAGGGTGATCTTCAGGTTTAATGATGGCGCCGGCATGCTTTATGGCTGTGACGTAAAGAGGCTCGCGCACCCCTGTTTTGTTAAGAACATCGGAGCACAGCATTGAATCGGGATTATCATCTGCAATTATTCTTCCGTCATCGACAACAATGATTCTGTCTACGTCTTTATACAGAACATCCTCAAGCCGATGCTCGATGATGATAGCAGTAACATCCTTCTTCTTGCAGATTTCATCAATGAGAGCAATAGTTTTCTTGCCGGTAGCAGGGTCAAGATTTGCCAGTGGCTCATCGAAAAGGAGAATTTTCACGTTATCAACAAGGACGCCGCCCATGGACACGCGTTGCTTCTGGCCGCCGGAAAGCTCGGTCGGTGCATGCTTCATAAAGTCTTTCATGCTTACAACATCAGCCACTTCTCTGACACGTCTGTGCATTTCATCGTGTGGAATGGCATCGTTCTCGAGTGCAAATGCCAGATCCTCGGCCACGGTCAGACCTATGAACTGTCCGTCAGTGTCCTGAAGAACAGTGCCGACTCTCGTTGACATGCCGAAAACGCCCTCCTTTGATGGAGTGCTGCCATCAACTGTAATTGAGCCAGTGATGTCACCTGCAAAAGAACAGGGGATAAGCGCGTTAATGCAATGAGCGATTGTGGATTTGCCGCAGCCGGACGGCCCTGTTATGAGAATTTTCTCTCCAGGATAAATCTTCAGGTTAATATCGTGAAGAGAGGGCTCCTGCTGAGCGCGGTATTTAAACGAAAAATTTTTGAATTCGATGATGGGTTCCATTGACATCCTCATGACAGATAATGAAAAACAGTCTGCACCCCTTTGTGCCTGAGGAGCAGACTGATCTGGTAGTTATTATGTTAGTAGGATCAATTCTCTTTTGTAAGACTTGAAGATTTTCCTGCAACCTTTGAGTACACAGCAAGAAGCAGTGTGCCGAGGACGCCGATGATTATGATGTTGCCGAGAAATGCGAAAGCACCCTGAATGAATACTTTGTTCGCGGGTTCAGCATATACAACGATGTCGAGAACAGGAGCAAGCACTATCCATGCGAGTGCATTGGAAATGACCTGCGCCACATTAAAGAGAACCATTTTCTTGCCTGTAAAACCACCTTCACGTACAGCAAATTTCTTTGCGAAGATACCGATGCCTACGCCTACGATAGCTTCAGGGAAGACCCAGCTCCACCAGACACTGCCATAGAATAATGCATCACCGAGTGCATGCCCGAGCACGCCTATTATCGCACCTACAAGCGGCCCGAAGATAGCTGACAGGAATGCCAGGACAGCCATTCTTGGCTGAAGTGCTGTGTTCGGAATGCCGATGGGAATCTGAATCTCAGTGAGTACTACAAACAGTGCAGTACCAATACCGATTGCCACTACTTCTTTGATGCCGAATTTCTTGTTCATTTTGCCACCACCCTCTTCTTTCGCGGATCATCGATCACGCAATGATAATTGCGGGTCATGTCTGCTGATATACAGTATTCAGCGTATGACCCAAACACTAAAAGTATACCATGATATACAGAATGGTTGATATAGAATCCGACCACAATTTTGATGATTTTGTATTTTGTATTGTCATAATGTCAGGCAAAGGATCCGACAATCGTTTTCGCAGCGAGGACCGCAGCGAGCCCCAGAAGTACGCTGCAGATTATGTATATTGCCGCAGTCAGTGTTGCCCCCTTCTGGAAGAGCCCGAAAGTTTCGAGCGAGAATGTCGAAAATGTTGTGAATCCACCACATATTCCGACTTTGAGGAGCAGGACCATGCGCGGATCTATATTCTTGCCTCCCTGCACAGAGAAAGCGATAAGACCTATAAGAAATGAACCTATAACATTGACACATAAAGTTTTGATCGGAAATTCAGTGTTTTCAGATACTGGAATAAGACCGATGAGATACCTGCACACTGAGCCGATAAATCCGCCGATGCCAACAAAAAGACAATTGAGCATAAGACCTCCTCTGTAACACATTGTTTACATTTAAATATAAGCACAGAAAACTTTTTCATTATACAATAAAGAAAGCCAGGGTCAAAGACCATGATGGAAGGAGACACACCGTGATAATCGTTCAGCTTGCCGGCGGACTCGGCAACCAGATGCAGCAATATGCATTATATAGAAAGTTCATGTCACTTGGAGTTGAGGCAAAACTTGACGCTTCATGGTTCGACTCGGCAGCACAAAGAAACGTCTATGCAAAGCGGGCTCTGGAGCTTTCATATTTCAAAGAACTTCCTATGGAATTTTGTACAGCAGATGAAAAGAAAAGGCTGACCGGCGGAACCGGAATGGCGGCTAAGCTTTCAAGGAAACTCGGAATAATCAATACAAAAGAATTCACTGAGACCGGGATGTATCATGATGATCTGCTCAGCAAAAAAGATTGTTATATAAAAGGGTATTTTGCCTGCGAGAAATACTATGCGGACATTCTGCCTGAATTGCGCAAATTGTATGTTTTCCCGGAGGCAGTGGACAAAACGGCAGGAGAAAAGAATGAAGAGTTTGCGCGTGAAGTTGCATCTGACAAAGAGACCGGCGTGACACCTGTCAGCATTCA
>Ga0172378_10005014_pt1 | contig 12390 bp, 12 predicted proteins | sample GrowelOW332metaG_FD_119755 | JGI IMG/M metagenome (GOLD analysis project Ga0172378, IMG submission 119755) | Groundwater microbial communities from an aquifer near a municipal landfill in Southern Ontario, Canada - Pumphouse #3_1 metaG | ecosystem: Environmental > Aquatic > Deep subsurface >...
TGTCTCTTCCTTTAACTCTATCTTTAAGAACAAGAATAGCAATGCAGTAATCTATGCCTCGGTAGAAGGAAAGGATACGCTTCATATGCTCTCCTCTGTTCTTGATTCCTTTAATAAGGTAATTATCAGCAAACCTGGCTCCTTTAAAAAATCAGACACGCTTGCAATCTATGAGCTTGCTAATAGCTTAAAAGATAGACAAGAGGTATATCACCTTGTTGATTCCACCCTTGCTCTAGAAAAAGGGTTAGAGTTAGTAGAAAACGATGGCGCCTTATTAATCATTGGCTCCTTTTATTTAGCATCTTCCCTCCTGGAGGTTATCAATGGCTCTAAACTGTAATGAAATCAAACTATTAGTTAGCGAGTTACCACTACAAGACTCTGTGCTTCAAGCGATCACAGAACATGATTTTCATAGCTTCACCCTCTCACTCTTTCATAAAGTTGAGAAAGCTTGGTTTTTATATGTAGAGCTTGGTAGCCAAGAGTCCTATCTTTGTAGAACCGATAGGATTATCAAGGCCAAAGCTAAAAAGCTTCAGCGCTTTGGACAGTACTTTAGGGCTAATGTTATAGGAAGCAGAATTACTGAAGTTAAGGTTATTGATGGGGAACGTTTCTTCTCCCTCAAGCTAACGCACAATGAGCTAACTTCTTATATTCACTTTCGCTTCTACTCAGGAGCGGGGGCTAACGTATTACTCACCGATGAGAATTTAAAAATCACAGAAGCTATGATGCGTCGCCCTCAGCGTGGTGATAGCGCTGGTAACCTTTTAGCGCTTCCTGAGCCTAATGAGGCTAGTGGGCTTAAATTTAAGGTTAGAGAGTATAATGATGAATCCTTTAATAGAGCAATAGACAACTATTATAGAACCTTTAGACAAACTGAAGGCTTAGAGGAAAAGCTTGCTCTTTTAAAAGAGCAAGAGAATAAGAGCCTTCAAGCTCTTTTAACTACAAAAGCAAATCTTGAAAAGCGTATTGAAAGTACTCAGTATTATAATGATTACAAAGAGAGTGCAGACCTACTCTCTTGCTATTCATATCAAATTGAAAAGAATGCTACCTTTATAGCCCTTTCAGATTTCTCTGGTAACCAAGTTACTATACCTCTTGATGAAAAGTTGACCGCTTCAGAAAACATTCAGCAATACTATTTAAAAGCTCAAAAGACCAAAAAGACTTTTGAGTCCTCCCAGTTAGAGCTTGCTGAGGTTATTAAAGAGATCGAGAGAGAAAAAGCTAAATACAATAGGGTTTATCAACTTACAGATAGCAAAGAACAACTGAAACAAGTTGAGTTCTTGTTAAAGCAACAAAAAGAGACCAAGGTCCAAACTGAAGCAGTTTTAGGACTAAGAACTAGTTCTAACGGCTTTGATATAATTGTAGGTCGCTCAGCAAAAGAGAATGATCAAATTCTACGCACTCTGACCCGTGGCTCCGATTTATGGCTCCACACAAGAGATTATGCCGGTGGCTATGTTATTATTAAAAGCAAGAAGGATAAAACTATCCCGCTTGAAGTGCTTTTAGATGCAGGAAATCTTGCAGTTCATTTTTCCAAAGCAAAGGAAAATGGTAAAGCAGATTTATATTACACCCAATGTAAGTATCTAAGACGCGCTAAAGATAGCAAATTAGGGCTGGTTTTACCAACTCAAGAAAAAAATCTTACGATTATACTAGACGATAAACGTATAAAGCGGTTACTTTTATAGTTATGAGTATTCCAAATTTTGAAGATATTTTTTATCCTTCCGCCCCTGATATGTTTAAATCTTTTCTTCCAGATTTTGCCCCTGATAGTGAAAAGCAATCGAGGGTAGTATTACTTCCTCACGCCGAGCTTTCAGTTGTTGCACCGCTTATATATACCTCTCTGTCTTATTTAAAGCCTGCTAAAAATATTTTAGTACTCTCAGCTTTTCACAGTACTACAGAAGCAGGACTATATGGCACCGACCAAAAAGAAATGAACAGTGTCTTTGGTAAAGCAAAACTTAATACTTTTGATACTTTAATGACCAGACCTCAACTGTTTGAGGGTGAGTACACTACAGAGCTTACTATCAATGCTTTAATGCGTTACTACCCCAATTCCACCTACTACCCTATCATGTGCGCGATGAATAGCAAGAAAGATATTGCCTCTTTAAAGGCAATTCTTACCTTTGCTATGACTTCGGGCTTTAGCATAGTAGTTAGTGGCAATATTACCGCAAAAGATAGCAAAGTCGCTATCGATAAAGAAGTAACCCTCTTAACTTCTTTATTAAAAGAGAGAGCCCCTCTTTTAGATGAAATAAGACGAGGACATATTAATTGTTGTTGTGCCTATATATTAGAAGCCCTCAGCATTATCCCATCTCCTCTTGAGTTTTTATCCTTTAAATGTGGAACTTATACATCGCCAACTTTAGAAATCGAAAAAGGAGATGGAAGCATTTACTTTGCTTCTGCAAAAATAAATCTATGATTACAACAAAAGATATCATCAATCATGTCGTTGATGGAGAGCTTAAAACTTGTATAAAACTTGGACGTGATGACTTTGGACTACCTAAACATCTCATGCAAGGTGAAAAGAAATGTGGCTACCTTTTAAAGAATGGTGAGTTAATCCCTCATTATTGGGAAGGCTTAGTTTCTATCGATGGCTATAAATATGTTTATTTTCCACAAATCGATATCCTGCCAGTTTCTACTATTGCAACTTGCCAAAGAGCAAATGCCTTAAAGGTTTTAAGAGAGTTTGCTTATGTTATTTCTAAAGCACCCGCTTCCTTTGCAAGTTTGGAATCTGAAGTATTTCCACTTTGGAGACTCTATATCCTTCCAGAGGATGGTGTATTAGTACTAAGTGAAGATATCAGCAATATCTTTGCAGTTATGCAGGAAGAGCATGAGAGAAAGGACCAAATTGTTGATTTCTTAAAACGAGGAAATGAAAAAGGCTTTACTTTAATTTCTCAGTTTACACAACTTTTATACTACTCATTAACCTCCATCATGCCTTATGCTGATGATGATGTTAGAAACCATCGCTATAATGAAATACCTCTCAACTTCTTTAGAAAAGAGCGTTTTGAGAACTTAAAGGAAGAAAGCATTGGGTTTATAAACTTTGTTCTTCATGCGAAATCTAGAGAGATGAGAGATATAGAAGGAAACCGTACTTCTTGGGAAAATCTTGAGTGGTTTATTACCCGTACCTCCGCCCTCGATTGGTCTGTGGAGAATTTAAACGATAATGATAGCACTCAAATTCTTAAACAAGTTAAAGAGACAGCGGAGTATAAAGCGTTTGAAGAGAAAACTATTCGTGGCGCTAAACGTACTCGCTTTTGGAGAGTAAAAGGCACTATCATTATAATCTCAGCAATTGCCCTTGTCTGTATCCTAGGTTTTGGTATTCCTTATGTTAAAAGCTTCTTCGACCCACCTTATACTAAACTACTCACCCCTAAAGATATGGTTTATGCTTTCTATGATGGACAAAACAGCTTAGATGTTGACAAACTTACAGGGGCACTGAAAAAGACAAAGGCACCACAAGAGACTGAAGTTATCAACCTCTTTGTTACCACTCGTATGAGGTACGCTAATGAAGGCTTTGAGCCTGTTGTAAGAGCAGATAAATGGGTTGAAAACGGTAAGCCTGCTATCTATGAGCAAGCCTTTGTTTATGGTGTTTCAGATCTTGAGGTTATTCAAGAAGCTGAAGATACCTTTGTTGCTACCAGCATTTGGTACACCCCTTATGCCTATGAGGAGAGTGAAGAAAGTGCAGAGAAGAAAGCAGGTAATTTTGTTTACACTTATAAAGTAACCCAACGCTTCACCTTTACTTGGAATAAACGTGGTTGGTATAACATCACTGCCCTTGATACTCTTTCAAGTGAATATCTGGGAGAAGAAGAAGTAGAAACTTTTTCAAGGTAAGTAATAAAGGCGGTTAACCCCGCCTTTTTATTTTGCTAAATAGTTCTCTATAAGTTCTGTTAAGCTTTCTGTATCCTTAGGATTAACCCAATGACAATTAGCAAAGCTTTTAAAGAAGGTAAGTTGACGTTTAGCATATTTACGACTGTTTGTTATAATGGCCTCTGCAATAGTTGTTAATGAACTTTCTCCGCTTTCTCTAGCTTCAAAGAACTCTTTATAACCAATTCCTTGCATACCTGGCCACGATTGCTCAGCCCCCATTCGAAAAAGCGTCTTCATTTCTTCAACGAGTCCGTCTTTTAGCATTAGCTCAACACGAAGCGCAATGCGTTGTTGCAGTTCATCTTTATCACGATAAAGGCCAATTATTAAAGGTTGCATATTGTTTCGAGGTTTTGTTGGAACTTCAAAAGAAGATAAGGGTTTACCTGTCTGCTCAAAAACTTCCAAGACTCTAGAAATACGATATAAATCATTTTTATTGATACGAGCGCCAGAAACTTCATCCACTAAGCACATCGTTTTATACGCCCATTCTTCCCCTTTTTCAGCTATCACGTTTGCAACGTGGTCTCGAATTTCTAAATCAGCTGGGGGCAAAGAGGAAAGACCATATAGAAAATGTTTAAAATAATAAGCAGTGCCTCCAGTTAATACTGGTATCTTACCTTTTGCCCAAATTTGAGCGCAGGCTTTATCTGCTTCTTCAATAAATTGACCAACGGTAAATTGAGTCCAAGGATCTAGAATATTTACCAAGTGATGTGGAATTTTCTCCATCAACTCTAAAGACGGCTTAGCTGACCCAATATCTAAGTATCGATATACTTGCATTGAATCAGCATTTACCACTTCATAATTATTTAGGAAATAATTGGTTATTAAGTCTGTCTTGCCGACAGCTGTGGGACCAAATAAAAATATTACTTTATTAGATATTGTCGTCGTCTTTTGTAAATTTAATTTCATCATGCAAAGCTTTGGACAAAACAAAAGAAACTACTTTATCGCCATTTTTCTCAATATCATCCTTAATTGATGTAGAAGAAATTAATTCCGCTTCTCGAATAGCAACACAAGTCATTTCGTAGACATTGCCCTCTCTATCAATTAAATCGTCCAATGGAATACTCACTAGATTTTCTCCTCTTATATTGATTTATAAATCATATAACTAGATAAACATAATTGGTTTTACAGTTTTTGTAAATACCGCTACAGTTGAAAGATATCAAATACTGGCAAATTTCTCAAGTACAAGAGAATAAGTTCTAACCTGGAAGCTTTGCAAGTTCTTTGCCTCATCTAAACAGAGGCTGAAAGCAATTTACTATTTAGTTTGTAGTCTTTTATTAACTTCAGCAACTATCATATCAGCAATTGCTTCTGGCTTTAAAGAATCAGTGGCAATAACCATATCTGCAAAGTCATACTTATCGTTATCGATATTGTAAATCTTTAAATAGCGATCATGGTCTTTAAGGTCTCTACCATTAGTTTCAGCCATCTTAGCTTTGATATCACCACCCTCTCGCTTTAAGACTCGTTGAGCTCTCACTTCTTCACTGGCAGTCAGATAGACTTTAAGATCTGCATCTTTTAGCATCCAAATTGCTAAGCGGGAAGCAAGTACACAATTCTCTTCTGCCATTGCCATTTCAACTTGTCTTCTATCGAGTTCTCTATCAATTTCATAATTGGTCTCTGCTTGTTTACAAAATTCCCAAAATGGAGTGTTATATTCTTCAGAAAGCTGTCTAAAGGTAAAGTTAATAACTTTGTAACCTAGCTTTTTAGCAACTAGAGTTGTTACTGTTGTATTTCCACAACCACTTTTAGATGAGATAGCAATACGCATTATTCAATATTCCTCACTTGTTCTCTAATATTTTCAAGACAATCCTTCATATTAACCACTTGAAGGTTTATCTCCACCATTTGGCTTTTTGAAGCAATGGTATTTATTTCACGATTCATCTCTTGGCAAAGAAAATCGAGTTTCTTTCCAACAGGCTCTTCTTGAGAGAGTAATCTATCATATTCTTTTAAATGTGTCTCTAGTCTCTTTTGTTCTTCATTAATTGAGTACTTTACAAGAAGTAGTCCTACTTCTTGTACAAAACGGTTTTGATCAAGATTGAGTTCAGACTCTAAAGTTTGAATACGCTCTTTTAAAGTCTGTTTAATATATACTTCTAATTCAGCACTTTTTGCATTAACAATTGCTAAAGAGGTTTTAAATTTGTTACCAAGTTCTGTTAAATCTTTAAAAGTTCCTTCTCCATCTCGTTGTTTAGCAGAAAGCAATGAGGCAAGAGCTTTATCGAGCAACTCAAAAAGCTTTGCTTTATAAAGCTCAGCTTTATCAGATTTGACAGTTTCAAGTATTCCATCACGATTAAGAAAGTCGGAGAACTTTGGCTCTGCTTTAATATTGAGTTCTTCTTGAAGTTCTTTAAAAGCGAGTGCATACGCTTTAGCCGCTTCTCTATTTACAGATACTTCTATAGGGGTTTCATACTCTGTAAGGCGTACATTGCATTCAAGGTGACCGCGAGAACAAACTGCTTTAATCTTGCTATCGATTTCACTTTCTAAGGAACCAAATACATAATACATGTTATGTACAATTTCCAAGAACTTGCTATTATAACTTTTTAACTCCACCTCAAGTCGATATGCCTTATCATTTTCAATGGCATATCCATATCCTGTCATGCTCTTCATTTTTCAATATCCTCAATATAATTATAAATCAATTTTCTATTATCCCCAGCGCCCATTGTAACACACACATCGCCAGGGGTTAAAAGCCCTTTAGCAATAGATAGCGCACTCTCAAAATCTTGTGAAAAGAATACCATATTTGTACCAAGTGCAAAATGTCTAAATGAGATTTTCTCTACCTCTTTTTCCAGTTCACGCGCGATATCTTCCCCTTTGCCGTTATCAAGTCGAGCAGCATAGGTTTGTTGAATAACAAGTACAGGTATTTTTGAAAGTACTTTTACAAATTCTTTAAACAACGCTTTAGTTCTTGAATAGGTGTGTGGCATAAAGAAGACTACCAATCTTCTGTTCACATAACGTTTCTTTAAGGAATTTATTGCAACCTCTATTTCTTTTGGATGATGGGCATACTCATCTATGAAGGTTATACCATTAACCTCTGCAACGATCTCAGAGCGAGAGGCAACTCCTTGAAACTCTTTTAAAAGAGGAAACAAAGTTTCAAGTTTATCTGACAGAGTAACAAAACTTACCTCTAGCTTTTCTCCTATAACTAAGCTTAAGGCTGAAAGTAAAGCGCCACCGAGGTAATCTGAGAGGATATGCTCCTCTTGTTCTCTAAGTTCTACAGCGCTTTCAGGTAAGGTTGAAATAGAAAGTCCTGAGTAACTAAAAGTGAGTAGAAAATCAGGAGTTCCAGAAAAACCAAAGGTAAAAAGCTTTAAATCGGGACGAAGCGCTTTGAATGTGCCAATCATTTCTCTGACTACAGGGTCTGTAGTATTACAAAACAAATAGCCGTTTCGTTTTAGAGTTTTAACTCGTTGAGTAAATGATTCTTTAACAGCTTCTAAATCCTTAAAATAGTCTGGATGATCAAAATCTATAGAGTTTATCAACAAAGCTTCTAAGCTGTACGCTTGATAATGATCTTGATATTCACACGCTTCAACAATAAAAGGACCTTCTGCTGAATAATAGCCCTTTTCCTCCCCTTTTAAATATGAACCATAAAGAGAAGTAAAAGGTTGCTTAGTTTTAGAAAGCAAAGACGTTGCAACTGCACAAGTAGTAGTTTTACCATGCGTACCTGAAACTGCATAAGTGGGTTTTATACTCGATAAATAGCTTATATATTCAGGGTAAGTAAAGAGCGGAAGTTTTCGCTCTTCTGCCTCTTTAAAAGAAGGCAACTCTTTGTTAAAAGAAGTTGAATAGATCACTATATCCACCTCTTTTGGCAAAGGAGTTGATAACTCATGAATCTTAAAGTTTTTATAAAGGGGATAGGTGAAAAAATCTTCTTTTACATCTTCTCCTTCACATCTTGCTCCGCTTTGAGCAAGTAAGGATGCTAAATGAGAAGCACCGGTCCCTTTTATACCTAAAAAATAGAAAAACATAGCTAAAGAGTAACAAAGATTACAACTTTATTAAAGTAAAAAAGAATCCTCCAAATCGAAACTTGGAGGACTAATTAATAAACTAGGCTATTTTATTTATCTTTAAACATTTTGATAACTTCAAAACGCTTAATCTTTTTAGTACTAGTCATAGGAAGCTCTGTATCAGAAAGTGCAATCTTAGTAATCTTTTTATAAGATTGTAATTCCTTGTTAACTTCTTCAATAATTTGATCAAATCTTGCTTTCATAACTTCTTTTGTTACAGAAGAGGAATAGGCTTTAGCAGGATAGATAATAGCTTTGATACTCTCACCCATACTACCTTCTTTTGCGTAATAACCAACAATACAGATTTGGTCAACTTCATTATAAAGTTGGAAGTGGTCTTCAATCTCTTCAGGGAATACGTTCTTACCACCTTCGGTAACAATAACGTTCTTAGCTCTTCCTGTAAGGTAGAGGTAACCACGAGAATCGATATGACCAACATCTCCAGTATTTAAGAAACCATCATCTGCAATAATTTCTTTAGTTGCTTCTTCATTCTTATAGTAGCCTTTCATAATCATGCTACCTCTAAGATAGATTAAACCATTACCATCAGAGTCTGGGTTAACAATCTTAGCTTCAACACCAGCACAGTTCTTACCAACACTAGTCTCTTCATATGCATAGATTGGATTTAAGTGAGTGATAGGACTGGTTTCGGTTAAACCATAACCTTGAACAAAATCGATACCAAGTTCATTGAATTGTTTAAAGGTTGAAGGAGGAAGTGGACCACCGCCAGAGATACAAATACGGTTAGTTTCCAAAGAAACTTGTCTTAATAAGAAACCAAAGAGTTTCTTACCAATATTAACACCGAAGACCTTTTTAACAAAGCCAGAAAAGCCCATCATAAATCGGATTAACCCGTAAACAATAACACCTTTCTTTCTTACTCCTGCCATTAAGGAAGCAATAATCTTGTTAAAGAGCATTGGAACAGCTAAGAACATGGTAACTTTACCTTGTTTAAGTTCTTTAAGCAGTTGTGATACTACAAGTCGCTTACCAAAGACAATTCCAGCACCTACGCTTATAGCCTCAATGAAGACTGCTAACATGGTATAAGCATGGTGAATTGGTAAAATTGCATAGAAGATATCTGTAGGATAAATATTCATATTGCTCTGTGCTTGATAACAGTCACTTACTAAGTTCTTATGAGTTAACATAACGCCTTTTGGAGTACCTGTTGTACCAGAGGTAAAGAGAATAGCTGCTACATCATCTTCAGTTGCGGTACGCTCTGGAGAGCAAGAAGGAGCAGATAAATCGAATATATAAGGATGCTTTGACCCTTCTTCTAAAGAATATCTTTTTAAATTAAGAGTATTTTTTGGATCAAGTTTTTCAATTCTGTCGCCATCGATAAAGATTCTGCTTACATCACCAAAAGTCAAAAGCTTTAACATATCTTCATCGTTATAAGAAATATCTAAAGGAACAATTATCGCACCAGCTTTCAAAACTGAAAGGTAGGCAGTTGCCCATTCTGGTGAGTTTTTGCCTGAAACGGCAATTTTATCGCCAGGTTTTACACCATCATTTATTAAATAAGAACTAATTTTATTAATATTTGCTTGCGCTTCTTTGTAAGTTAAAGAGTATTCCTTAGGAACAAAAACCCTAAAACACATATTATCTGGATAACGTTTAGCGGTGATGTCAAACATCTCGCTTACTGTTGGCCAATTACCGTAAAAATCTTTTCCTCTGTACTCATCTAAAAAATCCCATGGAGTAAAGGAGTCTTTTGTGCGTGCCATAACAATCTCCCATAAATTATTTTATCTAAAGAATATATTCTATTTATTGTTTTGGCAATATAAAATAAACACTTTTTCAAAATGCGTAAATAATAATTTTGAGTAAAAAAAAGACTCATTCAACAACGAACAAGTCCTTTTATCGCGCAAGAAATAAATTATTTCTTAATTTTTGCATTGCATTGTTTGCAAACATTAACTTTCTTGCCTTCTACTTCTACTTCGTAAAGACATTTGATTTCAGTTCTATGGCATACTGGGCAATCAGCTTTGCCTTGGTTCTGCTGAGCTCTAATTCCAGTTCCTCTATGTGCTTTGGACATGACAGTTCTCCTTAATTAAAAAATCTCTATTAGAATACCGAGTTTTAGCGCTATCGTCAAGATATCGTTATTCTGTTTTATCGACTTCCTCTTGTTTCTCTTCTGTATTATTGCCAGGTCCTAATTCGATGACGTGAGGAGTTACTACTTCACTCTTTTTTTCAGCATCTACAGTTTCAGCCTTCGTCTCTTGAGGCTTTGCAGTATTATTAACAGGTTGCTCTTGATCTTTATTAATCTTTTTACCCTCATGGCAAGCAAGGTAGACAAAGATGAACATGGTGACTAACCCTGCAAAGAAGGATAGTTTTCCAAATTGTAATAACATCTGACCTGAAAAAGAGTTCTGACTAGAATAGTAATAAGAAGAATAAGAGTAAGAAAAGCCATGACCTTGATAATTAACCACTTGGGGTTGTACAAAGGAAGTCTTAATACCAAAAAATACTAAACCTAAACCTAATACCAATAAACAAATCGAAACAACTAATGTAATTTTTGCACTTGTTCTCATAAATTTTCTCCTATTTTTAAAGATAATAACATAATAAAAAAAAGCAATACTCTTCACCAAAATTACATAATAGAAAAGCAGTGAAAATATATTTTTACCAATTAAAAAAAGTATATTGACACTGTATTTAAATTGGAAGATAGTCATAGCAGAAGTACACTATGTCTCTTATTCTATAAGGAGGGTTGGGTAAATTTGAACAATCTCTCTACACCTAACCAAGCGCAAAAAGGCGTTTCAATTTCAATCAAAAATGTATCTAGAAATTTTGGCAATTTTAAAGCGCTGGACAACGTCAGTTTTGATATTAGTAAAGGTGAGTTCTTCTCCCTTTTAGGACCTTCCGGATGTGGTAAAACAACACTGTTACGTATTATTGCAGGTTTTGATGCACCAGATAAAGGTGAGATTTTCTTTGGTGATAAGAACATACTTTCTCTTCCCCCTGAACAACGTACTAGCAACTTAGTTTTCCAAACTTATGCACTTTTCCCTCATTTGAATGTCTATGATAATATTGCATTTGGACTAAAACTAAAACATGTTGATAAAAAGACTATTGAAGAGCAAGTTAAAAAATATGTTCACCTAGTAGAATTAGATGAGCACCTTTATAAAAAACCTAATCAATTATCGGGTGGTCAAAAGCAGAGAGTCGCTATTGCCAGAGCGCTCATCAACGAGCCTTCAGTTTTGCTGTTAGATGAACCGTTATCTGCACTAGATGCCAAGCTGAGACAAAGTTTATTAGTAGAGCTCGATAGAATCCATGATTCTGTAGGTATTACCTTTATCTATGTCACCCATGATCAAAGTGAAGCGCTTTCTATTAGCGACCACATTGCTGTTTTCAATCATGGTAAAGTGTTACAAATTGGAACTCCTTATGAAATCTATGAAGCACCTTCTACTGAGTTTGTCGCCCGCTTTATCGGAGATACTAACCTTTTTCCTTGCACTGTTATCTCTTGTGAGAAATTTCAAGAGGAGTATATGCTCCGTGTAGAAGTGCCAGCGCTTAAAACTGTAATTAAAGTTACCGATAATGAGCCAGTTGCCCTTGGTACCGAGATGGATTTCACCATCCGCCCCGAAAAGATTAAAATCAGTAGTGATGCAAACATCACTTTAGACAATGTCTTTGCTGGAATGGTAGATGAGCCTGTATATTCCGGTTTCCAATCGAAGTTCTTTATTAAACTTGAAGAAAGTGAGCAAGTTATTAAAGTCTTTAAACAACATACTACCTATCTCGATGATGGACCAGAAATCCAATGGAAAGATAAGGTATCTATTGGATGGCGCGCTCAAGACGGATATCTTGTCAAGGAGAAAGACTGATGAAACGACCAGAGCTTGAACGCAAATCTAGGCTTTTAGGCTACCTCTATTCTTGGCCTATGGGTGTATGGTTCCTCTTCTTTTTCCTCATTCCAATTGGTATTATCTTTGTATATTCTTTTCTTTCAAGTTCTGTGTATGGTGGTGTTATTTGGAAGTTCTCCCTTGCCTCTTATGCTAGAATTTTCAGTTCTAGTTTTGGTAAGATTATTTTCAGAACCCTTCTAATTACCCTAGTCAGCACAATTATAACTATGTTAATTGCCCTTCCATGCTCTTATGCGATGGCAAGGAGCAAGTATCAAACA
>Ga0172378_10005016_pt1 | contig 12387 bp, 8 predicted proteins | sample GrowelOW332metaG_FD_119755 | JGI IMG/M metagenome (GOLD analysis project Ga0172378, IMG submission 119755) | Groundwater microbial communities from an aquifer near a municipal landfill in Southern Ontario, Canada - Pumphouse #3_1 metaG | ecosystem: Environmental > Aquatic > Deep subsurface >...
AGCAATAAGCAAATGTAGTGCAGAACAATGCCGGTGAACCGAGTGGCATCGTTCTGCTTATTTTTACCATTTAACAAGCATTTTCCCTTTATCATTATTGATTGAAAATTTTAACACAGGTAACTTTTGATGAAATGGTTCAATGGACAATGGATCAGTTTCAGGTAATGCATTCAGTAAATCTACTTCAGTTTTCTGAGTTTGAATATCAAGGCCATTGAACTTGAACTTCTCGTTAGCAAAACCATGCAGCAAAACTTCAATTACCTTGAATTTGCTAGTAAAGCTTCCTGTTACAGGCTCTATGGTAATCTCTTTCATGACAGGATCATAAGTTATTCTCCTAGTGTAAAATATATTTTTCAGATAGTCGTAGGTTATTCCATCATCCTCATAATAATCAAATGAAGATGCTTCTTTTCCTGCAAAAACATGCAGAAACAGAGTATCACCAGGTATTTCACTGCTGTATTGAGCCCCCTTTTGAAGCGGAATAATTGAACCTGCTTTAACATATACAGGAAGCTGGTTGAGCACTGATTCTGCAATTATTTCATTAGTACCCTTATAATATTTTCCATTATGAAGGTCATACCAATTCCCGGCAGGAAGATATACTTTGGTTAATGCCTTTGTGCTCTCAACAGGTGCTACCATAAATGCAGGTCCAAACATATACTGTTGTTGGTAAATGGACAGATAAACCTTGTCATCAAATGTATGATCAATAGCCAGACTTCTGGAAACAGGCATACCGTCAACTACTGATTGGTGAAATGCCGAATAAATGTAAGGCAACATTTTATACCGGAAACTAATATAGTCCCTGCATATGCTTTCTACTTCTTCTCCAAAAGTCCAGGGTTCGGCTTGGCGAGTATTGTAAGATGAGTGACTTCTGAAGAAAGGAGTGAAAGTACCAATGCTTATCCAGCGGGCAAATAGGGAAGGAGTAGCATCCTGGCCGAAACCCCCAACATCAACTCCTGCAAATGAAACGCCACTTAAGCCCAGACTGTTTACAATCCTGGTACCCAGCATCATATGCTCTTCGGTTGACTGATTGTCACCAGTCCATAATGCTGTATAACGTTGCAGTCCGGCATAACCTGCACGGGTAAGTATTAATGGACGACGGTTGTTCATAAGCTTTTTTGTTCCTTCAAACGTACTTTTCGCCATGAGCATTCCGTAAACATTCTTAGCTTGACGGTAAGTTGCATGTTCTCCTTCCCAGTTAAAATCAACCAGGTCAGGAGTAAAGCCACCACCCCAGGAAGCAATTTCATTCATATCGTTCCAAAAACCCTCCACTCCGCTTTTTACCAATCCGTCAAACTTATTGCCCCACCATTGCCGGACAGTTGGTTTTGTAAAGTCAGGGAAGTAACACCATCCCGGCCATACTTGAGCGGAATATAATTTGCCATCAGGGAACTTAGCGAAGACGTCCCTTTTTACTCCATCTTCATAAGCTTCATAACCCTGTTCAACTTTTATACCCGGATCAATAATTACAGTAGTATGAATACCCATCAACTTCAGATCATTGATCATTTTAGCCGGGTTACTGAAACGTGCAGGGTGCCATGTGAATATTTTATAGGCATCCATGTAGTGGATGTCCAGATATAATACATCAAGGGGTATTTTTTTCTCACGAAAGTTCCTGGCAATGTTCAAAACTTCTGTATCAGGGAAGTAACCCCAACGGCATTGTTGAAATCCCAATGACCATAAAGGAGGCATACTCATACGGCCGGTTAACCAGGTATATTTGCCAATTATACCGGACATGTTAGTGTCATGGATGAAATAGTAGTCCATTTCACCGTCATCAGCTCCAAAGGAGCTAAATCTGTCATTGCTGGCGCCAAAGTTAAACTGTGAACGGTGTGTATTATCAAAAAAGATTCCATATACCTGATCATTTAATACCCCTATATAAAAAGGGATAGTGACATAAAGAGGATCATCGGCAGGACCATAACGGGGATTATCGGTATTCCAATTGCAATATGCGCTACCCCGACGGTCAAGATTTCCGGTCTTTTCACCAAGGCCAAGAAAACGCTCCCCTTTATGTAGAGTTTTGTATGTGGTGACTTCAGTTCCAATCCATGATGTTCCGAAGGATGGATCATCTTCATTTAGAAGTACGCCATCAGGTGAATAAAAGACAAATCGTACAGGGTTTCGGTTAATCTCAAGCCTTATAAGAGAAGTTTGAAGGATGAGTTTCTTCGTCTCCTCAGTAAAAGTCACCTTTGCGTTCAATGGTTTAACTTCTACAGCATAGGAGAACTTCTCGATGAAATCATCTTTGACAATTCGTACCCTTATTATTCCCTCATCATAAACAGTAACAGATGCTTTGCCATAATCAGTTTTCAACATGAGGGTGTTATCCATGAATTCATGGGTAACAAGGTTACCCAAGCTCTTATTGGATGAACGTTGAGCGTTTACATTGTTCATTAATGGGAGTATGAATGTGATTAGCAGCAAAAATATCAGGTTCCTTTTCATCACTGTACAAATTAAAGGTCATGTAATGGTTCTATTTTACCGGACCCGGTTTGTAATTTACATCGTAAACTGTAAAGAACTCTATACAATTATTCACAATACGATAACTGTAAAGAACTCTATACAATTACTCACAACAAGCAAAGATGACCGTAAAGAGCCCTATGCAATTATTTATAACAAGTAAAGATTAGCTTAAAAATTACTTGTAGTAAACTTTATTAGACCATGCAGGCAACTTAATTTGGGTATTCTGGTCAATTTCTATTACATCATTTGTGAAAAGGGTTTGGTACTTATTACCCGGTTTGACATCTTTTAATGTAACAACGGCTTCTTTCGGACTCAGGTTAAATATACCGATGACTTGCGAGTTGCCTTTTGTACGCATAATGGCAAATATCTGGTCATCTTTTTCAGTCTTTATTCTTTCCCAACTTCCTCCTGCAGTACCATTATATAAGGCTGGTTGCGAAGACTTCAGATCAAGGATGGTCTTATAGAATTCAGTCATTTTGTATTGGTCCCATACAACAGGATCTTTCTCAAAGAATTTGATTCGTTTATTCATTGCAGCTTCCTGACCGGTGTATAATAATGGCATACCGGGAACAATGGTGGCAAGAGTAAAGAATGTTTCAACCGCATTGCCTAATCGTTCAAATTCAGTACCATTCCATGCGTTCTCATCATGGTTGGTGATGAAATACATCCGATAAGCATCCTTTGGATAGATAGAGTCATTTTTTAATAAATATTTTTCTATATCATTTGGCCCTGCTTTACCTTTATAAATCTGGTTCATAATATGGTGAAACTCCCAACCATAAGTCATGTCAAAAGCACTATGGAACTGCGGACCTTCAGCTTCAGCAAGCATAAATACCTTTTTAACTTTATCCAGTTCAGTTCGTGCGGTATCCCAGAAGTCCATGGGTACTTCGGCAGCAACATCACAACGGAAACCATCAATATCATACCTGTCAATCCAATATTTCATAGCGTCAATCATATATTGCCTCATCTCTTGATTATTATAGTCAAACTTAACAACATCCGTCCAATCATATGGGGAAAACATTTTACCGGTCGAATCTTTGGCATACCATTCAGGATGTTGTTTTACTAAAGGGTTGTCCCATGCTGAGTGGTTTGGAACCCAATCAATTATCACATATAGTCCTTGGTCATGAGCTTTTTTAACGAACCGTTTAAAGCTTATCGTATCACCATAATCAGGATTGATACCACGATAATCCTTAACTGAATAGAAACTACCAAGAGTGCCTTTTCTGTTTATCTCACCAATTGGGTGTATGGGCATTAACCAAATGATATCTGTACCCAGTTCTTTTAATCGCGGCAGATGTGACTCAAGAGCTTTAAAGGTTCCTTCTTTGGTAAACTGTCGTACATTGACCTCATAAATACTTACTTTGGTACTCCAGTCAGGATGTTTTACCTGCGTTACCTCTCCAAACCCTTGAGTGCTTTCACTTTGCTTTGACACTCTGCTGCATGAAATACTACTTAAGGTCAGGATACCGAGAAGTAAATAAAGGGCGGCATTTTTTGAATGAATGATCATAGTCTTCAATTTAAGTGTTGTTTACGATGAGAATTAAAGTGCTATTACAAAGTTAAGGTAATTTATTATTTATCAGGAATCAACGATCTAATTATTTAGCTAATTATTTATGAAATAGACTATTAATGTACCCTGTGAGTGATTATTCAGCTAAAATACTCACCGTATCTTTTTTTTGTTTTAAGTTATGGTATCAGCTTCTTTCATTTATTGAACTATGATAATAATGACCAAGTGGGCAGACGGGTTTTCAAGGATGATACAGTGTTGACAACGCTACAGTAATTACCTAAATACAAGTCACTATGCAACTTAAATAGCGGAAAGAGGCCAAAATAAAGTAACATATCGTATCAAATAAGGACCACACATTTGGCAAAACACTATCCAAATACCTAAAATAAAGTAACATATCGTATCAAAAGTTGTTTTAAAAAATGTTGATTTAGGAGACATAGAAACCAGAATATGGATACTTAATCCCAAAAAAAAGAGTGCCGTTTCAGGCACTCTTTTTAAATCATTAGTAGTTTACCGCAAGTTACTTAATGATGAAAAGATCGTCTTTAAGCTTTTGGTTTACTTTAACAGTAAGCACATTCAGATCAAGATTTTGTCCACCCATTGATTGTTTGAGCAGGAATGGAAACATTACCTTGTTTACTTCACGATAGTCGCCATACTCAGAGATTCCTCCTTCATTCACTTCACGAATTAAAAGGCTGGTCTTTGTGTCAAAGTAACGGGTGGTTTGCTTACCTGAAGATTTAGTAAGGATTACCTTATATGCGTCAACATCATTGACTGTTTCAATACCGTCAAGTTGCAACTTAATGCCTAATTGATCATATATAAGCTCAGGATTCATAACAGCCTCCAATTTCATGTCAGCTAATTCATCGCCTTCAAGTTTCTTGCTTTCACCGTTCATAGGGGAAAAAACAACAGCGTTGGTCCCATCATATGCCATTTTCTGGAACACCATATCACCTGCGCCAATTTTCATCATGTATTTATCAGGAGCTTTCTTATAAATGTCAAAACCAATAGTCATGCCTTGCATGCTGGTTGTGGCATTAATAGTTACATCCTTAATTTTATTTAATGCTTTTGCGCCACCAATAGCATTAACATAAGCATTGATAACATCAGCAGCAGTCATCCCTTCGGGAGCAGGTTTTACCTTCTTGGCAGGATCGTATTCATTACCTTCTACATCAAAGTACCTTATGGCACTCTTACCTGCGAAAGCCTGCAACTTAGAACTGATATCCGATGCTTTACCTACAGCTACAATATAATTATTGTCGGGTAGGATATATTTGTCTGACATTGCCATAACATCTTCAGCAGATACTGCAGCAAGGTTTTTCAGGTAGTTAACATAATAATCAGCAGGTAGTTCGTAGCGTGAAGTGTTGATTGCGAAGTTGGCAACCGTTTGGGGGTCTTCAAGGCTCAGAGCGAAGTTGCCTGCCATATAATTTTTAGCCAGTGAAAGCTCATCAGCAGGAACAAGTTCTTTGCGAATCCGCTTCATTTCATAAAGAATTTGATCGACAGCGCTATCTGTAACGGAATTGCGTATTTCAGTATTTGCCGAGAAACTGCCTGCATATTTATCCGACTTTAATCTTGAGTAAGCACCGTAAGTATATGCTTTATCTTCACGCAGGTTGTTGAACAAACGAAAAGTACCACCGCCTAAGATTGTATTAGTAACACGTGCTTTAATAGCATCAGGTGATCCTGGTTTAAGGTCAACAGGATAGCCAATGTTCAGGGTAGTTTGAACAGCATCAGGACGGTCAACAATAGCCACTACATTTGATGCAGGTAACTTGGGGTCTTGGAGCTGAATATTCGGAACTTCAACTTTCTGCCATCCCGAAAAATACTTCTCCATGTTTGCTTTAGCTTCGGTGAGGGTGATATCACCTACGATAGCCATATAAGAGATCTGGGGTTTAAAGAATGTCTGATAGAAAGTCTTGCACTGATCGGCTGTTAAGCTTTTAACAGACTTCTCCGTCATTGATTCACTATAAGGATGGTTAACACCATAAAGAAGCTTTTTGCTTACTCTTTCACTAATAGCAGAAGGTTCATCTTTTTCTGACTCAAGGGCTGACAGACTGCGCGTACGTACTTTTTCCAGTTCGTCAGCATTGAAAGAGGGGTTTAACATTACATCCGACATAAGCTGCAACAGCTTGTCGTTGTGTTTTTTCAAGCCGGAGGCATACAAGCCTGTACTGCTTGTAAACAGGCTGGCACCAATAAAATCGATTTCTTCATCCAACTGATCTTTCGTAAGGTTAGAGGTTCCTGTGCGGAGCATCTGCCCGGTAATATCAGCCAAGCCGGCTGATTCACCTTCAGCAACAGGTACATAATCAATCAGCAGAGAATAGGAAACACGTGGAATTTTATGGTTCTCAACAACAAATACCTTCAGACCGTTATCGAGCGTGAAAGATTCATATTTGCCGATATTGATTACAGGGGCTGGTCCTGGAAGTGGTTTGATACTGCGATCAAGGGTTTGTTCCTGTTTTTTAACAGGACGTTTTGTTGCTTGCTTAGTAGCCTGTGAAAAAACCATTGCAGGCAATAGAACCAGGGTGATAAGTAATGTTTTAAAGATATCTTTTTTCATGATCGGGTTCATTTTACATGCTTTTTTTTGGTAAATAATATAGAACTACCCTGTTTTCTTTGGTCAGGTACTGGTTGGCGACCCTCTTGATGTCAGCCTTGGTTACATTCATAAACTTCTGTAACTCAGTGTTGATAAGGTTGGCATCATTATAATACATATGGTAATCCGAAAGGCTTTCAGCAATTCCGGCCATGGTGGAATTCCTGGTAACAAAATTTACCTCAACCTGGTTACGTAGCTTTTCAAATTCTTTATCAGTGAGTTCTTCATTTTGTGCTCTTGCAATTTCAGCATTCACAGCATTCTCAAGTTCATCGGGTGCTACACCCATATTAGCTATTCCAAAGACCATAAACAGTCCCGGATCTTCCAATGCGAAGGGGTATGATCCTACATAAAGTGCTTTTTGCTGCTTGTCAACAATTGACTTATTGAACCGTGAGCTTTCACCTTCTGAAAGGAGGGTGGTCAGCAAATTTAATGCATAATAATCAGGAGTACCCAAAGCAGGGATATGATAAGCCTGGGCAACTAGAGGTAATTGAACATTGTCGTAAATGGTATCGCGAACTTCGGCAGTCATAGGAGGTTCAATCATCGTGGGTCGAACAATCGGTTTCGTACCGTGGGGAATACTTGAAAAGTATTTATCGATAAGCAATTTAGCCTGTTTACTATCGATATCACCTGCTATAGACAGGGTGGCATTATTGGGAACATAATAAATTGAATGGAAGTTCATGAATTCCTCAAGAGTGGCATTGTTGATAGATTCAGCGGAACCTATAGGCATCCAACGGTAAGGATGAGTTTTATAAGCATGGCTGAAAAGTTGTTCCATGAGTGAACCATAAGGACGGTTATCGTATGATTGTTTACGTTCTTCCTTAACAACACTACGCTGTGTTTCAACGCCTAAGCTGTCGATACGTAAATGGAGCAACCGTTCTGATTCCATCCACAAGCCCAGTTCCAGTTGATTGGAAGGAAGCAGAAGGTAAAAGAATGTACGGTCGAAACTAGTGTTAGCATTCAACTGAGCACCTGCATTCATGGCAATTTTGTCGAATTCACCCCTGGCAATGTTTTCACTGCCTTCAAACATAAGGTGTTCGAAAAAATGAGCAAAACCTGTACGGTCCGAATTTTCATTCTTAGAACCTACATGGTATGAAATGGTAACTGCTACAATAGGAGTAGAGTTATCCTCGTGGAGTATCACATGCAACCCATTGGGCATATCATACTCTTCAAAATCAATCTTGTTTTGTGCACCGGCCGTATTAAAGCATATGAATGCCAGGCAGGTGAACAAGACTTTTGTCAAAGTAAACTTCATAAAACAGGGGTTAAAGTGTTAGTTATAAATTAGTTAAAAATTTTAAAAGCTAATAGGCTGAATCCATCTTTATCAGGCATCCAGGTTTCTGTTAATATACTCACTGTAATCAGTAATGCGTGGGTGGTACTCGTCGTTAAACAAATTTGATGAAATTAAAAAGTCGGCAGTTGATCTGTTACTGGCAGTCGGTATATTGTATAATACGGTAATGCGCAGTAAAGCTTTCACATCCACATCATGAGGCTGTGGCTGCATAGGATCCCAAAAGAAGATCATCAGATCAATTTCACCATTTACAATCAGACTGCCAAGTTGCTGATCACCTCCCAAAGGACCTGATTTAAGCTTACGCAGACGCACATCGTGGAAGTCATCATCATTCAGGCACTTGCGGAATCGTTCTTCAACAAGCCTCCCTGTGCTGCCTGTACAAACTATTTTATGTTTGCTAAGCTTATGAGCGTTAAATTCAACCCATTCCAGCAAGTCCTGCTTACGATTATCGTGCGCTACAATGGCAATTGTTTTCTTTTGTTTCATTGCTTTTTTTAAAGTAACAAAATTAGTGTTTTAATGTTAAGACAAAAGCAAATCAAGCTGTTTAATTGTTTAGATATGTTAATAATAAACCGTGACAATCTTTTGACTAATTTTGTAACGATTTACTTTTAAGAAATTTTCTCAGTAAGTTGCTGAATATTAACAAAAAAACACTTTAATGAACAGAGTATTAGTATTAACCGGCGGTGGTGATTGCCCAGGATTAAATGCAGTGATCCGTGCAATTGTAAAACGGGCTGCTAAAGAAAAGGATTGGGAAGTAATAGGGAGTATAGAGGCTTTTAACGGCATCTTACGTGAACCAACCGAAATAGTAATCCTTGATGAAAAAGCAGTGTCAGGAATCCATTATCAGGGTGGAACCATCCTGCAAACTACTAATAAGGGAGGCCCTTTTGCATGGCCTGTTCGACAGAAAGACGGATCATATATAGCTGTTGACCGTTCTGACGAAATGATACGAAAAATACAGTATCTGGGAATTGATGCAGTAATCAACATCGGTGGTGACGGTTCACAACGTATATCACAACGATTGTTTGAAAAAGGGCTCAACATTATTGGAGTTCCTAAAACCATTGACAATGACCTTTCAGCTACTGACGCGACATTCGGTTTCCAGACTGCTATCCAGATTGCTACAGAAGCTGTGGATAAACTGGTCACTACTGCTGCCAGCCACAACAGGGTACAAATATTGGAAGTTATGGGCCGCAATGCCGGCTGGATTGCTTTGAATGCTGCTGTTGCAGGAGGAGCTGAAGTTTGCCTGCTACCTGAATTCCCTTATGATATTACTAAAGTCATGGAAAAGATAGATTCACGTTTTCAGAGAGGACGAGGATTTATTAATGTTGTAATTTCTGAAGGTGCACGCAACATCAAAGGGAAAGTTGTTTCAAGCAATAGCCTGGAGGTCGGATATGAAAATGTACGTTTAGGAGGTGTAGGCTTCAGACTTGAACAGGAACTAAAGGAAGCAGGATGCGAACACAGTATCCGAACAACTGTCCTTGGTCATCTGCAAAGGGGAGGAGTCCCAATAGCATACGACAGAGTTCTTGCTACCCAATATGGCGTGAAAGCTTTTGAACTTGTTTTAGCAGGTGAGTATGGAAGAATGGTATCATATCGACATCCATATATTACATCTGTTACTCTTGAGGAAGCAATTCAAAAACCAAATCTAGTGGATGCAGATACTGCTCTAATGAAGACAGCCCGGGGTATAGGTATTGGATTTGGTGACTAAACAATACAAATAGTATCATTAATAGAATAATACGGCAACAGTCTGGTAATAGCCAGGTGTATTATCAGGCTGTTTTACTTTATTGAAATTAATCTATTTAGCATGATATCTTCCAAAGTCTGTATAGTAAAATATTACCAAAGTAGTGGTAAAGATTGCCTTAGCGCTCTCTTCTTCCAAAGACTAAATAGTAAAATATTATCCCGATTAAAGCACCTGATATATTGGCTAAAAGGTCAAGCATAGAATAATGCCTTCCAATGGCCATTAAACGCTGAAATATTTCCATCAGCAGTCCCCATGAAATAGCCAGGATTAGCACAAGAGGATATATCCACAGTTTCCTTGCACCTGAATAATGTCCGTCTTTGACTACTGAGGAGGGATCAGGGAGCCCAGACTTCATTGTTCTTGCACCTGAATAAAATCCGTATCTGACCGGGTATCTTCGGTTATCACATGACCATGCGGCTAATATGCAAAAGCCCAAGTACATAGTAAAATGGACTACCTTATCAATGTTAGGAAAGTAAATAAACTTCGGAATGTTGCTTGGTGGTGTTAGTGAAGCGAATGCAATTATAGTAACGTAACTAACAAATACAACCCATCGCCATAACCACGGGACTGTATAAAATATTTTTTTTATCAAATGATTATAATTATTTATTTAGCAGTACAAAGTTAATAATGTTTCCAATACTGACGGACTTGATTAAGACAAATCAGGGAAATTATTGTATTGTTGCTTTGGGAAATTATTTTTGTAATTTTATTCCTTCTTTCAATCATTCATAAAAGTGATTAATTGTTTAAATCTTTTTTCATCTATAAATTCTATCATCTTGTTAAAAACATGTGGTAATGGAATACACTGAGAGCTACTTCAAATTAAGCAAAGCATTTTCATCTGATCAGCAGTCTATCGAAGTAGAAGATAAGATAATTCAGAAGTTCAGCTTTCACTCTGTTTCTCATGATATTTTGCCGGGTCTTGATATCCATCATTGTAAAGAACATAACCTTGATTTTAATGAAAGCTACTCATTCTCAAATAGCATAGGTGCCTTTGGTGATATTATTCACGTGAAGGATACTCTGGTTGATGAAAATAAAGACTTTACCTATTTTATAATACGGCCTGCCGGTTCTAAAACAGTTAACAGGGTCACCTTTATGCTTCATGGCTTCAATGAAAAGAACTGGGATAAATACTTTTCATGGGGAAATGCACTGTGCGACCGCACACAAGGTGCAGTGGTGTTTTTTCCTCTTGCATTTCATATGCAGCGGGCACCTTTGGAATGGAGCGATAAGAGAGAGATGTTTCTCTTAAGTGAATTACGTAAAAAGCTGTTCCCGGATGTTGTTGATTCAAGCCTTATTAATGTGGCTAGCAGCGTTCGATTGCATTATATGCCTCAACGTTTTATCTGGTCGGGATTGCAGTCTTATTATGATATTATTCAACTGATTGAGGATTGTAAGCAAGGGAAACATTCACTTATTGACCGTGACTTTACATTTAATATATTTGCTTATTCAATTGGCGGACTGGTTGCTGAGGTACTTAGACTATCAAACTATAGAAACTATTTCAGTGATACGAAAGTCTGCTTGTTTTGTAGCGGATCGGTATTTAACCGTATGTCTCCTGTTTCAAAATATATACTTGACAGTGAAGCTACAGTAGCAATGTATTCCTACCTGACTGAACACCTTGATCACTTTTTCAAAAAAGACTCTTTACTTCAACATTATATGAATGGAGATCATCTTGAAGGTAAAGTTTTCTATTCTATGTTACGTTATAATAGGATGAGAGAATTCAGGGAAAATCTGTTCCGTAAAGCAGCAGATAGCTTTTATGCCATTCCATTACATAAAGATGCTGTTATACCTTCAAACGAGGTGGTAGATACCTTAAAAGGTGCATATAGAGATATTGATATCAGGGTTGAAGAGATGGATTTCAATTTTCCATATAGTCATGAAAGCCCATTCCCTATTAATAAAAGTGATAGTAAGCTGGTCGACTTTAGCTTTAGTAATGTTTTTGATAAAGCTGGAGCGTTTTTAAAGTGATATACCAATAGGACAGGAAGAGTACCGGGTTCAATCTCTATAAACCTTCACGGTTAATTTTAGAAGCAGTTATATGACGCTCGAAGATTTCTATGCTCAATCTCCATAAATCTTCACCATTAATTAAAAAAGGTTATTGGGACAAGCCTATTCCTGAACCATTCAATCACCATAAACCTTCGGAGTTCATGCTGAAATACTAACAGAACAGGAAAAGTACACGAGCTTCTTCCTAATGTCCAATAATATCATTTGTAAACCTTTCATGTTAAAAAGATAAAAATTGTTTACTCAATGCAACATGTTAGTATTTACTAACTATATTTGCACCCATGAAAAGCTTAATAAATATCATTTCAGAGTTATCC
>Ga0172378_10005018_pt1 | contig 12383 bp, 13 predicted proteins | sample GrowelOW332metaG_FD_119755 | JGI IMG/M metagenome (GOLD analysis project Ga0172378, IMG submission 119755) | Groundwater microbial communities from an aquifer near a municipal landfill in Southern Ontario, Canada - Pumphouse #3_1 metaG | ecosystem: Environmental > Aquatic > Deep subsurface >...
ATGCGGATTCTTCACAATCGTACGGACCGAACAATTCCATTTCTCCTCGTGAATTTCGAAGAACAATAAACCATTCGGCAGTTTCTTGACAAAGAATACACTGCCGAATCTGTTTATTAGTTTCCAACGATCGATCGAGAGTACATACCAACAGTTTGGCAGTATCTCCGATAAGGTGTTTCATATAAGAAAACTTATCGATAAGATTTGCTTCCTGATATCTTTCGATATGATCAGACGCATGTGTAATGATTGCTGAATCGGGTTCTTGCAATCGATTTACTTTATCTACAATTGCTACGAGTGTTTCAGAATCCACTTGAGGTGCTCCTGTTTTGAAATGATCATTCTTCCGTGTCGATCTCGTCATCGACAGGATCAATCAAATCATCTTCTTCATCCTGATCGTCGTCTTCCTGTTCTGGTTCCACGACGATCGGCTCCAATATTTCATCCACAGCAGTAGCCACCGCTGGAGTCAAATATTTGCATGTTGGACAAATGTCTTCTTGTCGATCTTCTGCGATCTCGTAATCGTCTGGTTCAAAGAATTCTAAGCATTGTTTGCAGATTGCCATTTCTTACCTCTTCAAGAGAGTAATTGTTTAATTGACGGCAATCATGCTTTTCATGTACTCGGCTTGAATATCTTCCAGCGAAGTGTTAGCTTGGAGTTCGCACTCAATAAACGAAACTCCTGCTTCTTTAGCAATCATACGTGCAATCGGAAACAACTCTCTCCAATTGTTGGATAGGGTTTGTAATGATTCAGGTTCTTTCAAATAGAACACTGTGGTAATTCCCGCCTGAATGAGTAATTTGGTGCACTCGACACAAGGATGCAGTGTACAATATGCAACCGAATCTTTAATCCTTACGCCAACTGCAGCAGAAGTTGCAATTGCATTTGCTTCTGCGTGCACGACATATGTGTACTTTTCAGGACGCTGATATCGCAAAGGATATTCTTCGCGATCATCGTGCACTCCACGCGGAATGCCGTTAAAACCCTGAGCAAGCACTCGATGAAGTTTCGGTTCGACTAGCACACAACCAACCTTGGTAGTATCTTTGCTTTTACTCGCTGCCAATTGCGCCATGCGCAGAAAGTAAACAGCCCATCGAATTTCATTGGGAGGAATTATCATAACATGTTCCTATAGTTATAGTTAGAAAGTCTGTCTCGATCTCTTCAGTTTGCGATGAACAAACTGTGGATTATTAGCATAGTCGGCAACATGTATCTTGATATGAAAATCCTTGATACAGTTAAGTTTTTCCAGTTGGTTGTTAGGAATGTCGGATCCATCTTTTTTGCACTCTCGCAGAATTCGGTACGATAGGTTGTACCACTCACAAAGATAATGCAGAGAGATTCCATTTTCCTGTAAACACTGAAAGAATTCTTTTGAAGAGGCAAACTCTTTATCTTTCAGTACTTGAGAGATAGCTTGCTTCCTCTCGTGAATGATAGTAAGTTTGTCTTTTTTATCAAGTGGAGTGGAGGCAAAGAGATATCGATAAGAATTACTTACTCGCTTAATTTCATTTTCTGAAGTATCTGCGATACCAAGGAATTCTTCCAGCTGTCGTTTATAACCAAATTTCCCGCTACCATGTTTAATACTAGAGATCATAGTTTCACGAGGAAACCCTACAATCCTAGACAGCTTGGTCATTTGCATGCCGCGCAGTGTCAGCCAATCGATGGCTTCAACCAGTGTGGTGACATTGTTTGCTTTGAGTCCTTCTTGTGCATACTTACGAACTTCTTCGCAAAGATTGTCGGAGGGATTCTCGTGAATCTCAAGTGCGTTCATTCGACAAATAATTTTGGACAACTCGTCGATATCCTTAGCAGATTCTATCTCTGCCAGTTTCTCTTTAATCGTGCGTTGCTTAGTCTCTTGTGCTTTGAGAATCTTTTCTGGATTCTGCTGAGGAAGATTCTCAACAATCTTACCAAAGGCTTTTGCATTGGATTCCTTACGTTCCACTTCAGTTGAGATATACTCTACTGAATACGGATTGTTTGGTCCAAAGTATTGATTCCAACCTTGGGTCATATAAGGATATGCGCAAGCCTTTTCCATGTCTTTCAAACAATAATCGGGCCAATCGAGTAGTGTCAGCAATTTCTGTTTAGAAATGCCATTCACTACAAGCATCTGGAAACATTCCGGAATGGTTGAATGTTCAGGAAGATACCTAAGAATAAGATTGCACCAGCAAATAAAGGTTCGTTTGCTAACAGATAGCTGAACACCATCAGCACGTCGAATGTCCCATGTGCCAAATACATCAGTGATCAGTTCTATGTAATCCGGATGAGCTACTGCAAATGCATCAACAGCATCCAGAACATTTTTAATCTTGACTTCTGGAAGCGATGGCGTAGTCGTCCTGATCGGCGTTTCGACGGGTGCTTCCAGATATGTGGTAGTAACCACATTGGTAGACAAAACTGTCTCCAGTACTTTGGCAATACTGGAGATGATTGCAGTTGCGTCTTTATCGGTACTAAACGTCATTCGGTAATGCATGCGTCCTCCTCATCTTTGATCATTTCAAAAGCAGATTTCATCAACTGATCAAATAAGTTTCCGAGTTCTTCAATATAAACTGGAAGTACATCCCAGTTGTTTGCTTTGCAATCAAATGAGAAAGCAGTTTCTGCATTCGGATTATACTTTTCTCCTCTGACAGCTTTTGTCATATCGACTTCCCACTTGTCTCCAAGCATTTTGCAGAAGATATCGTGTAAAGAAATTCCTACATAACACGCATTGGCTCCGTGTCCAATAAAGCACGCACCATGCCAAATAGCAGAAATCAAAGTTTCAATTTCATCTGCAGTGAATTCAGTGAAAAACTCTTTTCCTGCACTGATCGTGTCCGCATACCAACCATCGATGAACCGATCGGTAAGTTCACCAGAAGCAGCTGCAAAGGATTTCAATTGAACACGCCTTGCGCCTTTTACATCAAACTCCATTCGTTGCACTATATCATTCAAAATCTTCGGAAGATCTACGTGATTCATTGCACTAACAAGAAACTTGATATTCTTCGTTTCTCGTTCTTTTGCTGCCAACATGATGTCGGAATTATCCATGATAGAATTCTCCTATTTTAGCATGGGGGTTCAGTAATGTAATTTATATCTCAAATCACCAAGAATTCATCAGACTGAACTTATCGTGTCGGTTTCGAAAGTAGAATTAAATGCCGGATTGGGATCCGTACTAATGTGTGTCGGTACTTAGGAGGAATGATCGTTGCATAATAGATTACTGGCAACCTATTTCTCAGCCTTGCACCCACCATCCACTTAGGAGTAAATGGCCCTGCGTGATCCGTTGACAAAACAATTTCGACATCTCCGTATTTCGGAAGCTTCAAATAAAAACGATATACGATATGTCCGTTCTTATCAAACTCAATACAACGCGATTCACCTATCTCAATTTGATAGACTTTTGATAAGATAACAATCTTTTGCTCTGCCATAGCAGTAAGAGCTTTACGTAAATGCAAAGCAATAAGATACACTGAAGTGGCTTCGTCATAGCCATAAGTGAAAAACTTGGAAGCAGTTTCCAGTTTTATTCTGGAATCGTCAGATCCGCGTTTAACTGCGAGTGCAATCATTCGCAGCATATTTTCATTGTGGTGTTTCTGAGTCCACGTACTGGTAAAGATGTTGGTAAAGCTAGCAACTGCATGTCTGATGAATTCGCCGACGCCCATGATAATGCCTCCATAACGTAAGGGCAAGTTTAATGTAAAAGAATCACCTGCGGATAAAAGGATGGAAGGGTTTTCCACCAAGGTTCGATAATAGCTTCCCAAATTCCGTATTTGTTAGCTAATCCTGCACCAAGTCTAGATACCAAGAATAAAGAAGACGGGTCACTTGTGGTTATAAATCTGTGTAATTTACGAACCTCATCAGTAAACACCTGACGATATTCTTCTTGTGTGTAGAAAGATTGTGGTTTGTTGGAGGGAATTTTCTTTGTCACAAACCCATAGGCATTAATACAATGCCGCAATGCTGCTCCACCTGCAGTACCCAGATGCAATGTGTTATCTCCGTATACAAAGAAACAAGTTGGGTTCCTTGCAAGAAAGTTCTCTGTAACGATAAAATTATTTTCTGATAATTCTTTCAAAACTTCTTGTTTATTTTTCACGGTCTTCTGCCTTCATTTTCTCAATCTGTTCTCGAAATATTTTATCAAATATGTCTTTGACAAAAGCGTTTGTATCTGCTACTGCCGCTTCTGGCGACACATTAAGAAACGCTGATCGTTTGATACAATCCTGCGCATAAGCGGAATCACAATAATCCACGAAGTCTTTTGCCTGATCTGTCGTCCTGTCAATAGTAACAACAAGTGTAAGCCAGAACAAATTGTCGTTCATATAGAAACGATTAATCTGTTGTAGAAGCTTAATTACACAAGCGTTGAATTTATTCCTGTTGGGTTGCTCTTTCGGGGAAAGACTTTCAATGGATCGATTTGCTACATATCCCATAAACCCATCAACAAAATCAGCGCGAATCTTATTTTCCTTAATCGGATCAACTTTGATTTTCATTTTTATTTTCCTATTTTTGTTAGATAGCTAAGTGAAGATGGAGGGGGTACCTCCATCTTCATCTATGTCTATTTCTTGATTGTCCAGAGAGAACTCTTCTTATTTCGAAGTACCAATTCAACTTTATCGTTGAATACTTTCTTTCCAAGATGAATCGTCGCTGGCTTACCAGCAGTCAGCATAGTATTCATCGCAGGAAGATAAATCGTTTTAATTGGAGTTCTATTCCGATAGTCACTTGGAATGTTAATGATAAAAGGCTTTGATGCATCGAAGACTCCGAGCACTTTCCACTTACCAACAACAATCTTAGATGTTTTTCCCTTCTTAACAACCCGATCAATCTTGATTATATTAGATTCTGCTGTATTTGCATGAACTACAACAAAATCTTCAACATCAAGCGGATCAACGTGTACTACATTAGGAATGGATGCTTTGACACATGACAGATTTTTTCTGTAATGTTCTTTTTCCACTGAGATCAATTCAGCGATACCATCACCGTAAACTGCAATAAAACCAGATGCGACTGGAACAAAGTTCGTACCAGCTACATCTTTGCACACCAATCCTTCTGCCACAGAAGCACCACCACTGCTAATACCAACAGTATGTTTCGCCCTATGATTCAGCATAAAGAAATTGTTTGCTTTGAATTGTTTCGGATGCCTAATACAAGAACCATCTTGAATATTAGTTTCGTTGACCGAATATCCAAAGTTAGTTCCTTGATACAATACGATTTCCGTTTCTTCACCGAAGGTGTGCTGTAACTGTTCCAGTTCGTCCAAACTTTCTGCTTGAATAAATCCTGTTCCTTTATAGCGCATGCATCCAATGTAATCTGCTATCTTGCATTTACGCGGATACTTGTTTCCATATTTCGCACCGATAAACTCCACGGTTTCTTTCATACGCTGAGGAATCAGAGTGAATTCAGATTGCAATTCTTTGATCTTTGCAAGGTTGGCATCTTTATCAGCAAGAAGTTGATTCTTTCCAACCTTGGTTAATTGTTGCATCTGAAGACTAGCCAAGAACTTAGCTTGGTATTCTGTCAGTGCTTTGTCTCTGAAAGTTCTAACTAACTTGATCACTGCATCATCCGTAGATGCTGCACTATTAAAGATTTCATAGACTTTATCTGAATTATCTGCAACAATAATCAGTGCAGTCAATTCACGATGCTTTTTAACCAAAGCAATCTGCTTAATCTTCAATTCTCCAAGCATGGAAGAATGTCGTTCTCTGTACCACATGTCAAGCAAATCAAATGGATCGGCACGAACCATATGGTTTTGTTTATTGATGTAGTGTGGTGTTGGTTTCCAAGGAATCGTGAAACGAACAAACTTCTTCAGTTGATCAAGATAATCAAATGGATTGTATCCTCGTTTCATGGTAAACTCTAAGTTGGCAATTGTATTGCCGTGAGCTCTACCAGCATGATCATCGAATTCACCAAAACCTTGTGCAATGAAAGAATCTTTCTTTTCATTCAGTTCAGTTGCTTTGGTAAAAACACTTGCCATGTTTCCGCCTGGGGCAACTGCATTAATGCAGATTGACGTTGGAGTAATTGTCAACACTCCATCGACAATCGCCGGATGCTGGTAGTTCCTTTTTCGATATGCGGAAACCAACTCATCTCGATTGCGCAAAACTCCATATGACGGAAAATCAGGAATAATCAGATGTGCCAAAGTAGTTCTGGTCTTGACATCCCAGTCCAAGGTAGTGGATCGTAATGAAATGTATTTCGATGTTAGCTGACAGAGTGCTTGCAACCCAAGGGCAACAGTTTCAGATTGATATCCAACTACCAAACTAAAACAACCCGCCAACAAAGCAAACGGAATTGCTGGAATGAAAAATGCTGGCTCCGTTTCACCTTTACCAATTTCACCCGGCTGAATAATCAGTGTATTCAGGTTGGTGTTGTTGAAAAAGACATCTCGAGTGAATTCTGCCGAATGCACGTCAACGTAACGTGCTGCTGTCGGGGATGCACCTGCATAGGTTCCCAGTCCTGACGGCGAACCAATCAACGGCACAATGTTGGTAAATGGTTGGGCCAGAGAAATAACAGTACTTGCAACAGAAGCGTCACCATGTGGGTGCAATGCCAAAACTTTACCACCAAGTGTGGAAACTTTCTGTGTTGATTTCTCGGTTCCCAGTGTCCATAGAATACGGCGATGCACCTGCAACAATCCATCGCTGACATGTGGAAACTTACGCTGTACGGCAAACTCAGCGAACTCACCGAAGTTGCCAACAACTACTTCTGACGCAGAAGCTTCCTGCTTGTATTCATCCATGATTTTCTCCTATTTGAAGTTAACATGTAATAGTTAAAATATGTACTTTTTAACACCTTGTGACCTATCACCCGAGAGGCATGATTTTGGCACCTAATTCGATGCAAAATCGTGAAAATTACAAGGTGTTTTTATAGCATAGTTCATTTAAGTAATATATGTGCTTGAAATGGATGAAGCGCATTTAAGCTATTTTACTTAATTTCGTAGCCAGGAGCAAAAGCACACACCTTATCTTCAAAAAGAGATTTATAAGTCGATGCAGTTGCAGGATATTTTAACAAATGTTTTTCATCAAATCCCTCGAAGAACATGAGATAAAATTTCACTCCCATTCCTTCTGGTAAATCATCAGCTAACAATTCGCAATCCTTATTATTGACTAGATCTAACGTTGTGAATCCGTTGAATTCGCCGTTGACAATATTGCCAACTTGTATGAATAGTATGCAAGTGTTCTGTTTCTGCTCCATAGCAGCAAGAATGTCTGAAAACTCTATCTTGGTTGCTTTGAGATTTTGATATCGCGTTGTCAAAAGTGCTTGAATTGCTTTACAATCCAAATCGATTTTATTTGTCTCTCTGTTAGCAGCAATCAACTCTGCAACAGAAACAGGACTTATTCTCCTTCCCATTACAGGAAGATGCCGCAATGGAGCTCTATCTAAAATAAACAACATTTTTGGAATTCCTTATTTGAAAAAAATGTGTATCAGAGGTGGCCACCTCTGATACACTGAATGCGCGCATAAAACATTTGTTATTTGTCAATGGGATCGGAAAGTCGATAGACATCCCTTTCACCTTGCTCAGATATAGAAACGAATTCCATGTCTTCAATGCGATATCCTAGTACTGATATCAGTGCTTCGTTAAATCGCTTTTGACTGATGTCCCCTTTTTTCAATGCTCGTAAAAGATTGCTACCTGGTGAATTTGCTTTAGTTGGGTGAATGTTCAATACATTGATCGCATAATTTCGACACCTTATCGCCAGGTATTCGTTGGTAATTCGTTTCTTGACAAATATCATGCGCAGAAGTCTATCAAGGAAATTTTCAGATTCTGCAATATCAGCTGCAATGAATACAGGAGTTCCGCCCCGCCTTAGGGCAGCTTCCACATTAGCAACTGGTATAGCAAACATTCCCTCGAACTGCGAATTGATATCTGGAATGTTCATGGACCATGCTCCTCGTGGGTGTAGGAATATGATACTACTGTTTTATTTCATCGTTCTCCTTAAATAGTGTTCAGTTAGAATGCTATTCGCTTCTAACATCAAATCATGAATTGCAGTTACTTTATTGGTATGCTCTACTAAAAGAAGTAGAATAAACCAAGCTAGAAAATGCACTTCATCCCGAATCGCTTCGATTGGTTCCTTACGATTTCTCATGTAACTTAGTTCTACTTGATTCTTAAACCACTCCATCGCTTTGAGTGGATCAATGTTTAGAACGACTTCATGAGCATCAGCTAAGGTGCCAATCAATTTAGATCGAAAGTAGAAGTTCCGACAACTATCAACTAATTTGTTATTTGTCGGGAATCTAACTCCATCTCGTGTAGTTAGCAGACCTACTAACATATCTACAAAATTGATTTCGTTTTTAGGTGCATCATAACACCAACGAATCAACTTGTGCATTGAAGAAGCTTCTGGAATCTTGGTGAAATCCAAAAGATCTTCTATCAATCGAGGATGTGATAGATATACGCTACAATTACGTAATATATGCGTAATGCAAGCATGGTATTTTGTGTGATGTGGAGATACTTTCTTCCGATTCAGAGAACTATCGACAGCTCCTACTAAAATAGCAGCAAGCAAGTCAACCCTAGGAATAAGTGGACGAACTAGTGAAAGATCATCCACCCATTCATAGGTATCAAGAAAATGACGTTGTAAATCCGGAGATATTCGCACCTTATCTGCCGGATTACTCAACGCAATATCTGATTCGTCCTCATACAAATCTTCTTCCATCTTATCGAATTTTCCACTCAATTTCGATAGAATAACTCGCATGAATTCGACTGACATATTGAAATTACTCCAAACTGTCGTGAGAAATATAATCGTTTTCAATCAATCTCTTACGAGCATCCGTGTTAACACCAAGCATATCGTAAATCCGATCTACAGATCCGATAGAAGTCACACGAGTGAAACATCTTGTCTTTGGATCGACACAAGTGAAGAACAAATCATCAGCTGGCATTTCACCTAAGCCTTTGTATCGACTAAGCGTGAATAGACCATCCAAAGTAGAGAAGTCTTCATACAACTTGATTGGCGTTGTTGGCTCGTGGAGATATTTTTCAGAATGTCGTGTGGTGCAATAGAGATTGATTTTATCCCAATGCATCTGCGCATAGAGAGGAAGAAGATAAGCCTTTAACTCTTTGACTAGGTTGTCAAGAGGGATCACTTCTTCTATCTGCTCTACGACTAAAATTAAGCTGTTAGTATTTCTCTGGTAGATCGCATTATCGACGGAAAGGATTTCACAAATCTTCGGAAGTTTTGCATCATCCCCATCGATGAGATCTACCACATGTAGAAGTCTTTCCAATGTTCTCGGTGAAACGTTGAGTGTCTTGGACAAATTATTGGCTATTCGTCCAATCAAAACAACTCTTCGGCAAAGAGCAATGAATTGATCGTGTGTCAGAGACTCACAAACTTTTCCATATTCGAGTTCGATATCAAACAACTCTCTGTAAAGAGTGTCGATTCTGATTTCGTCCATAGCAGCTTGGTCTCTCAAGAAAATCGTCTTGTTTTTGGTTGCAATTCCGTAGAGCGGAGGATTTGCAATATATACCTTTCCTTCGGAAATGATTCTGGGATTAATCTGCATGATCATACCAATCACCAACGCCGTGATGTGTTTACCATCGTAGTCGGCGTCTGTAGTGATAATGATACGAGAGAATCTCATCTTATCCAGATTCGTATCCTTGGGGCTAACACCAAGCAATGCTACAATATCCTGATAAATCAAATTTGCATTCAATTTATCAGCGGGACCTTTCACTGCATTGAAAGGTTTTCCTCGCATCTTGTAGATTGCTTGAAAGAACTCATCACGAACTTCTTGCACTCGACCACCAGCAGAATCTCCTTCGGTGATAAAGAGCTCGATAATAGAAGAATCTTTCGACTTACAGCTTGCATAGGATCCAGGGTGGTTCAACTTAATATCTTTAAGAGACTTGCCAAGTTTTAAACTCTTGTTAAAATATTTGTTGAATTTCTCCGCGATATCTTCTGCCATCAACTCAAATGCAGTTTCCCACAATTCAGGAGGCCTGGTATTAAGTTGCTTACGAAGTGCTCCTCTAAATGCAATCTCGAAATCGGTATCTTTAAATTGACGTTTATCCTGTCCAACAAAGGCAGCTCTACGCCAATCGACCAGAACCGATCCGGAGATAGGGAGATCATAGTGATTTTCAAAGAACAAAGCAATATCTTTATCTTCAATGAAGGAGACGAGATATTGTTTCAACATGGTAGAAAGAACTTTGAGATGGGATGAATCGGGCTTATCAATCGGAGTTCTATTGATAGCAGCAAGTAGTCCGTGCTTAGACATACTCTTAGCATCCATAAACAATTCGATATTAAAACCCAACCGATCTTCACTCGACTGTTCTCTCTGAACCTTAGAAAGTTTTCCAAGTTCCCAAGTAATCTTATCACTCAATCCAAACATCTCCTGCACGTATTGCATAGGAGTTCGATTCGGATCTGTTTCGTAAACAAGTTCTCCGTGTTTATCTGAGAGAAACTCCCAGATTTCCTGCCTATCTTTTTTCCAAAAGGATTCAGGAATCAACTTAGATTCTTTACGAACTATGATTGTGATATTCTTGGAAAAGGTATCGATGAACTTATCCAATCCAATATGCTCTTCAATGCCACCAGAAGAAATGAATTCTCCTGTCGCTTTCAGGACTGATGGGTCTGGTTCAAAGTATACAATTGTTCCGTTGGTGGCAGCAGCGCGATCCTTCGGTTTCTTGACAAAACAAAGGTCAGAAGTCTTTCCCTGTTTTACTTCAATAAAACCAAATCCATCTGCACGTTTGGTGAGTGCAACAAATCTCTTACTGAGCGCTGCAGTTACCTTAGAACCAACACCATTGGTACCAACGGATGCTTCGTAAACTCCATCTTCATATTTGCCAGAAGTGAAGAGAGTGGTGAAGATATCTTTGAGTTTTTCGAGCGGAATGCCTCGACCAAAGTCTCTAACAGCAACTTGATAATCTGCTCCTTTGACAAAGAACGTGATTTCAATCACATACTGCTTGAGAGGATCTAAACACTCATCTACCGAGTTGTCAAGAGTTTCTTTGATCTGCATGAGATTGCCATGTGTGGTATCGGGTATAAATCCCCACATACCAGGTTTGGCTCTCACATGATCAAGACCTTCCATCGTCTTGATAGAACTCGCATTATACGATTCCATGGTTTCTCCGTGTTAATCGTTAAGCACTTTTACATCATGTATTGAATAGTACTAAAAGATAAGTTTTTACTTATCAGTTCTTTTTCCCGCGAAAATACCTGCGCGCTCTATCGTGACCAGGAAGTGGCGGTGCCCCACAAATTGAAGAGAACAAATAATTTATCTTGTCCGCCGTTGCTATATCAGAAACTCGCAGTTTCATAACTTCCACAGTTATGTATTGTGGTACATCAGAAGCAGCAATCGCTTCATACCACGCGGCAGGTAAATTGCAATATCCGTGCTTCGTTGTCGGTTCGATATAGTCTTTAGCTGTTTTCGTCCGAGGAAATGCGGCAACTTCTTTTCTTTTTCTGATAGTTTCAGCAATTTCTTTGCTAACAGTAGCGGAAGTTGATCGTGCTATGTCTTCACTAAATTGCTCAGAATTCAAATATTTCAACAGATCTTCTACTGAAACATTCCAAACTGGACGGATCGGTCGAATCGAAATTGATTCTGGAATATAGCTATCACTTCCATGTCTGGCAACCCAAACCCCAGGCACTAGGACATCGACAATTCCAGGTTTAGAAAATGGATTGCGAACATAAGTCAAATCTCCTTCTTCCACCGGAAAGTCACTTGGAATCGGAGCATATCCTTCTGGAATATCAACTCGTATATTCGTTCTATGATTGTAAATAAAAATACTCATGGTCGTATTCTCCTTTATTGATTCTGTTTTGGTTGCATAAATTCAGGAAGTTGATTCAATGTTACTTCTTTGTAACAAGGAACGGAGAAACACACAAGTGTCAGACCTACCAAATGCCGTCCTGTCAGCGCAGGAAAATAAACCCAAGATAGCATTGCACGTATTGTACGAAAAGTACATCCGCTGTGCAGCATCAATTCAAAAATAGTCGATTGAGCATCTGATGGAATAATGGATTCAAACATTTTTGATTGTACATCCGATGGTGTA
>Ga0172378_10005019_pt1 | contig 12382 bp, 10 predicted proteins | sample GrowelOW332metaG_FD_119755 | JGI IMG/M metagenome (GOLD analysis project Ga0172378, IMG submission 119755) | Groundwater microbial communities from an aquifer near a municipal landfill in Southern Ontario, Canada - Pumphouse #3_1 metaG | ecosystem: Environmental > Aquatic > Deep subsurface >...
TGGTTATGCCAGCCATTATTGTCGTTATATTGTTTCAGGGAATTTTCTCCTAAAATGGATGGAATTTCGCTAAAGAGGTCTCCCTGAATCTTTTTATCTGATTTTTTAAACATTACCTAAAATCCGTAAGGAATTTAGGCATTATATATATTACTATCGTTTACAAATCAAAGATAATAAAAAACACACATCTAACATATTGATTAGTATATTAATATCATATATTTTTAGAGCAAACATTTTAATGAAAATTTATATATATTTGCCTATCCGACTTTTCGGAGTGGGCTCAAAGATAGTTATTCCAGTTGTACCCTTAAAAAGAGATTCCAGATACCAAAAGGAAAAGAAAAGAAAGCTATATGGTTTTTCAAAAAAATCCGATTACTCAAATAATTTAGCAATCGGATTAACTTATAATTTAAGAAAACCCTTTTTTAAGGGTCGACTATTTAATATCATAAAATGAATGTTCGTATATTAACTACTATTAATAAGTCTATTTTGATATTTCAAATTATTCTTATTTGTTTATTATCCGGTGTTAATGCTCAAAATTTATCTGGGATAAAAGGTCTAAAATTTACCAGGCAGGGTGTGAAACGTTTTATTTTCGAGGATTCGCAGTCGATACATTTAGCGGGGTTGGAACCTGAAAATATTATAGGATTAACCATAATGCATCCTGTTGAATCTATATCTGGAGAAAAGGCAGATATTCATATTGAGAAAAATATAATGCAGGTAGAGTCGAAACAATTATCACAAACAGGTATCTGGTTTGGAGGTTTTAACCCTTTTGCTACTTATACTATAAATGTAGAATCTTGTGTTGGTAATGGAGCTGTAGGATTTGAGTTTTCCGGAAATAATAATGAGAAACAATTTTTTGTTTCAGTAAATTTTAATAATGAGCGAATTGAAGGAATAAATTTATCGGTATTAAAAAATTTGGATACCCTGATTCAACGTTCGGTTTCTGTTATGACTGGAGATAAACCCAATATTCAGGGAAAATTAATTTTGCAGATGCTGGGTAGTGGTTTTGTTTTATATCTTGATCAGGGTGGTTTGCCCAAAGTAATAGGACAAGCAGATTTCAATAAGTATATTGATCTAAGAAAAATAAAATATATTAATACGTTTCAATCAAAATTATATGTTAAATTATTTGACGGCAATATTAGGCTCGGAAATGTTAGCATGGATTTGACAACAGGTATGGGTGAAGCAGATATCAGGGCAATTACTTATGAAAATGGAGATCCAATGCTTGACAAAGGCCGGATTTGGTACACGATGTCAATTCGTGGACGATCATTGCCTCATCACATTCAAGGTGTTTTTAGTCTTGATCCAACAGTTTTCGATTTAAAGTTCGAAGGAATTATTGTTTTCGATAGAAATGATGGTTTATTGAGAAATGAGATTGCTTCTCATATATTTTATGACCGGAAACAAAAAGTATGGAGGGGAATTACTACAGGATTTAGTGCCTATGCCAATCCTAAAAAAGAAAAAAAACAATTACTTGCCATCGAAAGTTATAAAGATCCACGGTTTGGATTTTCAATTATGAAAGCTAAACCTCTGGGGGTTGTTGGGGATATTGAAGATCCTCATATACTGTTTGATGAGAAAGTATCCAAGTGGCGTATACTGACTTGTAAAAATACCGTAAATGGCTATAGAGCAGTTTTAATGGAATCTGATTACTGGGATAATGGTTACCATAAAATTGCTGGTCCGGTCACTCATAATTCAACAGGAACATCGATTCAGAAAATTAACGATAAAAGATATTGTTTTTCCGGAAGTTCAGAGCGCGAGATATTTATATACAGCTACCCCGACTTAAAAGAGGTTGGGACACTTGCTATGGATTTACCTCCATGGGATAATAAATGTAATACCAGAATATGGCCAAATGTGGTTGAACTTCCTGATGGTTATCCCTTTAAATATATTGCACTAATGATGGACCGGTTTAACTATCCTGGAATGAAAGGTTCTAACTGGACTTATGGTGCTTTATATTTTTACCATGGGTTTATTGATAAAAATAAATAGCAGACATCAATAGGTGTAAATAATAAAAAAGAAATGGCTCTTTAGCGTAATTTAAAACTGGTCCCCTTTACTTAGTCGACTCTTAAAAAAGGGGTTTCACAAATTATAAAATTAATCCGATTGCTGAATTATTTGAGCAATCGGATTAATTTATAATTTTTATAGTAGATTTAAATAGGGGAAATATATACTTCTAAAGGCTTTAAAGATTTTTTACTAACATTTGGAATATTAATATCGATGGTCTCTGTCATACTCGTGTTTGAGGCAATGATATAAGAATGTTTTTTGTCTTTCACCTTTATCATATAATGCAGATCATTTTTTGATTTCCAATATGATGTATTTAGATAAAAAATGTCCAGATTTTTATGCAATTCTTTAACTATAGGTTCCAATGCATTAAAAACCTCTGGTGTATTTGAACGGTCATTCCAAAATAAAATTCCGGTAGCTCCATGTATAATTGACGTATACATCTGACATTTTATGATCTTTACAAACTTTTCGGCTGACATATCTGAAGGTTTAGCATAGCCGTTGCCATCATAAAACAGCCATACCGGAGTTTTTTTGTCAATGCCCGCTTTAATGGCATCAACAGTTGTACCTGCCAAAACCGGATACGTGTTAAAATCAATAAACGCATTGATGCCGAATACATCGCCACACCCTTTATATCCTGCTGCTGTACTTTTTAAATTTTCGAAAAATAATGTCTTTAACGTTTCAATGTCATATTGTATATAAGAAGCGGTTCCGTTTTCATATACGGGCAACCCGTTATAAGCTCGATTAAAACCAAGCAAAGGTCTTTCTTTTATTATCACTGCTCCCTTTCCTAAAGCATCATACGGAGGTGTTGGGGGCATCGAATCATGAGTTTTTAGGTATGTCTGTTCAAAAAGATAGGTGTTGCCTTTAGCTATACCTACCATATCAGTATAAACAAGAGTGTTTTTCTCCTTTTTCTTTATTTGTTCTTTGATTTTATTGCCAACCACAGCAGGCCAGCACCAGCCACTACCAGCACCCCCATTGGCTATTTCATCAATAGGTGCCCATATATGATCGGTAGTGCCATTTTGTTTAATAAGAAGGTCTATAGCACTATCAAGTGCATTTTCAAAGTCCTTATCATTAACATGCTTTTTTATATACTGCCTCTTGCCGTAATCACTATCATTGCCGGTGCTAGCATTTGGTATGTTATCTATATATTTTTTCAACATTTCGTAGAACCCAATCGACCCGGTTATTTCTACTCTTTCCTTCTGAAATTTTAGGTCACCGGGCGACATGTAGACCATGTTATAAAGCGACGATTTGTCGAGATAAGGCTTCGCGTTTTCACGATATACTGCCGCGCCATTTTCCATCGCCTCTTTATTATATCCGGGGATGTTCCAAAGGCCAATAGCAAAAAATCGTTCAAATTTAGTATCTCCATTTTTCTCTCTTAAAACCCACCCATCCTGGCTGGTAGTCCATGATGATTGTTGCGAGAATAACACCGATGCCTGAAGGCATAGTACTATAAACAAAAACAAAGTTCGAAATTTAAAATTGTAGTTTTTCATGATATCATTTTTTTTATTTGATTACTATTATTTTTGATTACTAAAATTTTCTGTTTGTTAATTTTCTGTTATCCAAATCATTATATTTAAAAATTTTGTATACGGAAACCCAATGTATTTGGCATTATACTTCCGACTTCATTTCTACTTTTTCTAGTGACATGATCATACATCTCACTATATTTTATATGAGGGGAAAAAATTGAAATCTGGACATGAAAATTGACTTTTGTCTGTTTTTATTGAAAATATTTTTATTCTGGATAAGTAGTGTATATCTTAGCCTTTATAAAGGCTTGATAAGTGTTATTTTATCTTGAAAACCTTATTTTAGAATATTATTCGTTTGATGTGACAAAAACAAAATAAACATGTTAACGCCCTTGTTCCAGAATCTTCTCTGCCTCTGATCTAATTAATTTTATGGTACGATAAATTGATTTATAACAAGAATCAACTGAAATGTTTAGCATTTTGGAAATTTCTTCATAAGATATCTCAGATTCAAATCGTAAATAAATAATTTCCTGTTGTTTATCTGTGAGTTTACCAATACATTTTTTAATAGTTGAATAAATATGCTCCAAATCTTCTTTGTCAGAAATATCCTGCCCGGAACTTTTAAAATAGTCAAAACGTTCTTTAGGAAAAAAACCGGTAAGTATTGTTCTTTTTTGTTTATTAATATCAAGAAACAATTGTCGGCGGAATGTAATTATAAGGTATCCCGTTATGTTTTTAACCACCCCAATTCTTTTCCTTACTTTTATTAAATTTATGAACATACTTTGTATGGCATCTTCAACTGTTTGTTTGTCATATGAAAGTTTCCATCCATAAGTAAACAATTGGTCATAATAATGTAAGTATATTCTGGAAAGAGCATCTATATTACCATTAATAATAAATTGATTCCACCACTCAACGTTACAATCATTTTTTTTTGATACATTCATTAGTTTATGCATTTATGTTAAACCGAGATTCAGGTTGTTGTAATTAATTACGCGAATTACACTAACCCAGTGTTTTTCGTCTGTCCCGAAAATCTAACTGAGTGCACCAACCCGAACCCCGATATTTGCAAACCCGAAGATATTGCAGATAACTATTGGATAAATTTTAGATTATTCAATAATCAATTTCAAATATTTTATTTATATACATTGTACTTTAACCCATTTTAATATTAATATATATATATTAAACTATTTTAATCATTGTATAAATGTTAATTAATTATTTTATCTTTTTATATTACGTTTAAAATATTTTTTAAAATTAAAAATATTATCTAAACTATTTTAATCTTTTTGATAAAATCTTTACTTTGCTTTTAGCTAATGATATTTTTTATTTACCTGGTTTTTAAAAATTATATGATATTTATATCTATTAACGCAACGCTTTTAGTATTAATATAGAGTATAGCCTATTGGTAGTTTTGTAAGTATTTTGTTGAAATTATTCTCACAATTTTTTTATCATTAATATTTATAATAAAAAGAAGGCATAATAGAATACCAAAAAGAATGATTGATTATATGCTTTTTAAGGGCCGGATAAATAAATCAGTATATCAAAAAAAAATCCAATTACCTATATAATAAGGCAATTGGATAAAATTTAAATCTTTGAAACGTGTTTTTATATGTCAATCATTTAATGCAGACATATCAATCATTTCCAATACGTTATAAGCGTATTACTACTTTTTTCTGAAATATATCTGTAATGGTACACCTGTAAAATCAAATGTTTCTCTGAGTTTATTTTCGATATATCTGCGATACGGGTCTTTTACATATTGAGGCAAATTACAAAACAATGCAAATGCCGGTGTTTCAGTAGGAAGCTGGGTAACGTATTTTATTTTTACATATTTCCCCTTAATAGCAGGAGGTCCGTAATGCTGTATAGCCGCAAGTAATACATTATTAAGCTCTGATGTTTTTATTCTTCTTTTACGATTTTCGTAAACGGCCATTGCTGTTTCCAATGCTTTGAAAATACGCTGTTTTGTTAAAACTGAAATAAACAGTATTGGGACATCAGTAAACGGAGCAATTCTTTCCTTAATTATATCTTCATAGTCCTTAGCTGAATTACTGCTCTTTTCTTCCTCCAAATCCCATTTGTTTACCAGAATTACTACCCCTTTTTTATTCTTTATAATAAGATTAAAAATATTAAGATCCTGTGATTCTACTCCACGTGTGGCATCAAGCATCAGCAGACAAATATCAGACTCTTCAATGGCCCGGATTGAACGTAATACCGAATAAAATTCAATGTCTTCAGTAACCTGTCTTTTCTTTCTCAGACCGGCTGTATCTACCAGATAAAACTCATGCCCGAATTTATTGTACAGAGTATCAATAGAATCTCGTGTAGTTCCCGCAACCTCGGTTACAATATTCCTGTCAATACCTGTAAGTGCATTAATCAGAGATGATTTACCAACATTAGGACGTCCTACAACAGCATAACGCGGAATTTTTTCATCTTCCTCTTTTTCTATCTGCTTCGGGAAACGAGATACTATTTCATCAAGTAAATCTCCTGTTCCACTTCCACTGACAGCTGATATAAAGAAAAGTTTATTTGTAAGTCCCAGACTGTAAAATTGCTGAGCTGCCAACATCCTGTTTTCACTATCTACTTTATTAACAGCTACTACAACAGAATCCAGTTTCCCTTTTTTCCTTATAAAATTAACTATTTCAGTATCGAGATTGGTAATCTCATCTTTTACATCTACGACGAATAAAATTACATCTGCCTCATCAATTGCTATGTCTACCTGTTTACAAATCTGTTCTTCGAATATATCGTCTGAATTTTTAACATAACCTCCGGTGTCAATCACCGAAAAATCTATGCCATTCCAGACAGACTTTCCGTAATTTCTGTCACGGGTTACACCCGAGATCTCATCGACTATTGCCTTCCTGCTTTCAACAAATCTGTTAAACAAGGTGGATTTCCCTACATTAGGTCTTCCCACTATTGCCAAAATATTACTCATTTTTCTTTCCTTTCTATTTTAATCGATAATTTTTTATGCTCTGCCCTACTGTGGATCATAGCCAAAATCCTTCAATGCTTTTTTATCTTCCCGCCAGTCCTTAGCAACTTTAACATAAGTTTCCAGAAAAACCTTTTTCCCAAAAAATTCTTCCATATCTTCCCGTGCCTGGGTTCCTACTTTTTTAAGAGCAGCTCCCTTATGACCTATAATAATTCCCTTCTGACTTTCCCTTGCCACATAAATCAAACATCTTAGTCGCAGCAATTTTGGTTCATTATGAAATTCCTCTACTTTGACTTCAACACAATAAGGTACTTCTTTTTTATAATTTAGTAGTATTTTTTCACGTATAATCTCTGAGACAAAAAAACGTTCATCCTTGTCGGTCAGTTCGTCTTTTGGAAAATATGATGGTGCTTCTGGCAAAAGATCAATAATACGGTCAAATATAGGTGCTACATTAAATTTTTCAATTGCTGAAATTGCAAATATCTCAGCCTTTGGTAATAACTTCTCCCATGACTTGATAATTTCTTCAACTTTTTCCTGATATGAAAGATCAATCTTATTAATAAGAAGAATTACAGGAGCTTTAGAATTTTGTATCTTTTCCAGATATTCAACATTCTTATCCACTGTTTCTACCACATCCGTAACATACAGAATAACGTCTGCGTCAATCAATGCCATATCGACAAACTTCAGCATGGACTGCTGAAGCTTATAATTTGGTTTCAAAATTCCGGGGGTATCAGAATAAACAATCTGAAAATCATCACCACTTACAATGCCCTTTATACGGTGACGGGTGGTCTGCATCTTCTTAGTGATGATGGACAACTTTTCACCAACCAGAACATTCATGATGGTCGATTTCCCTACGTTAGGATTTCCGATAATATTAACAAAACCCGCCTTGTGTACTGTCATGTGATATTTTTATTTTGTATCAAAGATATAACTAATTTACACCATCTTTAAATAGTTGATTTCCATTTGGGTTAGAAATCTCCATTTTCCGCGTGGTAATTTTTTCTTTGTAAGACCGGCAAAAAATACACGGTCAAGCTGAGCTACTTTATATCCCATATGAATGAAAATACGGCGCACAATCCTATTTCTTCCTGAATGTATCTCCACCCCTATTTTTTTCTTGTCGTCAGGATCGATAAAATCAATATTATCTACAGATATAAATCCGTCTTCAAGTTCAAAGCCTTTTTTTATAGTCTCTCTGTCTTCTTCTTTCAAATCTTCGGTCAGTGTTACCTGGTAAACCTTCTTTTTCTCAAAACTCGGATGAGTAAGTTTCTTTGCAAGTTCTCCGTCATTTGTAAAAAGCAGCAATCCTGTTGTTGACTTGTCAAGTCTGCCTACCGGATATATTCTCTCTGAGCATACACCCTCAACAAGTTCCATAACAGTATGTTCTGCATGAGGATCATCCATAGTGGTTACAAAACCTCTAGGTTTATTTAGAAGCAGATAAACTTTCTTTTCAATGACTAAAGAATCATCATTATAAGTTACTTTATCTGTCTTTTTTATTTTTATTCCCATCTTAGTGACAACTATACCGTTTACCTTTATTTTTCCATCTGCAATTATTTTGTCAGCTTCTCTTCTGGAGCATACTCCTGAATTGGCGATATAACGATTAAGCCTTACCTCTCCATTTACTATATTGGGAATCTCTTCTTCACGATGATGATTTCTACCATTTTCACGGTTATCGTTAAATCTTTGATCTTTAAAAAAATCAGTTTTCTCTCTCATTATTAAAAGTTTGATACAAATATCTAAAAAAAACAGCAATGATTGATCTTTGCCTAAAAATAAGTCTTAAAATTCAGATTCCAGATTTCATTTTCTATTATAATCTTCTTTTTAGCTAGATTACTTTATTCTCCTGATTTATCGAATTTCTTCTTTTTTCTCCTTAAAAAGCCTTTGCCCTTTTCTTCCACAACAGGAGCAGCTTTAAGTAATGCAGCTTTCTTTTTATCTTCTTTGTACTTTCTAAATTCTATTAAAATGGCATCCAGCACGTCAAATTCTGTTGACTGATTATTCAGAGGCGATTTAGCATTAAAATATATCATAAAGGAATCAACCTCCTGTTCTTTTAGACCGGTAATTTTCATGAGAGTATCTCTGTTGTAATAAACAGAAATACGCTTCCATGATTTCTGTGAAATAATTTCATTTCGCACATTCCGTTTCTCCTTTTCCTTTTTACTAAGGTGGTAATGCATAAAAGAAACCGGAGAGAAAACAGCATTATACCATTTGGGTTTTTCGTTAAAATCATCACCTCTCAATTCCGGTGGGATACTGTCCGGTTTTCCTGTAGGTAAACCATACAAATTCAACTTCGGATATTTATCGTTTACCGTTACCTCTCCTATTGCATATCTCTTCGGTTCCAGCCTAAAAACTATCAACTCGTTACTTTTATAATAATCAGAAGGAATATGGATATATTTTCTTTGATAGCCAATAGCCGATACTGCAAGGCTATCAATATTAAGCATTTCAATTGAAAACGAGCCATCTTCTCCGGCAGTTGTTCCTGAATGATCTCTCATATTAACTATGTGAGCATATGAGACAGATGTTCCGTCTATCTGATTTACTAATTTTCCTTCCAACTGAACCAGAATAGGATCAATCAAGACCATAGTTTCCTGTGATTGCACAAGCGAAACAATTCCAAGGGAAAAAACAATATAGCAAACCAGGTTTCTCATAATCTCTGTAAAAGTAGCTAAATAAGTTGGAAATGTAGACTTAACCAAAATGCTTAACGCTCTTTAACCTACTTTAATAAACATTGCAACTTGAATAAAGTGCCCAAAGAATAACTTTTGTCCTGTTTTCAATTACTTCAACCGTTTTATACGATCCATAGCCTCTATTACCTGAGAACGATCTGCGAATGATGAAAAACGAAAGTATCCTTCTCCTCTGGAACCGAATCCGGAACCAGGAGTTCCTACTACATTTGCATCAATCAGCAATTTATCAAAAAAATCCCATGATTTAATATTATTTTTTGTTTTCAGCCAGATATATGGAGCATTAATTCCTCCGTAAACTTCGTATCCTAAGGAAGAAAGACTTTCTCTCATTATTCTTGCATTTTCAAGATAATATGCAATTACTTCATTAACTTCTTTCTGTCCCTGAACGGAAAGGGCTGCAGCTGCGGCCTTCTGTACAGGATAAGAAACACCATTAAATTTAGTAGTATGACGTCTTAGCCACAAAGGTCTTACCTGATGCAGATTTCCCTGTTCATCATAAGCCATTAATTCATCAGGTATAATTGTATAGGCACAACGTGTACCTGTAAATCCGGCAGTCTTTGAAAAACTTCTAAACTCAATTGCAACCTCTTTGGCTCCCTTAATTTCATAAATAGAATGAGGAATATGAGGTTCTGTAATAAACGCTTCATATGCAGCATCATATAATATGATACTTTTGTTTTTACGCGCATAATCAACCCATTTCTGCAATTCTTCCTTAGTTGCCACTGTTCCTGTAGGATTATTCGGGAAGCATAAAAAAATCAAGTCAGGACGCTCTTTAGGAAGCTCCGGAATAAATCCGTTTTCTTTAGTACATGGCATATATATAATTCCGCTGTAATGCCCATCCTTATCACCTTCGCCTGTTTTTCCTGCCATAACCGTAGTATCCACATAAACCGGATATACAGGATCACAAATAGCCATTTTACTCTCTGTTCCAAAAATTTCCTGAATATTACCAGTATCACATTTTGATCCGTCAGAAACAATAATCTCATCTGCAGAAATATCTATTCCTTTTTCCTGAAATGTTTTTTTTGCTATTGTATCACGTAAAAAATCATATCCCTGTTCCGGTCCGTATCCACGGAATGTTTCCTTGTGTCCCATTTCTTCAACACCTTCGTGAAAAGCCTTTACAACAGAAGGTACCAATGGCTGTGTAACATCACCTATTCCCATACGGATAACCTTTTTATCAGGGTTTGCTTTCACAAATTCACTAACGCGTCGTCCTATTTCAGGAAACAGATAACCGGCTTTTAGTTTTAAATAATTCTTATTGATTAATGTCATATTATCGTTTTTTAAAATTTCTTTATTATGCCTTGGATCCATCTACGACAGAACAAATAACTAAATACCTGCTTTACCAAGATATTCTTCCATCTTTATCTGGATCTTCAAAGCAGCATCATGTGCTTTATCTGCAAAATCTTTTTCACAGGAGGCATAAATAATGCCACGTGAAGAATTTACAAGTAATCCGCATTTTTTATTCATTCCGTATTTTGCTACTTCCTCAAGACTTCCTCCCTGCGCACCAACACCCGGAACCAGCAGAAAATGATCAGGAACAATTTTTCTGATTTCCTTTAATTTTTCGGCTTTTGTAGCTCCCACTACATACATTATATTTTCTGTTGTACCCCATTTCTGTGACGTCTTAAGTACTTTTTCAAAAAAAGCATCTTCGCTTTCACCTTCTTTAAGGTACTGAAAATCTGCAGCTCCCTTATTTGAGGTAAGTGCCAGTATAATTCCCCATGTTCCGGGATATAACAGGAATGGTTTTACAGAATCCTCACCCATATAAGGGGCAATTGTCACAGCATCAACTTTTAGCTGTTCAAAAAAGGCTCTTGCATATAACGAAGAACTATTCCCTATATCTCCGCGTTTTGCATCGGCTATAATAAACTGCTCAGGATAATTTTTCTTAACGTAAGCGATTGTTTTTTCGAGACTCTGCCATCCGCGTGATCCCAGACTCTCATAAAAAGCGACATTTGGTTTATATGCCACACATAAATCATTAGTTGCATCTATTATCTGCCTATTAAATTCAAAAATTGGATCGTCCTGTAATTTTAAGGATTCTGGTATTCTGTTTTCGTCAGTATCCAGTCCGACACATAAAAAACTTTTTTTCTTTTTAATCTGATAAAAGAGTTCGTCCTGATTCATCTTTATACTTTATCTTTATTATTTATTGCAGAGATGCATAATTCAGCATCCATATTGTTTTAATTTCCCGTTTATTATCCAATGATAATTTTATCACAAACAAAATTGCCTAAATTTCGCTTTCTTTCATTTTTTGGGCATTTTCTTCAAACTGTAACTTTTCGATAAATTCGTCCAGATCTCCATTCATAACAGACTGTAAATTATATGAAGTCAAATTAATCCTATGGTCTGTTACTCTTCCCTGCGGCCAGTTGTATGTACGAATTTTTGCTGATCTGTCTCCTGTGGAAACCATTGTTTTACGCTTTGATGATATTTTATCAATATACTTCTGATATTCCAAATTATAGAGACGGGTACGAAGTTCCACCATTGCAGAAGCAAGATTTTTAATCTGTGATTTCTGATCCTGACATGTAACCACAATACCGGAAGGAATATGCGTTAAACGAATAGCTGAATAAGTAGTATTTACAGATTGTCCACCCGGTCCTGAAGAACAATAGGTGTCTTTTCGTATATCTTCTTTTCTCAAATCTACATCGAATTCTTCTGCCTCAGGCAAAACTGCAACAGTAGCAGCTGAAGTCTGTATTCTTCCCTGTGATTCTGTCTGTGGAACCCGTTGTACACGATGTACCCCAGATTCATATTTTAACAAACCATATACATTTGAACCTGAAACCTTCGAAACA
>Ga0172378_10005020_pt1 | contig 12382 bp, 12 predicted proteins | sample GrowelOW332metaG_FD_119755 | JGI IMG/M metagenome (GOLD analysis project Ga0172378, IMG submission 119755) | Groundwater microbial communities from an aquifer near a municipal landfill in Southern Ontario, Canada - Pumphouse #3_1 metaG | ecosystem: Environmental > Aquatic > Deep subsurface >...
ATTGTAATGGTAGAATTCTCCGAATGTCGGGGCATCATACCAGAAACGAATAGCAATATCCTGATAATGTGATAAGACAAATTCCTCAATTTCTTTATTTCGAGAGGTATCTTTGTTTTCCAAAACAACGGCCATGGCATCATTCTGCAGCTGCGGAACAATCTCACCATAATGGACATTCATCTGTTCCGGATGGAAAAAGAAATCATAAGCATCATCATGCCCGGAATAATAAAGATTGTCATCATCCTCAATCATAACATTCTTGAAACTGGATTCCGGAAAATGGGAAAAGAAATCAGCGATTTCTTTCACGGTGTAGCCGACAGCCTGCAGTGGTTCATTTCCATCATCATAGGAAATCAAGGCTCCATTATAGGAAATTAAAGGGGCCGTAAGTCCTAGGTGACGATAATAAGGTAAAACGGCTCTTGGCGGTCTGCCACTGGCAAGAGTGACAATATTGCCTAAGCTTACCAATTCTTGGAGGAGTTCTTTGGTTTTCGGTTCGATTTCTTTTTTACTATTAAGTAAGGTTCCATCAAGATCAAAGACAAAGAGAAAATGTTGATTGCTGAATAATTCTTTATTTAATTTTTTCATATTTCTATTCTAATATAAACCCGATTATTCTTCATCAAGAAATTGTAAAAAATAACAAATCTATTCTTTTTTTCAAATCCTGTCTTATTTAACTGTCAAGGGTTTATTTCCCAAAAGGAAAAATGATAAAATCATAAGTATGAACAATTTAATTTTATTATTACTGCCATTGGCTTTCTCCCTCTCTTCGCCTTTAACAAATTATGCATCCAAAACATTTGACGGCCGTGCCTACAATACTAGTCAGAAAATGGATTTCACCGATTCAACTACTGCCGAAATCGAAGATTACTATGGAGATATCGGTACAAAGAAGGGCGATGATTTAAAAGATTATCTTTATGATGTTCTTTCGGTTGACAATACTTTTGTCACCTATGCCTCAGGTGTTACCCAATGGTACAAAATCACTGATCGAAACTGGGACTTAAGCCGAGAAATTTCTCCGGAGACCTATCTTTTTGATGATGATAAAATCGTTGACGGAAAACCGAATTTTTATGAAACTATGCTCTATTTTGATGACTGTTCAACTGAAAACCGCCAGATTAACACCCTCCTCAATTCTTTTACCGGTGTAGTAGGTCAGACTTCTGTTGACTGGACAAATAAAACCTGTCCGAAACTCAATTCGGTCTCTAATAATAAGGTTCAGGTCGACAAAGAACATGTCTGGGTAAAAAGCCATGGATTTTCTCCTTCTGGTGATCCAGCTAAAGGTGCCGGAACTGATCTTCATCATCTACTAGCGGCTGATCACAACACCAATAATGTTCATAATGATAAATACTATGGCAAGGTTTTCGACCATAATAGTGCCCAAAAAGTTTATTGCATCTATGGTGATGGAACCTATGATCTTTCCGGTTGGGTAGGTAATACTTCTTTAGGTGAAGAATGCTTTGAGCCAACAGATAAATGGAAAGGCGATATTGCCCGAGCACTGCTTTATATGGGTGTCAGATACTCATCCCAGGAAAATAATACGGAAAGCGAACCCTATTTGCTTCTGACAGATGACAATAGTCTGAAAGATGATAATTCATCCTATCATGGTGTCTTCCATAATCTCTCATCCTTCATTGAATGGAATGACCTTGATCCTGTTGACGAATATGAAATCCACCGAAATAATCTGATTTATAAAAATGTCCAGAATAACCGCAACCCTTTCATTGACCATCCGGAATGGGTGAAACGTGTCTATGCCCCAAATCTAATTAACGATTTTGACTTTTCCAATCTAGAAGAAAACTACAACCTTCATATTGGCAAAAATCAGGTCCTGGATATTACTCTTCCTTCCGATTCAGCATTGGTTTCAGCCATTACTTATGATAATACTGTCATTTCTCTTTTTGAGGATAAGAAGACTATCACCCCTATCAAAGAAGGAAGCACAACACTCTCATTCACAGTTTTGGATCATGATTACAATCCCTCAACTTTTGAAACGGAAATCAACGTTAAACCCGAATTATCTTTTACAACCGCACTTGAAGGTTCAAGTTTATTCCTAAGAAAAGATGAAACATTCAACCTTAATCCCGTGTTATCTAACGCTTTTGATAGTGAAATCTTCACAATTGAGGCTGACAATTTACATATCATCTCAGTTTCTTCTTCCGGAGTTGTCACAGCTTTGGATGAAGGAATGGCAACCATCTCCATTACTCTCAATGATTCTGAATCTACTATTCTTTCCACAATAGATGTTCTCATTTGTAATTCTCAGCATAACAGTGATCTTAATCTTCATGTCAATTCTATCTACCCTTCCTCATTGATTCTCCCACACAGTGATGAAACCATCACTATGGAATATGATGAGACTGCCTTTACTGTCAATTCCGATTATTCCTTTGTCTGTAAAAAAGAAGGAAGCTATACAATCAAGTTTACCGTTACTTATTCCAATGATTTTCAAAGTGAATATACCTACCAAGTCACCTGCAAAAAAGCACCTACCGTTTCCTATAACAACATTGGTCTGACAATCATCATTAAGAAAAATGAAGTGTTCTCACTAAATGCTAAAGCTGAAAACACCTTTGAGGATGAAACCTTAGTTTATGAATCTGTATCTCCTGAAATACTTTCAGTCGATGCTCAGGGAAATGTCACTGGTTTGAAGAAAGGCCTTGGCAAGGTCAACATCTACCTCGAAGGTGATAGCAAAGTTCTTTTAGCAACAGTGGAAATCAATGTTGAAGAAGACAATACCCTGCTCTATATAATCATTATTGTGGTTGCCTCTGTTCTTCTGATTGCTTTCTTTGCCATTATCTTCTTAGCCACTAAAACAAAATCCAAAAAAAGTAAATCTAGTAAGTCCAAAGCTTACTCAAAAGCCTATAATAAAAAAGGAAGTAAGAAAACTTCAAAAAGGAGATAAATCATATGGCCGAAATCAAAGCTGAAGTGGAAGTTAAAGACAAAGAAGAAACCAAAGAAACCGAAAAGAAAAAAGGCGGTTTTTGGTCAGGAATCAAGAAGTCTTTTAGCGATACCAATCGTGAAGCAAAGATTCAATCCTCTTGGGATAAAAACCATGATGAGGTCGAAATTTATGAAGGATGCGGATTATTCAATCTTCAATCCTTTATGGGTGAAATCAATAAAGAAAACATGACTGTCACTATTTTGGGTGAAATCGATATTCCTTATTCTTCTGTCTTAGTTAAAAGACCAAAGAACACCAACACTGAACTTCCGGAATTCTATTATGTCATCAAATGTCAAAGCAGCTCTGACACAATGGTCAAAGTAAAAATTACCGAAGATGACAAAGAAGTCGAATACGAAAGACAGGCAACTATTCTTACCCTTGATAAAAACATTCATGAAATCAAGGTCGTAAAAGTAAAAGATACCTATTTTCCTTTAAAAGAAGAAGTAAAATAAATCAAAGCCCAAAAGCTTGATCAATTGCTGCTAATAGTTCATACGGAGGATTGTATCCCCGCTTCACCAAAATTCCTTTTTCCATAAAAAAGGATTTCTTGAAGCCTGGATGCTTTCCTCCTTTTATTTCATCTAAAATAACTTGGGCATTGAGAAGGTAGACTTCCTGATACTTTTTGAAAGAAACCAGAAAGAAACCGATTCCTCCCATATTGAGAATCCGTTCTAAGTGGGTATACTGCTGGCTTCGGATCATAGAATAAGGTATTGAATCATGGATGGTTTCTTTGCATTCAAAATCAACATACTTTCCTTTATAAATTCCGACATAATCAGTCGTAGATTTTTCCTGAAAATATGCTTCTTCAATCATTCCCGGCTTAGTTTTAGACATCTTAACTACTTTAATTGGAGTTGGCCTTTTATAGATACAAGCCAATCCTTTTAATATATAGTATTCACATGATTTTGATACATCTGACTCAAACTGCATTCCCATATTGGCTTTGACATATTTGTCACGAGCCTTGTCTTCATCAGTGCGATTAGCTTTAAGTCGGTGATCAACATCGGTTTTAGAAGAAGAAATCTGCATTTTTCTTCCATCAGGGTAATTTACTGTTTTCATAATGCAAGCTTTATGAGATTTCTCAGATCCTCAGTTGTTGCCTTTCCCTGTTCAAGAACAAGAAAGGAAAGTTTCTTCCAAACCGAGTTCATTCCGCGGTTATTTTTAAAACATCCCATAACGTCATCCACAGTTTTCTCATTGTTACAAATAAAGCTGAAAAAAATCTTTTTCAGATAAACCGAGTCACTCAGTGGATCATGTAAAGTTAATGTCTTATCTATTCCATAGAAACTGATAAGCTTTTCAACAGATAAAGCCTGTCCTTTTTTATCAACAATGAACTGCTTAAGATAACTATAGAAATCAAGATAATTTTTCTTTATATGCTGAAGAAATTCCACCTGATATTCCTGCTTTTTATCAATTGTGGCTTCTAAAATACCAATATCGCCATGCCCATAACTTATATATGTCTTTTTCTTAAAAGAACGGAGAATATCAATGATTTCTTTAAGGACCAAATCAAAGTCACGTCCTTCCTCAGAAAGCTTTTCTTCAGTTATACCTGTTAGATTCGTGACTAATTTTCCAATCTTTTTATGGCTTTTTATGAGAGATGTATAAGTGATCTCATTGCCTACAATCTTGAAATTCCCATTAGTAAGACTAACAGGAACAATGACACACCCAATAGAAATGCCTTCACGTGAAAATTGGGTTGCCTCCATATCAAAAAAGACTAGTGCATCACAATCCGCTAATTTTTGATGTAAATTTGGAAAATCCATTTATTAATCACCAAAATTAAATTTCTTAAGCTCATCAGTCATAATATCAGGACGGCAGGATTTTTCAAGAATGACAAAAAGATGTTCTACTTCCTCTTCACCGAGAAGGGCAAACCAACTGGAGAAAAGATAGCCTAACTGTTTTTGACAGATTTGAAAGTAAATTTTTCCTTTTTCGGTAATATTCACATAAACCTGACGATGATTATTTTCATCAATATTGCGAACAATATATCCCTTGGATTCCAGTGTTCTCAAGTTAGCTGCAATATTTGGTCGGGTTGATCTAAGGGTATCAGCTAATTCGCTTGGATGAGTGTTTTCATGAGATGCCAGGTAAGCAATAATTTGAAAGTCAGTCATGAAAAGTGCCGAAAATATCTGAAGTTCGCCATTATCTTTTGCTAATGAGAGAAGCTCCATCAGTCTTTGTATTTTACCGGGTAAATCCGGTACATTATTTAATCCAGTTTTTTCTGACATATAAGAATCCTCTCTTAAAATTATACCAAATATTGTTAGTTTATAAAACCAAATTCACTAAAACTTAAACTGAGGCAAATAGTCTTATAATCATTTTTACCATAGAAGAAATAATTTCTTTGATAATGAAAGGTTTTTTTACAAATTATTAAGTTTATTTATACGCTTTAAATATTAGTTAGTATATAATATTTTAGTAGGAGAATATCTATGGCAAACGTAAAGCTTGTTCTTGATTCTAACAAAATCTACCACAAAGAATTTGAGGGTACAAAACCCGGCTATGATTCACTTCAGGTGGATTCTTTTCTCGACATTGTAATCAAAGATTACGACTCCTTTGAAACCTATATCAACAATGTCAAAGAAGAAACTCAGGAATTAGAACACAAAGTTCAGATTCTAAATGAGGAACTTTCTAAATGCGAAGCGGAAAACGCCTCTCTGAAATCAAAGCTGAGTGATATCAGCAACAATTCAGAAGCATCGCTCAGTAATCTTGAATACCTCAAAAAAATCTCATCTTTGGAAAAGGCTTTGTCCAAAGCCGGTATTAATCCTAATACAATCGAATAAAAAGAATCATCCGACCTGGGTGATTGCAGGTAGACTTCGGTCTATTTGAGGAAAGTCCATGCTCGCGCTGACTGAGATGCCAGCAGTGTTTGTTGCCAGAGGAAATACATGACTCTGGGTAGGGAGGAGTCCCTAACGGCAGAGAAGAATCTAAGTTCCTAACGGGATATGATGTCTTCTCTTGAAAGCTCCACAGTGACGAACCTTAGGGAAACCTTAGGAATGCAACGTTGGAAAGCCCCGCAAGCGAGAAACCTAAATTTTGGTAAGGGAAGTCGGAAAAGAGAACTGAATCTTAACCGGCGTTTGGAAGAAATTCCAATCAGATAAATTTTCATCCTCGACATAACATGGCTTATAGGGTCGGAACTCACTTTTTATCAGAAAGGAATGCAATATGCTTAGAAATCTGAACACTCCGAATAAAATAACTTTGGTAAGATTTGTCTTTGCTTTCTTAGTGATAATTATTTACTCCTTATCATTCATTCCTTCTTCTGCTTCTTTTGCACCTCAGATTGGAACAACCGGATTCACCTGGATTGACCTGACCTGTGCCATTCTTTTCATTCTCGGATCAATTACCGATGCTATTGACGGACACATTGCCCGAAGCAGAAACTTAATTACCGACTTTGGAAAATTCATGGATCCTTTAGCTGATAAATTCCTAGTTGATGCTTCATTAATTCTTCTTTCCACCAAAGTCGCATCCAATGGAACTTTCCTTCTTTTCCCATTCATCACAGTTTTATTTATTGGCCGTGATTTAGCAATGGATGGATTGAGAATGTTGGCAAACAGCAAAGGAAGGGTCTTAGCTGCTAACATCTACGGAAAAATCAAAACTGCCATGGAAATGGCAATTATTCCGATTATCTTCCTTAATGGATTCCCATTCTCATATTTTTCCTTCACTGGAAATGCCAATTGGGAATATACTTATATAGTTACAAATATTTTAGCTGGAATTACTTTAGCTATGTCCCTCATTTCCTGCTTCATCTATTTCAAGCAGAATAAGGATGTTTTCGAAGGAGACAAATAAAATGATTTCCAAAGAAAGCGTTGTAAAAAGACTAATTGATTTAAACCTAACCATTTCCACTATGGAATCACTTACTGGTGGATTAGTCAGTCAGGTTATCACCTCATTTCCAGGTTCTAGCAAAACTTATAAAGGTTCAATCATTTCATATTCAAACGAAATCAAAGAACAATTTGGAATTCAGAAATCAACGATTGAAAAGTTTGGTGTTGTTTCATCCGAAGTCTCTAAGGAAATGGCAATTTCCATCTGCAATCTTCTAAATACTGATGTGGGCATTTCCTTTACCGGAAATGCCGGACCAGATGTTCTTGAAGGCAAAGAAGTTGGACTTGTCTATTCTTCTATCCGTATTAAAAATCATGTTTATTCATATCGCTGCCAATTCACTGGCAACCGTAATTCAATCAGAATGCAATGCTGCAATTTTGCTTTTACAGCCTTAGATGGATTATTGACTAGAACTTATGGTCCTGCCAAGGAAGTTGAAAAAATTCTAAAAAAAGAAAAAAAGAAAAAGTCAAAAAAAGAAAAAAATTAAATATTAAGTCTTCTCATTGCCAATAGTAATTGAAAGGAAATCATTCAATATGGAAAAAGCCACAAAAAAGAAAGAAGTAGCAAAAGTTATCACTGATGATAAAGAACAGGCTCTTGAATCAACTTTAAGAGATATCCGAAGCTATTTCAACGATAAGGGAATCATTATGAAGATGGGGGATCAACCCTCAGTTGATGTCGGTGTCATTCCCTCAGGATCCCTCCTTTTAGATGCCGCCCTAGGTGTTGGCGGATATCCAAAAGGAAGAATAGTTGAGATATATGGACCGGAAAGTGCTGGTAAAACCACCTTTGCCTTAGAAGCTATCAGCGAAGTTCAGAAATTAGGAGGCCGTGCCGCCTTCATCGATGCCGAACATGCTATCGATCCAGATTATGCTAAAACCTTAGGTGTCAACATTGATGCCCTGATTCTTTCCCAGCCTGATTACGGTGAACAGGCTTTGGAAATTGTCGATATGTTGGCAAAATCAAATGCCATTGATTTAATTGTCGTTGACTCAGTAGCCGCTCTTGTTCCAAAAGCCGAACTTGAAGGAACGTTTGAAGATTCATCAGTCGGACTTCAAGCCAGACTTATGTCCAAAGCTTTAAGAAAACTGGCAGGAATTTTGTCAAAATCCAGCTGCACAGTAATTTTCATTAACCAGCTCAGAGAAAAAGTTGGTGTAATGTATGGTAACCCAGAAACCACCACTGGCGGACGTGCACTGAAATTCTATTCCACCATTCGAATCGAAATTCGTCGCTCCGAACAAATTAAAAATGGTGATCAGTTTATCGGAAATGTTATCAGCTGTAAAGTTGTCAAAAACAAAGTTGCCCCGCCATATCGTTCCTGCAAAATCAATCTCATTTACGGAAAAGGCATTTCCCACGATCAGGAATTAGCCCAGTTAGCTGTTGATTTCAACTTAATTGAAAAGAGCGGCTCATGGTTTAGTTTCAATGGTGAAAGAATTGGACAAGGAATTTCCTCTATCTATTCTTGGTTAGATGACAACTTAACTATCAAAACTGAAATTGAAGATAAAGTCCGTGATTTGCTTAAACCTAAGAAGTCAGCTACTGAAGAAATCAGTGAGTCTCAGGCCGAATAAATAAGAAAACCGAAAATCCCGAAAGTCAGACTATGACAAGTCAAAACTTCGGGATTTTTTATTCGCAAACATATTGTTGATTTTTATTATGAAATGTTGTTTTTTTCTTTTTTGCTTCGCCTTTATTATTTGTTTTTAAAAAAACCTATCAAACTAAGTAAGATTTATATATAATAATTATGTGCTGAAGAAAAGTATTCTTCAGTCTTAAAATAAAAGATTTCTGTAATAATTCTTGTTGTATATTTTGCTGACTTGGAATTTGATCTTTTGTTTAAGTATGGTTCTATGGCATAAAGAGCCAAAAATTTTTGTTATGCCAGAAAGAAAAGGTAACCATCATGGACCCAATTTATGTTATTTTAATTGCCCTTGGCTGCTTCGTTGTTGGTGGAGGAATTGTTGCTGCTTTGTTCACATTAATCCCCAGCATCAAGAAAGATCGTGCAAATAAGAATGCCGAAAAGATTATTGAAGACGCAAATGTTAAGGCAGAAAAAATCATCGCCAACGCCAAATTTGAGGGTAAAACCACTATTGACGAAATGAAGCAGACTGCTGAAAAAGACATCACCGAAAGAAAATCAGGTGTTGTCGCTGCTGAAGCTAAGCTTGATCAGAAGGAAGCCGCTCTTGATAAGCGTGAAGATGCTATTATCACCCGTGAAACCACTCTCGACCAAAAGAGAGATGAACTCGAACAGCAGACAAATGCTTTAGCCGAAAAGGATAAAGTTCTTCAGACTAAGCTTGATTCTATACTAGAAGAACTTCAGAAAGTCGCTAATATGACTGTTGAGGATGCCCGTAATGAACTTATGAAGCGTGTCGAAGAAAAGGAAATGAAGAGAATCGCCCTTTTCAAGGAACAGGCTGAATATGAAGCTCAATCTCAGGCTGAAGACAGAGCCAAATCTTTAATGGCTATTGCCTGCGAGAAATATGCTCAGGATGTCACAAGTGAACATTCAACCAGTGTTGTCGCTCTTCCTACTGATGAAATGAAGGGTAGAATTATCGGACGTGAAGGCAGAAATATCAAATCAATGGAAGCCATGTTTGGTGTTTCACTGATCATTGATGATACTCCAGAAGCAATTACTGTTAGCTGTTTTGATCCAATCAGACGTGAAAAAGCCAAGCTTACCTTAGAGGCTTTGATCAAAGACGGAAGAATCCAGCCTGGAAGAATTGAAGATCTTTACAATAAGATTTCCACTGAATTCGATGATTCTCTTAGAAGAATCGGCGAACAGACTGTCTTCAAGCTTGGTCTTCCAAGAATCAATGCCGGTCTTTATCCTTATATTGGAAGACTTAAGTATCGTACTTCTTTTGGTCAGAATGTTCTTGACCATTCCATCCAGGTCGCTTACTTATCATCAGTCATGGCTAGTGAATTAGGCCTTGATTCCTTAATGGCTAAACGTGCTGGTCTCTTACATGATATCGGCAAATCCATCGATGCTGAAATGGAAGGAAGTCATGTACAGTTAGGTAGCATGCTTGCTAAGAAATTCAATGAGCCAGCCGTTGTCATCAATGCTATTGAATCACATCATGGCGATACCCCCAAAACCAATCTCATTTCTGAATTAGTCACTGCATCTGATACTTTATCAGCTGCCCGTCCTGGTGCCAGAAGCGAAACTTTGGAAACCTACATCAAACGTCTTGAACAATTAGAAACCATCTGCAAATCATTCAATGGTGTCTCTTCCAGCTATGCTCTTCAGTCCGGTCGTGACGTTCGTGTCATGGTCGTCCCGGAAAAAATCAGTGACGAAGATGCCAGAGTAATGGCCGTTCAAATCAGAGAAAAGATTGAAAGCGACATGCAATACCCTGGACAGATTAAAGTCAGTGTCATCCGTGAAACCAAAGCTGTTGAAATTGCTAAATAACGATGAAAATTCTTTTTCTAGGTGATATCGTTGGTCCTTTAGGAAGGGAAGCTGTAAAAAGCTTCCTCTCCCAAAACCACTTTGACTTTGTCATTGCTAACGGAGAAAATACCACCCATGGTCATGGTCTCAGCAACAAACACTATAATGAGCTACTCTCTTATGGAATTGATTGCATTACCAGTGGAAACCACTTCTTTAACAGCCGTGATCCTTTCCATCCGGAATTTGACTTTTCCAAACAGGTCCGCCCTTATAACTTGGATAAGTCCTGTCCTGGGTTAGGAACAAATGTTTTTCTTGCCCACAATGGCGAAAAAATCCGAGTGACAAATCTTCTTGGACGTGTCTTTACCGGAACCATGGCTCAAAGCAATCCATTCACGGATTTAGATGAAATCTGTTCTTTGGATGATTATCCTATTATTCATATAGTTGATTTCCATGCTGAAGCAACAGCCGAAAAACGATGTTTGGCAGAATATGCCGGATCAAAACTGACTGCTATAATCGGAACACATACTCACGTTCAGACAAATGATGCCAAGATTTTGACCAATGGAGCCTTCTTTCTGACCGATGCCGGAATGAATGGCGCCTACGATTCTTGCTTAGGTGACGAAAAAGATGGTCCGATTAAAAGAACCATGACGGGTTTACCTGCAGAAATGATTGTTCCCCGTATAGGTGAAGCCATGCTCAATGGTGTTATCCTGGAAGTAGATACCACAAGCAAAAAAGTCATTTCTTATTCTTTAGTCAACAAAATTGAAGCCTCAGTTTAAATACTGGGCTTTTTTATTCGTTTTCTTCTTGAAAACGTTGTTGAATACGATATAATATTAGTTAGAAAAGAGGATTACCATTATGACTACATTAAAAGCAAGTGGCAACACACAGATTCAGAAATTAGCCGGCGCTATCGCTGGTAATATCCGTCAGGAAGGTGAAGTTCAGATTTCTTTGGTTGGAGCTAGCGCTCTTAATCAGGCTATCAAGGCTTGCATCGTCGCCAGAAGATTCATTAAGGATGATGAAAATCCTAGCGATATCGCTGTTCAGCCAGAATTCCTTATGCAGAATTTCTCTGAACCTTCTTCTGCCGAAACCAGAGAAGTAACCACCATCATGCTTCACATCAAGAAAGCTGAATTTGATCCAGCTCATGCTGTTTCTTCTGATTTCCCCAAACACGAAACCGCTGAACCCGAACAGAAATAAAAAATGAAAAAACGCCGCCTTGTAACGCTTCCTTCTCTGAAGGAAGCGGCTAAGCGGAATCCTGTTAGCCAGGTATGTTATCAAAAGGCTGATATTACAGCCTCTTCTTTCCTTCGGTCTTGGGGCCAGGGAAAGATTTTTTGTATCAGAACATACGGATGCCAAGCTAACGTTCGTGATTCCGAAATTATCCGTGGATATTTACTCGCTTTAGGCATGAAAGAAAGCAATTCTTTTGACGATGCCGATTTTATTTTATTTAACACATGTGCTATCCGCGAAAATGCCGAAAACCACTTGTATGGTGAACTTGGTTCCGCCAAAAAACGTTATATGAAGAATCCCAATGTCGTTATTGCCATATGCGGATGTGTCATGCAAGAAGAAGTTCCGGTCAAATATATTCTCGATCATTTCCCATTCGTCTCATTGATTTTCGGAACTGGAAATATCACTTCTTTCTATTACCTTCTTGATGACTGCATAACCAATAATGAATTAATCGTTGATGTCAGAATCAGAAGCAACGAAGTAGTCGAAGATACTTCATTCCTCCAGAATTCTCCTCGAAACAGTAAGATCTGTGGTTCTGTCAACATCATGTATGGCTGTAATAAATTCTG
>Ga0172378_10005021_pt1 | contig 12378 bp, 8 predicted proteins | sample GrowelOW332metaG_FD_119755 | JGI IMG/M metagenome (GOLD analysis project Ga0172378, IMG submission 119755) | Groundwater microbial communities from an aquifer near a municipal landfill in Southern Ontario, Canada - Pumphouse #3_1 metaG | ecosystem: Environmental > Aquatic > Deep subsurface >...
ATTTCGAACCGATTTGAGTGGCTAAACGAATACGTTGGGATTCTCCTCCGGAGAGGGTCATCGCCATGCGGGATAAGGTGAGATATTCAAGGCCGACATCGCAGAGGAAAGTTGTTCGATTTTCGATTTCTCTTAAGACGAGGCGAGCGATATCGTTTTGATTCCGAGTTAATTTATTGGGCAATTGGACAATCCAATCGCGAAGTTCTTTGATTTGGAGGCGAGAGACTTGATCGATGTTCCTCTCATCGATTAACACGGCGAGGGCTTCTTTGTTTAAGCGCGAGCCATGACAAGTTGTGCATTCTGTATCGTGGAGGAATTTTTCATAATATTCTCTCATCCAGTCAGAAGATGTCTCCCGATACAATCTCTCGATTTTGATCTTTACCCCTTCGATATAACCAATTCGGTTATTGAGATTTCCAGAGGATGATTTTAAAACGTATTTATGAACATCAGGGGAACCAAAGAAGATGATATCCTGAGATTTCTTAGTTAAATCTTTGAATGGGATGTTCATGGGAATATCATACAGTTTGCAAAGCAAAGTAAACTCTTGCCACTCAAGATTCTGAGAACCCACCATGTGCTTATAGTACTCGATGGCTCCTCCGTTGATTGAGAGCTCGGGACGAGGAACTAATAAACGGGCATCGGCTTCTCGTTTGATACCGAGACCTTTGCAATCAGGACAGCAACCAAGAGGTGAGTTAAATGAGAAAAGGCGTGGTTCAAGTTTCGGGATTGAAAATCCACAAATTGGGCAGGTATGACGGTCACTGAGTATCTTCTCTTCGAAATCGGACAAGATAATTAATAATCCGTGAGACCAGTCCAAAGCGGTTTCAATCGACTCAAAAACTCGGCTTCTTACATCTGATTTGACAATGATGCGGTCGATGACGATATCAATATCATGTTTTTTATTCTTATCGAGTTCCACTACTTCTTCGACGGTGGTCATCACTCCATCGACACGAAGTCGGGTGAATCCGTTCTGACGAATTTTATCGAGGACTTCTTTATGGGTTCCTTTTTCGTGGTGAACGACCGGAGAGAGGAGTTGAATCTTAGTGCCTTCTGGATATGCGAAGACTTGGTCAGTCATCATGCTGACAGAAAAAGAGACGATTGGAATATGGTGTTCAGGACAAAACGGAACACCGATACGTCCATAGAGCAATCGGAGATAATCATATATTTCAGTAACAGTGCCAACTGTGGAACGAGGGTTGTGCGAAACACTCTTTTGATCGATGGCAATGCTAGGAGATAAGCCATCAATCGAGTCGACGTCTGGCTTGTCATAGTTGCCCAAAAATTGACGGGCATAACTCGACATTGACTCCATGTATTTCCTTTGTCCTTCAGCGAAGATAGTGTCGAAAGCTAAAGTGGTTTTACCACTTCCGGAGAGACCGGTGAAAACCACTAAAGACTCTTTTGGGATCTCGAGGTCGATGTTTTTCAAGTTATTTTCGCGAGCACCTTTAATGATAATTTTTTTGTTCATAACAGCGGATTTATTCTATCAAATAAATAAAGCATATGGAAATGATAACACTTTTTTGTGGTCATTATTTAAAAAAATAATATAATATAAAGGGTCTCGGGACGTAGCGCAGCTTGGTAGCGCACTACCTTGGGGTGGTAGGGGTCGTGAGTTCAAATCTCATCGTTCCGACCAGTTAATTAAAAATCTCCCTTTTGGGAGTTTTTTTGTGCTAAATAAAACCTCTGACGTGACAAAAGAAACCGTATCAGAGGTTTTCAATGGTTATAGTTCTTCAATAATCGGAGCGATATTATGGTCGGTAAGAACAAATATCTTATGAAAGTACTCTTTATCCTTGTCATCAGGCATCTCAAACTTAGCGCACAAGATATCAAGAATTTCATCTGGAATAGGGAAAGGTCGCTCTTTGTTCTGCTTGTTGACGATATGGCGCGGAAGGTTAAAGACAATTAGATCAATTTCATCGAATAAAGGTTTGAGAAACTTGGTTGATTCGATGCGGTAAGTGGAGTTACTATGCGTGGCGTCAAGGACGACCAGACCTTTCGGATCTGTCGCATAAACATAGGCGAGTTTATAGTACATTTTCCACATCAAGCGATCTTCGGACAAATCCTGTTGATTACCGAGCATGACGTTTCTAAGAGCATCGCTTGAGACAACATAGACGCGGCTGCCTTTGTATTTTCTTAAAGCCGAGGAAAAGTATGATTTTCCACTTCCCGGAACTCCGGATAAGACAACGAGTTTACTCATAACACTGCAAATATTAGCAAATCAAAGAGCGGTTGTGAAGAGTGTTAAGAAAAAAGCAGGTTTCCCTGCTGTTTTTCTAGTTTGTTATCCTTACCAATTATTGGAAAGCTTTGACTTTAAGTTCTTCAATTTCTGCTTCGCTTAAAATGTTTTTCTTTAAGGCGAATTTAATCTTTGCTTGAAGCTCTTTTTTAACTTCCTTGAGCGCGCTTTCGTTTTCTTTGCGAATGGCGATCTTGCGCTTAATGCTGTTTACGAATGCTTCTGGAACATACTCAGAGATGATTTTATCTCCTTCGCGCCACTGACGATAATTATAGGTATGGCCAGAGATTACTTTAACGGAAATATATCCGCGAGGTAACTCTTCAATGATGCGTTCGATTTCTTTTTCCTCTTTAAAAAGTTCTACCAAGGATTCAATTTCTCTTTCGTATTTTTTCATAACTTTACGTTCCTTAACCTACTACTAGTATATATAAATTTTTGGTGATAAGCAAGTAGTAAAAACAGGCAAATTTTTGTCTGCCTGTTTCTTACAAGAGCTATGCTCCTAATTTTTTAATTCTCTCAAGTCGTTCGCGAGCGTATTTTTCCGCCTTGCTTAATAGCTCTTCGGCTTGCTCAGGGTTAACATGTGGAAGTTGCGAGAAGCGAGTCTCGGTTACGACGAATTCTCTGAACTTGCTGTAGTTTGGTTCTGGCATATCAACGGTTAATGGCGATTTCCCTTCTGCAGCTAAGCGAGGATCGTAACGGAAAATGGGGAAATAACCACATGCAACGGCTTTCTTCTCTTGAAGCATCGAGTTGCTCATTCCACCCTTGATGCCGTGATTAACACATGGGGAGTAAGTGATGACAATGCTTGGTCCGTCGTAGGATTCGGCTTCTTTTAGAGCCTTAATCGCAGCAAGTGGGTTAGCACCCATCGCGATTTGTGCGACGTAAACGTTACCATAGGCCATCGCCATTAAAGCGAGATTCTTCTTCGCGGTTGTCTTTCCCGAAGCGGTGAATTTTGCAATTGAGCCAGTTTGGGAAGACTTGGAAGATTGTCCGCCAGTGTTGGAATAAACTTCGGTGTCAAGGACTAAGATGTTAACATCTTCTTCGTTAGCTAAGACGTGATCGAGTCCGCCGTAACCGATGTCATAAGCCCAACCATCACCACCGATGATCCAAACAGACTTATCGGCGATGTCGCGTTCGTAAGCGAGGACATCTTTAATTTCTTCATCCTTGCTCGATTTGACTAGGGAAACAAGTTTAGGTGCGATTTCGCGCATTTTAATGCGATTCTTGATGTTGGCAAAGTATTCTTCGATAACTTCTTTTAATTCAGCTTCGACAGTATCTCTTTCCTTGGCGGCAGAGAGGATTTCAATGATGTGTCTGAGTTTAACATCGGTGGCAATTCTCATACCAAAACCGAATTCTGCGTTATCTTCGAACAAGGAGTTCGCCCAAGCGATACCTTGGCCATCCTTATCAGTGTTAAATGGAGTTAATGGTGTTGAACCACAATAGATGGAAGAACAGCCGGTGGCATTAGCGACCATCATGTCTTTACCAAATAATTGTGACACTAAGCGGTAATATGGAGTCTCACCACAGCCCGCGCAAGCACCAGAAACTTCCATGTATGGTTTCAAGAAACCGACACCAATGACGGTGGCCTGCATAGCGGGCGGTAACTTGTCAGCTTTGTAGGGGAGTTTGTATAAGTAGTCAGCAGCGACTTCTTGTGGATATTGAGATTTGGCTTCCATCATCTCAAGAGCCATCATATCGGAGGTGAGTTTTTCACCTGGTTGCAATTTGTTGATTGAAGCTTTGTTGCCTAAACATTCAGCGACACACAAACCACAGCCAACACAGTTCTTGGGTGAGACTTGAATGCGGAATTTTAAACCTTGTAAACCTGGCTTGTTGGAGGGGAGGAAGTCGTCCTTCACGATGCTGGGAGCCGCCGCGTATTCTTCGTCGTTCATTAAAATTGGACGAATGGTTGCATGGGGGCAGACGAACGCGCAGGTGTTGCATTGGATACATTTGTTCTTATTCCAGAGTGGAACACGGTCAGCGATACTCCTCTTTTGAATGAAAGAAACATCGTTTCTCATCGTTCCATCAAGTAATTCGTATTCGGTGAATTTGCTGACAGGGAGATCATCGCCGCCCAGGTCATCCATAACAGTAACAAAGGAGTCAAAGTAATCATCACCAGTGAGAATCTTTTCAACTTTAGGTGATAGTTTCGTCCATTCTGGATCGACTTTTATTTCACGTAAACCTTCTGTTCCGGCATCAATCGCTCTCCAGTTGAGTTTGACGACATCTTCACCTTTCTTGGCGTAACTCTTCTCAGCGAATTTCTTCATCCACTTGTTGGCTTCTTCATATGGCATGATGTCAGGATTCAAATAGAAGAAGGCGGCTTGGAGAATGGTGTTGGTGTGACGACCCATTCCAATTTCATTAGCGATCTTGTTGGCATCGATAACATAGAACTTCGCACCTTTAGTCGCTAATTGATGTTTCATGCGGTTTGGTAAAACCTTGATTAAGTCTTCGTCGCTCATATCAGTGTTGAGCAAGAAGGTTCCACCTTTCTTTAAATTTCTGATCATATCGAACTTCATGACATAGGTGTCAAGAGAGCAGGAGACGAAATCAGCGTTAGAAACATAATATGTAGAATGAATAGGAGTTTTTCCGAATCTTAAGTGAGAGCGAGTTGCACCACCGGCCTTCTTGGAGTCATACGCGAAGTAGGCTTGGGCGTATTGGTGAGTCGCGTCACCGATGATTTTAATAGAAGATTTGTTGGCAGAGACCGTCCCATCAGATCCTAATCCGTAGAATAAGCAGGAGGTGTAATTGCCTTTAATATGGAATGATTCATCGACAGGAATGCTAAGTTTGGTCACATCATCATTAATTCCGACGGTGAAACTGGTCCATGGTTTTTCGCTCTCGAGGAAATCGTAGACGGATTTAACATCTTTGGGTTGGGTGTCTTTACTACTTAAGCCATAGCGTCCACCATAGACTTCAATGTCGAGATTGGCAGCTTTAATAACAGAGACAACATCTAAGTAGAGAGGTTCGCCAGTAGCGCCCATCTCTTTTGTGCGGTCTAAGACACCGATACGCTTGACGGTCTTTGGTAATACATCAAAGAAATGCTTGGAAGAGAATGGACGATAAAGGTGTACTTTAACTAAACCAATCTTGCGATCTTTTAATGCATCGATAACTTCAATAGCGGTTTCGGTGACGGAGCCCATCGCCACGATTACGTGGGTGGCGTCCTTCGCACCATAATATGTAAAAGGAGCGTATTCACGTCCAGTTAAGCGGCTAGCTTCTTTAAAGTATTTGACCGCAAAATCGACCACTTTTGCAGCGTGGCTGTTTTGAGCTTCGCGGCCTTGGAAATAGACATCATCGTTTTCCGCGCCACCGCGTGTGACTGGGTGAGTATGTGGGTTAAGAGCGTTAGCTCTAAACGCTTCAACTTTGTCCATTGGTAAGAGCTTCTTCCATTCAGCATCATCGACAAATTCAACATTTTGAATTTCGTGGCTGGTTCTGAATCCATCAAAGAAATGGCAGACCGGATAAGAAGCATCAATAGCGACGAGGTGAGCGACTGGAGTTAAGTCAGCAACCTCTTGAACGCTGTGGGAGCAAATCATTGCAACACCAGTTTGACGAATCGCATAGATATCTTGATGATCGCCAAAGATTGAGAGAGCTCTCGTTGCAATCGCTCGAGCCGAGACGTGCAATACAGCGGGAAGTAATTCGCCAACCCATTTATAAATATTGGGAAGCATTAATAGGAGACCTTGGCTAGCTGTGTATGTGGCAGCAAGACCACCGGCCTGAAGAACACCATGGACGGCACCGGCGGCGCCACCCTCGGATTGGAGTTCACTTACTTTAACAACTGAACCAAAGTAATTTTTTCTTTTTTGTGAAGCGTAGACATCAACATTCTCTGCCATCGTTGAGGAAGGAGTAATGGGGTAAATGGCTGCGACTTCGATGAAGTTGTAAGATTCCAATGATGCAGCAGTGTTTCCGTCTACTGACAGCATTTTCTTTTTAATTTCTGACATTTTTATTTCCTCCAAAAATACCAAAATAAGTATATAGATACTTAGGACTCTTTTCAAGTTAATTCACAATTAAAAAACCCCAGTGGGGTTTATATTATTTTAATTCTTCGAGGTAGTTTTTCACTTTTTCCTTGAGGTCATCACGCTTCAATGAGAAGTCAATAACAGCAGTGACGTATCCAAATTTATCTCCAATATCATATCTTCTTCCGACAAAATCATAAGCATAAATCTTATTAAGGCGGGTTAAGGCATCAGTCAATTGAATTTCTCCGCCCTTTCCGGGTTCTTGTGTTTCCAATAATTTAAAAATGTCAGGGGTGAGAACGTAACGGCCGAGAGCGGCATAACAACTAGGAGGGTTGGATTGTGGTTTCTCCACCATTCCTTTCATGAGAACTAAGCGGCCATCTTCACTGACTGGATCAATGACTCCATATTTCTTTGTGGCTTCAAGAGAAACTTTTTGAACTCCAAGAATGGAGCATCCGGTTCTGTTATAAGCATCAATCAATTGCTTTGAAGCGGTTGGCCCTTCATCGTTCACAATTAAGTCGTCTCCAAGAATAACTAAGAAAGGTTCATCACCTACTGCTTCCTTGGCACAAAGGATGGCGTGGCCAAGTCCTTTTTGCTCGTTTTGATAAGCATATGAAATCTTTGCAAAAGTGGCAATTTTCTTAATTATCTCAGCAAAATCGGCATTATTTTTGCTTTTTAGGTATTTTTCATAGGCTTCATCGCGCTCGAAAAAGCGGATGATTTCTTTCTTTTGATCTGAGATGATTAAGACAACTTCATCACATCCACTAGCGATAGCTTCTTCTACTTGATAGAGGATTGTCGGCTTATCGATAATGGGTAACATTTCTTTTGCCAAACCTTTAGTGGCAGGTAAAAATCTTGTGCCTAATCCCGCGGCAGGAATGACGGCCTTACGTATTGGTTTCATATGCTATTTTTTCCTTTTTGCTTGTTCTTCAGCGATGAGTTTTTTCAAAATTTTTAAATCCTTATCGCTTAATTCGGTGTTCGGATCAAGAAGACCTCCGATGGTCATTTTCTTATAGATAAAATCACCTAAAGAGGAGTATTGATCCAGAATCTTCTGGGTGACGAGACTTTTCTTTTGAACAACCGGTTTCTTTTCTTGTGAATGCTCAATGTATTCTTCGATGGCGGGCATAAGTGTTTTCAAGTCATATTCGTAATCCATGTTAATCATTGGATCGAAATACGAAAGGGCCTCAGAAATGATCTCAGGGTAAACACCAACAATGTGAGATAATTTCTCAGCAGTGATGTACTTGGCTTTGGATTTATTCATCGCGGCGAGATATTTTTTTAGACTAGCAACACTTGGACCTTTCATGTAATCTTTGACTTCCTTAATAATCATTTTATGGTGTTGGGAAACATTTCTCAACCTTCCTCGCTATTATTTTCAATAAAATATCGATAAAACCAAAGAAAAACCCGACTGTGTTTAAACAATAATCGGGTAAAATTTATTAAAATTTAATATTTAACTAGTTTTTCTTAATTGTACGAATACAGCGCGATACTGAATAGAAAGACACGGCCAAATGCGTTTCCACCCGTTCCCGCTCCGTCAGCTTGGAATGCCAGGGTGTCAGTAGCAGTGGCTAAGTCGTATGTCAAATCTCCAGGTGTTCCAGCTTCGTTATATGGAGCAAGTTGGGAATCCCCATTAACTAACAAACTATTTGTGTTAACTGGATATGGTTCAGTTTTCTTGTACCAGTCAAAAGCCGAAACAACAACTCTCTTGATGTTGGTGCCAGAAACCAAATTCAATGTGAAGGCCCCATCAACACTGCTTGTTCCCATTTTAACGAGTTGAGAAGTATTTGCATACGCTCCGCCTGTACTATTGCCATCAAATACCTTTGCTAAGTCGCTAACAGAACTAATTTTGTCGGTTCCATCAGAAAGAGAATCAGCAAAAAGCGTTTTTGCAGTATCAGCTGTTAGTTCGGTTCCCGTTGCGGTGTGCCCATTTGTTGTGAAATCATACTCAGCAACAAGGTGATATGTTGGATTGTTTCCTCCGCCACCGTCGCCGTCGCCGTCTCCGCCTCCTCCGCCGTTGTCATTGTTACCACATCCGACTAGCAAAAGAGCCATCAATGGTAGTAGAAATGCTATCTTTTTCATAAGTTACCTCCTTATTTCTAAGGATATTCTATCAAAAAAGATGCGAACGACAAATTAAAATTATAGTATGTTAACTATTTTTGTGATTCATCGCTTATAGAATAAAACAACTTGACTACACCCCAGGAATCAAGTCGTTTCATCTAGCGATAATTATTAATTTTAGGATAGACCGTAAAGAGAAATGCTGAAAATTACGACTCGACCATAGATTGAGTTACCAGTTCCAGAACCCATCGATTCAAACTCTAAAACATCGGTTGCTTCGGAAAAATCATATGTCAAATCTGACGGAGTGGCTCCCTCATTGAACGGAGTGAGTTGAGAATCACTATTGACGGATAAGTAATCTGTATTACCTCCCCATTCGCTTGATGGATCGTAAAAGTCGTGGCAAGACACAATAGTTCTAGCGACATCAGTGCCTTCTTCAAAATGCAATGTGAATGTTCCATTCGAACTGCTTGCTCCCATTTTAAGAATCGCGGGTGTCTCGGGGTATGCTCCTCCAGAAGAATTGCCATCGTAGACCTTAACAATATCCGTGATAGATAATAATTTATCGGTGCCTTCAACTAACGAATCATCAAACAACGTCAGTGCCTGCTCCTCTGTTTTTAGTTCGCTACCTTTAATGGTGTGGCCACTCAGTGTGAAATCGTATTTCGCAATGAGAGCGTATGTTTGACTATCACCACCTCCATCATCATTATTGTTACCACCGGTATTGTCGCCACCACCGCCGTTTTCGCCGATGGTGTCACTGTTTCCACAACCGACAAGTAAAAAAGCTAATAATGGTACTAAAAGTAATGATTTCTTCATAAGGGGTAGATTCTCCTCGTATCAATCGTATTTTAACAAATCTAATGTCAAACGTAAAAAGAAAAAAGAAGAGAGATTTTATCTCTCTTCCAATATCCATCAGACCAGTCGGTTTAAGCCGTTTGAAACTGAGAATATGTAGTTTGGTGATCCCTAAGGGATTCGAACCTTTGACCCACTGATTAAGAGTCAGTTGCTCTACCAGCTGAGCTAAGGGACCATCAATGCGTGATTATTGTATAACAATAGATTTTTTCAAGCAATAGTTTTGTCTTCTTATTTCTATAAGAATGAAAAGCTTGTACCCATATAGCTACTCGCCATGATGGTTCCGGTTTGCTCTTTCATATAGTCATAGATAAGGTCGACTGGATATTTGCTGAGGGATGCCACAACATCGCGGTTTAAAAAATAGTCATACTCGCGGCGCGAGTTTTGGTGATAAGCCAAATAGTCATAAACAGCGATTAGATAAGTTTGATTATCTGAATAGGAGAATGGAGTAGGAGCGAAATAATAAGCGCCACTGTTGCGGCGTAAATCCGAACCTTTTACATTCATTATGACGGTCCGATTGCTAAAGGGGAAGGAAGCGAATAAGTCGGTATAGGTGACATCTCCGGCCGGGAGATTGGCTCTCGCTTGGTTGACCATACCAAGAACAACATCATGTCCTTGTTCCTGAGCGTATTCATACATCGCCTTCGCCATCATTCGTGGAGCTTCCGCAGTCTTGGAGAAGCTCGAGTTAAGGGTTCCGGCAACCGATGCGGCTTTCTCTTGGAGTTCAACGGTGTAGTATTCATCGACAATTGCTTTAATAGCGAGGTCTTCACCATCGAAATTGTAGATTGCGTTGTTGTTGTTATAAACGTAATTATCGGTGCAGGAAACCAAACCATTGCTATAGGTAAGGGAGAAGCTGGCGACGTTTTTTCCGTTGTTACCTGAATTGAGGATGGGAACGGAATTGGTAATTGTGTTCTCCCAAACGTGGTCGTGAGCGGTGAAAACGCCATCGACGTATCTTTTTCCACTTAAAGGTGAAACCTTGCTTAAAACGTTCCTTATGTCGGTTTCTACGGAACTTGTGCCATCATGGAAACTTGCGATAACGATATCGCAGTTGAATTCGTCTCTCAAGCGGTTGCTATATGTTTTAACGGCTTCAATTTCATCGGCGAAATCGATGCTGTCAACGTTGGTTGATAAGATATCTTCAATCTGAGCAGAGCCTATCGTGCCGATAATACCAACACGAAGACCGGATTTTTCAACGATTGTATACGGTTGAACATAATCAACTAGTTTGCCATCTGATTTTCTGACAATGTTCGCGCCTAAGAAAGGAACGGAAGTATCAGCTTGGTTATTTTGAATAATGTCTTGGCCCCAGTCAAATTCATGGTTACCCAAGGTAAATGAGGCGTAGCCCGCTGATTCGATAACTTTATTAAGGAGGGCTCCAAAGTTGGAATTGCTTTGCAAAGTGCCTTGCCATAAGTCCCCACTACTGAGAATGATATCTTCATTTGGAGTAGCGTCAGCTAGTGATTTTAAATAAGCGATATATTTCTCAATCGCTGGATAGTGTGATGATCCATCAATTGTGTCGATTATCACTCCGTGATGGTCGCTGTTACCGAAGAAATCAATCGTTGTTGCCTGCGTTGGCTTGACGTTTGGGTCATAAGGAGTTGTTCCGGTTCCGTTATAGACATTTAAGACATAACTATTAGATGTGAGACCCAAATAAATATCGTATTTGCCCGATTTAAGAACGTCGATTTGAACGTCATTATCAGTGCCGTAAAGATAAACATTTTTGGTGGTAAAAGCATTATCAATTTGTGAATAGTGTTTTTCTTTGAGGGTGATGGTTCGATCTTGATTGGTAATTACAAAGGTATCACCTGTCGAGAAATCGACATCGTCAGCGAAATATAATTCCTTATAATCCTCGGATTCGATTTTGGTTAATTCAATACCCGAATCAACATTCCAATTGCCCCCGTTTACATAACTGCCATAACCAATCGCATACCACTCTTGATTGAGCTTTATATCGTTGCTGCCACAAGCCGCTAATGCAACTAATGAAAGGGCGAGTAAGGGAATTCCAAATATAGATAGCTTTTTATTCATAATAAAACCTCATCCACATTTTAAAGTGTTTACGTTAATAAATAAAGCAATGTGTTTTATTGAAGCAAGAGAAAAGACCAGAAACGGGTTCTGGTCATTTTCATTAATAACGTGTTGTCCGATTATTCAGCGACAGCAACGTAAACAGCGATGTAGCTAAAGATAATTCTTTTGTTGGTTGAAATTGTTACTTCGTCACGGGCTGTGAAAGAGAAATCGACAGCTTCAACAGTTGCTTCAACACCACCTTGGGTTGGAGTTTTGGCAACTCCACCAATAGTGAGGATGTCGGCATTTGGGCTAGCCCAACCAGCGCAACCAGCGACGACTTTAACGATTTCAGTACCTTCATCGAATACTAAGGTAACACTACCACCAGCACTGCTAGAACCAAATTTAACTCCGTTAAATTGTGGGCCGGTGGTGGCACCAGATTGTTCGGCATAATAAACATTTGTCTCGCCTGATGATGAGGCAAGTTTATCGGTTCCGCCTTCTACTACTTTGGTTTTTAAGAATGTTGCGAATTCACCAACTGTGTATTTGGTATTTCCACCCGCACCGTAGGGTGTTCTAACTTGATCAGACAAATCGTAAGTAGCGAGTAGAGTAGATTCGACTGGATCTGGATCTTCTCCGCCTTCGCCAGGAGTGAAGGAAATGAGACTAACGCTAACTAATTCTAAGTCAGCATTGTATTTTTTAAGGTTTCCTTCGAGAACGACAGAGTTGCCAACAATAATCTTCTCATCAGCTTCGGCTTGGGTTTGAATGGAGAGGCGAAAAATCAAGAGTGTTGTAGCCGCATCAACAGTCTCACCAATG
>Ga0172378_10005022_pt1 | contig 12378 bp, 23 predicted proteins | sample GrowelOW332metaG_FD_119755 | JGI IMG/M metagenome (GOLD analysis project Ga0172378, IMG submission 119755) | Groundwater microbial communities from an aquifer near a municipal landfill in Southern Ontario, Canada - Pumphouse #3_1 metaG | ecosystem: Environmental > Aquatic > Deep subsurface >...
AATACTCAAGCAACTACGGTTTTAAATACTTTAAAAACAATCTATGGATCTGGAGCAGAAGCAGTATCCAATTTGGCACAAGGTATTCTCGAAAAACTGCCAGACGCAGAAGACGCTGCAAAAACTTTAGTTGAAAAAGTTCTTGACCAATTGACAGCAATGATTGACCATTTTAGAACAATTGGTATGGAATCGGCTGCCGCATATGTTTCTGGCTTGGGAGAATACGGAGAATTTAATCCTACAAATGCGACTACTTCAAATTTTGCAAACGATGTATTTGCTGGGTTAAGTAAAGATCTTGTTAAGGCTAACTCTGTATCGGCTGCAAATGTGTCATTTGGCTCTACTCCGAGCAAGGATACATCTAGTCAAAATGGAAGTAAGAAAATTGCCGAAATACGGTATACCCAAAACAACTATTCACCTAAACCTCTTTCAAGACTTGAAATATATCGCGATACAAAAACACAATTAGCTACGCTTAAGGAGGCGGTAAGTACTATATGATACAGTCTATTGCAGTCACAAATTCCTTGAACAACCGCCTTATTATTGATATGAGGAGCCCGGACTATTCTGCCGGGTTCTTCATTCAATCTATTACCGGATTAGACCCTGTTAAAGCAAATATCAATCTGTCTGATTATTCGGGAATAGACGGCGCATCATTCAATTCAGCAAGACTTCCATCTCGAAATATTGTACTAAGCCTAGGCTTCTTAGACATTGGCAGTCCGACTATAGAGGAGATTCGTCAAACTTCCTACAAATATTTTCCAATTAAGAAAAAAATTAAACTTGAAATTACGACAGATAAACGAAAATGTGAGATATATGGATACGTAGAAAAGAACGAGATAAACATTTTTAGCAAGTCTGAAGGGTCTATCATTTCTATTATTTGTCCAGATCCCTATCTTTATTCTTCTGGCAGTATAAACACAACAATCTTTTATGGCGTTGTCAACAATTTTGAATTTCCGTTCTCCAATGAATCTACAGTCGACTCACTAATTACAATGGGTTCTATTGTGAATCGGCAGGAAGCAAATGTTATCTACACAGGTGACGCCGATACAGGTATAACTCTCGACTTCTATGCTCGAGGTGCTGTATCCACTATAACTGTGTATAATATTTACACAAGAGAAGAACTGCATTTGAACGTAAGTTTAGTGACCGATGATGAGTTGTTTGTTTCAACAATCAAAGGTAATAAATATGTAACGTTACTACGTAATGGTACGTACTATAATTATCTGGGAATGCTGGACATTGATAATAGTTCATGGATGCAAATCTCTAAAGGAGATAATGCATTTACATATGATGCAGTAGAAGGCGTTGACAATTTACAACTTAAAATCTTAAACAGAATTTTGTATGAGGGAGTATGATATGGATTTATATGTATTAGACACGAATTTCTCGCTTGTATGTATTATAGATGCATATGAATCTCTCATCTGGGCAGAACGCTACAATGAATGTTCAGACTTTGAGTTAACAATTCCGATTAAGGATGCGCCTTTGGAGTTTTTAAGACCCGGCAATTATCTTGTCAAGAGTGACTCAAAGAAAACAATGATAATCGAAGATGTTCCAATTGAGGATACAGAAGACCAAGGAGATCGTTTAATCATTACAGGACGTTCTTTGGAGTCTATATTGAATAGACGTATTATATGGGCTCAGAAGATAATTTCTACAAATGTTGAGGCAGGAATATTTAGTATTTTAAATGAAAATATTATTAGTCCAACAATAACGGCTCGCAAAATTAATGACGTTATTCTTCAAGCTTCTGGTGATTCTGCAATAACAAGTATATCATTTCAAAGTCAGTATGCTGGAGAAGAAGTATATAAGACAGTTGAGGATACATGTAAGACTTATGATTTGGGATTCAAAATGGAACGTAATACATCAAATCAAATGGTCTTTCAGTTGTATAGAGGAGTAGATCGTTCTTTTGCGCAGACAGACCGACCACCCGTTATATTCTCTCCAGCATTTGATAATCTCATTAAATCCAAGTATATTGAGTCAAATAAAACTTATAAGAACGTTGGATTAGTTGCCGGAGAAGGAGAAGGAACAGCTCGTAAGACAACGACCGTTGGAGACACTGCCCTTTCAGGCTTAGACCGTAGAGAGTTGTTCATCGAGGCTAATATTTCATCAAATAACAATGCAATTGTACTGGCAACTTATTTAACGCAACTGAAAGCTCGTGGAAATGAAGTATTGGCGGAGCATAGTCCTATATATACTTTCGAGGGAGAGGCTGAACCGAACGGTATATTTAAATACGGGACAGATTACTTTGTCGGAGATATCGTACAAATGGTAAATGAGTACGGAATTAAAGTTAGAGTAAGAATCACTGAAATTGTATTTTCGCACAGCGCTGAAGGCACAAGTCTCGTACCTACTTTCGTTGTGCTGCAAGGAGATTAATAAATGGCTATAAAATATGGTTTTTATAACTCAATTAGCAGTGACCGTAAATATAATGCTGAAGATTTTGGCAAGATATTTGATGGTGTCATTCGAGACGGCATATTTGAATCAATTTATGATAAATTTCAGATTACAATTCTTTCTGGATTATCGGTATCTACCGGCAAAGGTAAAGCATGGTTTAATAGCACTTGGCTTGAAAACGACGCAGCTTATCCAGTAACCTTTACAGAAGCCGAAGTAGTTTTGGATAGAATAGATGCTGTCATATTGGAGTTCAACTCCACAGAATCTATCAGAGCTAATACCATCAAAGTAATTACCGGTACGCCGTCATCTACGCCGCAGCCTCCTGTATTAGTTCATGCCGATGGTGTTAATCAATATCCGTTAGTCTATGTCACTATACCGGCAGGCGCTACAAGTCTCGTTGCTGGCAATCTTGATATTCGTATTGGAACTGTTGACTGCCCATATGTAGTTGTAGAGAGTGGAGAAATCCCGAGTCTTACAGAGATTAATACTCTTATTAGCGACGTCGCGGCATTGGATACAGAGATTACCAATACGGTCAATGACTTAGCATTTCTTGATAAAACAGGAGACGGCAAAAAAGTATTGACGGATAACGGCACATACAAGAGTCTTGCCCCTGTTTTTATCACTACTTTAACTACAAGTGGAACATTTAATCCGGCAACTTATCCTGAATATGCTCGATTTATATTTGCTCTATATGGCGGCGGTGGAGCAGGTGGCAAGAGTTTTAGAGACGTTACCCCCAATCCTAGTTATTATGAACTGCGTGGAGCCGATGGTGGTGGTGGCGGAGCTGGTTTTAAAGTAATAACTCCAAGTTTAGCATTAAAAAATGCATGTGTTTATACTATCGGTAGTGCTGGTTCTAATGGTGCTCCTTATAGTTCTCCAACAAATGGCGGAAACACGTACATTAATATCAATGGTACTGTTTATACCGCTAACGGTGGAGGACACGGCGGTGCACCATATCATGTAAATTATGATCAACCAGAATCATATTACGGATATTATGGCGGTTTTGGTGGAGATGGTCAACCTAGTGGTCATATTGGTGGCCGTTATGATAACCGCTATGGTATCGTTGATGGCGCTGGTGCTGATTCTGAATTTGGAGTTGGGGGAAAAAATGCCGGCAATGCCACCGGTTATTGTGCCGGAGGAGCTGGTGGACTAGATAATAATACCGTAGGAGAATATTATGGCGGTAATGGTGCACCGGGACTTATGTGTGTATATGGCGTATATTTTGATATGGAGGCTGTATAATGCTAAATGTTGCACTTATAAAAAATAAAAAAGTCGAAAACGTTGTAGTATTTGAAACATTACAGGATGCTGTATCTATGCTGCCATTAATAGATATGGATATGGCAGTTGAGGTAAATGGCGGCTGCAATATTGGTGATGTATATGAAAATAATACTTTTTCTACGCCAGCGCCTGAGCCTTCTGAAATGGAAATTAAATTAAGTATGCTTGACGGACAGATTAAAGCATTAACAGAACAGAATGAAACTCTTGAAAATGCTTTACTTGAAATGGCAGCAATCGTATACGCTTAAAGGAGGCTATAAAATATGGTGTATTCTACTATGGCAACATTGTTTGCGCAGAGAGTAATTCTGGGAAAGATGACCTTTGCGCAAGTTCCGAGACTTCTAAAGGATCAGGTAAAAATGATTCTTGTTGAAAATGCCCTTGGTTATTTAGCAAATTAATATTTCAAAATAGAAGAGTAGTAATAATTACTATCCTTCTATTTTTTCGCAATAAAAACACTTCCTATAATGAAAGATTTTATATTTTTAGGAGGATATTAAAATGAACGGACAACAAATCAAAGAAATCAAAAAGCAGGTTTGCACCGAACTAAGCAAAATTGAATTCAGGTATGACATGATAAATGTCAGCTGTGATGTCGAACCGGAAAGGTTGACATTAGCTGGTTTATCTGAATGCATGAAGGATTTGCATGATCGGGAAAATTCGAAAATGAATGACTACGAAATGGTTGTAACAGACATAAAGGTAAAATTTGTAAAAGTAATTTAAATCTACATATAAGAAGAAGTTTAGCAAAGCTTCTTCTTTTTCGCTCGTAATAAAACATGTCCTATAATGAAAGATAAAAATCGTGGGTTCAACTCCCACCAACGAAAGTTTGAGGGACGCCGGTTAGGTCCATTATCTTTTTTCGCTCGTAATAAAAACATCTCCTATAATGAAAGGTAGGTTTAGTGGGTTCGAATCCCATCAACGAAAGTTGTAGCCAATTTGGAATGGCGCTTATTTTTCAAACACTTTATTTTTTTAATTTCGTAATAAAAACCTTTCCTATAATGAAAGAATTTATTTATATTAAAGGAGATTATATATTATGGGAAAAGGCGAATTAGCAAAAGCATTTATTGAAAGCATTGCAAAGATGACCGATGGCGCAACTGTTAAAGTTTGTAAAGGTGACAAAACACTTTTTGAACTTGATGGGAGTGTTATAAGAGGCGCATTAGAAGCTGCTGAAAAATATGCAATAATGGAAGAGCAAGATAACATACGTATGAAACTTGAACATGAATACTGTAAATAAAGAGAGAGCTTAGGCTCTTTCTTTTAAATATTTATATTTTAAAGGAGTAGCAAAAATGACTAACGACAAATTTATTAGGTTTGCAAAGGAGAAGTTCGACAAGCAACTCCAAATTTTAGGGTCGAAAGGAGCAGAATACTCACAGGGAGTAGACGATCGGTTTTTGAACTTCAAAATGGCAGGTGCCATACAAGGAATGTCAGCAAGAGAAGCTCTTCTTGGTCAGTTGTCAAAGCATCTTGCGAGTATCATTGATATGATCAAGAGTCCTATAAAACCTTCACAGATGTCTGTGTGGGCAGAAAAGACTGGTGATGCCATTAATTACTTAGTTCTTTTGGAAGCAATGGTAAACGAAGAGGTCAGTAACTCAGCGCGTGTTGAACCTAAACCGGCACCATATCCATATGGTAAGTCAATGCAAATTGGAGAGCCTACACCCGATAATCCAATGCCGATAACCTCAAATTACACTATATCAAAACTTTAAAAGGAAAGGGACGTACAAAGATGTCTGTAAAAGAAATCGTAAAAAATCTCGGGGGAGTAATTTCCAAAAACAGTCCTACTATTCTAACGGGTCTCAGCTGTGCTGGAGTCTTTACAACAGCGATTCTTGCAGTCAACGCTACACCAAAAGCTTTAAAAATAATTGAAGAAAGGGAATATGAATTAACTCATGAGCAGGAAGGTGTATATCATGAACCCATTAAGCTTTCCAAGCGTGACATTGTCAAAACGACTTGGAAGTGCTATGTACCAGCGGCTGTTGTTGGCGCAGTAACCGTAGGCTGTATCATAGGCTCCAATACCATAAATAATCGCCGTAATGCAGCCCTTTCAGCTTTGTACACACTGAGTGAAACGGCGTTCAGAGAGTACCAGAGCAAAGTTGTCGAGGAGATTGGCAAGAGCAAAGAGACAAAAATTCGGGATGAAGTAGTGGCTGATAAAATCAGAAATAATCCGCCATCTTCAACGAATGTCATACTTACTGGAAAGGGTGAAGTCTTATGCTATGATAACTTTACAGGACGATACTTTAAATCAGATATCGAGAAAATACGTCAAGCGGCCAATGAAATTGACAGACGGTTAAGAGATGAACTGTGGGTAAGTCTCAATGATTTATATTATGAACTTGGTCTTGACAATGTTGATGCTGGTGAGTTAATGGGTTTTAACGTTGACAAGGGCTGGGTCAATATGAATTTCTCATCTCAATTGACCGAAAATAATACGCCATGTCTTACGTTAAACTTTAAAGTCTATCCAAGATACGATTCGTAACAATAACTGTCCCTATAATGAAGTTATATTTAAAAGGAGAAGGTTATGAAGATTATACCGAAAAGTATTAAGGGAAGACTTAAGGCAATGAGAGGTCCAATTCTGGAACAAATGGCTATTGAACAAAGTTTTCAAGCGAACTTGAGAACAACTATGGTGACGTCTAAGGATGATACTGAAGTTGCTAAGGCAAGAGAACTCTTTGATGAAAGCGTTAAGCACTGGGAAGTGCTGAAATGCTCATTGGAAGAGTACGAGAATCTTACTAAAAGCAACTGGAAGGTTAGTCCAGATACATTATTGGTTGTTGCAGGGAACTTGTTAGGAATTGTTCTGATACTCACTTATGAAAAGGCGAACATCGTTGTATCAAAAGCGTTGAACTTTGTACTAAAAGGAAGGGTCTAAAAAGACCCTTTTCCTTTTTGCTTTAATTAAATTTATTAAATTTTGGAGGATTTTATGAAGAGTTATACAATCTGGAGTTTTCTGTTTGATGTTATCATGGTCGCTGCAAGCGGTGGTCTGTGGCTAATATGGATCTTTATAAGAGAAATGCGTCGCAATAAGCAGTAAAAGTAGAGGAGCTTAAATACTATGTTGTCTATGACAGATATTGTTACCAATATGCTTTTAAAAAGGGGAGTTATGGCTGAAGTTCGAAATTTTGAAACAACCATTGACATCCCACAAGACTCCGGCAAAGATCCGATTAAAATGATTATTAAAGCCGATCACTTACAAGTACGGCTTGATAACGATAAACACGAAAAGGAGTGATGACAACTACAAATAATTAGAAAAGAGGTGATTACTATGTGAAAGTAATGCTTCGTGAATAATATTTTAAGTAATCAATATGAACAATAGAAAGGATAATCAAAATGGATGTGTTAAAGTGGCTTCTTGGAAACTGGCACGATGTCCTTGTGATAGTTATACTGGTGGTATCAATTATCATTGGACTTGTACAGTGGGTCAAGAAAAACGGACCTATCTTTGCAAGTATGTCTACCGCTGAAAAAATGGCATATGTCACTAGGTTATTGACGAACTTAGTGCCTATTGCCTTAGTATTGGTCACAGATGCGGAAGTATCATATGGCGGGGGAACTGGAAAGCTCAAGCGCTCTTACGTTATTGATGAATTATACAAGCGAATACCCGATGAGTACAAAAAATATATTACAGAAGACAATTTGGATGCCGTACTCAACAAATCCCTTGATGAAGCAAAAATATTATGGGAATCAAATGATAATTTTAAAAGGCTGGTGGATACTAAGAATACCACTGTAATGAATGAGTAAATAAACATACAAAGTTCAAAGTCTAAAACTAATTTAAATTACATTAAAAGAAAAGCGGAGGATGTCAAAATGTCGCACAGAACTGTTAACGTCGTTTATTCCAAGAAGGGTAAACGATTGATTTACAAAGACATTATCGTTGTCAAAGGAGGACTTAAAGTTAAGTCTTCAATCTCATCGCGAATTCTTGAAGGACTTCCGTCCAGACTCAAAATTGGTACAATTTACAGCATAACTCTCGATATAGGATCTGCATCCTGTACATACAAAATAAGTATAGAAGCATAGATAAAACATCTCCTATAATAGGAAGGGATGGTTTTATACTATGGAAAATAAACTTGGTATTGTTAAATCGGGATTAGGAATTGTTGTTTCAATAGGTGTCGGCATTCTTGCCGGTAACACGATTAAGTTAGTTACACCACAAAATTTAAATGTTATAAAAAATGTAGCAGTTAAAGTTGGAGGTATTGTACTAGCTGATCTTGCTGCCGTCAAAGCCGTTGAGCACTTTGAAAAACAATGGGATGACTGTTTGAAACAAGTAAAAGAAATATTTACAAAAAAAGAAGAAACTACCTAACATAAAAGAGGCTGAGATGAAAAATCTTAGCTTCTTTTTTTCGTACTCGTAAGAATAACATGTCGTATAATGAAGAGTTAATAAATGTATAGTCTAATGGTAGGACGCTGAGATTTATCTCAGAGACGCGTGTTTGAAGCCGCTAACTGACTCTTCATTTTTTCTTTAAAAGAAAGGATAAATAAAATGAAAGCTATTGAGTATTATAACAAGTATTATCCTCGCTTTGTCATGCCTAGTCCTGATCAGAACTCGTCAAATCTTGCAGAACTAATGTCTAATTTTCATGAAGAAATTAGACAATTAAAAGAAAAAAGACATATCTCGAAGTACGATTCTATTATCAGTTTACTTAAAGAATTCGATCAAAAGTGGAAATGCATTGTACGACTTTTTAATGAAGATGGGCATGAATATCTAAGAAACGATTGGTTCGAAGCGCTTATAGAGGTAATTTATAACATACAAATTAATTAAAAGGAAGTACATAAAATGTGGTGGTTTCTTGAGCCTCTCGTTGTAAGCATGGCGTTTATAATATTATGTTCTTTTGTTTTAGCATGTCTGTTTTATACTTTAGAATGTGAAAATGTTACGGAAATATTTGCAGAGATTGCAATTATTGCTGTATTTATTGTAACATTAGTAGCCCTTGCGAATGCTGTATGTTTCCTTATACCTGGAATTATTAAATTATGGATTTCGGCTGTACCAAAATAAAGGAGATAAAATATGAAAAAAATACTTTGCATTGCTGCATTACTGTTGATACTACCGATGGTACTTGGATGTGATGATAACTATACAGAAATATATATATATCCAAGCAGTGAATCAAATGCAGTAAGGATTGACTTACCTGGGCATGATTTAGATAAAAGTTCACCTTACGAAATCATTTACACCGATGATGGTTGTGACGTTATAATTCATTTTATAAAAAATAAGGAGTCTTAAATGTTATTTTGTATTTACGTATGCATTATTAGTGTCTTAGGAGGATTTGCATTATACATTCTTTCTCAAAAAGATATTGATACGCCAAAGCAGTTAATTATCTCGGGTGTATGCTTTGTACTTATGGTTATTTTAACTACTGTAATGTCAATCGTTATAAAATAAAAGGAGGTTTAAAAATGATCATAACCCCGGCAAAGGGTATAAATCTGAAAGATTACCCTAATTCGATCCTTGATGGAAAAGTTTGGAGAATTACTGAGAAGATTGACGGCGTACGACGATTATTTCTCAAAGATTCAAACGGCGATGTAACGTGCTTCAGCAGAACAAACAAACCAGATATATGGCTTCCTCATATTACCGAGTTCTTAGAAGCTCCATGGTTTCCAGCCAATATGGTCTATGACTGTGAATTGGTGGACAGGAAGTTATATTTTGAAAAGGTAGATAGTTTCTTACTAAGATCTGAATCTTCAGCAAAGGCTAGTCAGAAATTCTTCGACAACAAGAAAGATTTGATGGCTCTATGCTTTGATATCTTCCATCCAGATGGTGATACCCGCGTAGGACGTGAACGACACATTGAGTTATCTCAGATATTTGCCAATGGAACTCTCAAAGATCCCGTTCTTATGGTACCATACTTTGGCAATATTTATGGGGCAGACATGGACACGATATCATCCATTATGAAAGAAGTTGCTAGACATAACGGTGAAGGCATCATGTTAATGGACATGGACAGCATGTATATTCCAGGCGAGAGTGCTTCTTTAGTAAAAGTAAAGAAGTTAAAAGAGTTCGTTGGTAAAGTTGTTGACGTCGAAATGGCTCGTGAAGGAACAAAAATTGAAGGCGGAGTAGCAGCCATGATATGCTCTGTAAAGGGTTGTACGGTTCCAGTACGAGTAGGCAGTGGACTCAACAATGAGCAAAGATATTCTCTTGCACAAAATAGTCCAATTGGTAAAGATATTGAAATCGATGCATTCTCTTACAGCAGAGATAAGAACGGAAATATATCTTTGAATTTGCCAATATTTAAAAGAATTGTTGACAATGATAAGGAGTAATCAAAATGGAAATAGGTCTTATAATTATAATTCTTAAGGCTGCATGCCTAACCCTTGGAATTATGTATGGATACTCAAACACTGCAAAATTAATTTATAAAAAGAACGTTTCAAATTTTCAGGTATATACTATGTCTATTGGTCTTGCTGGATTCATTGTATTGCAATTTTGTTTATAAAAACATGCCCTATAATGAAATCATATATTTGAAAGGATGACTATTATGTCAAAATTAAAGAATTTCTGGGAAGAGAACAAGAAGAAAATCTTGGTTACAGGAGGAATTATCATTGGAGGAACAGTGATATTCTTAGCAACGAAGAAATTTTCAAAACAGTATCTGTTAACAAATCTTAAGGATTACAGCATAATAAGATGGAAAGGAGGAAATGGTGATTTCACCTATGAAAAGGTCTTAGATCTTTTGGAAAAGAATAAGAGCAATGGTTCGTCATTTGCAATATTCCGTGATGGTCCTAACCCGGACATATTTACGGCAATAAAGTTTGGCGATGGCGTTATTTCATAAACCATTCAAAAGAGCTTCGGCTCTTTTCTTTACATAAAGGAGAATTAATATGAGTACTCTGTATAATGAATATCTGGTTGAGCACAAGGAAAATGTGGCTAAGGGTTTTAAGTGGTTGGTAGATAATCTTCCAGATGTAATACGTGAAAACAATACTGACTTCATATATTGGAAGATTGTTTATCAACATGATTTATCAAAAACACAAAAAGATGAATATGATGCATATGATGCTTATTTCTATGGAAAGAATAAATCATATGAAATTACTCAAGCATTTAATGAGGCATGGCTTCTTCATATTCATCGTAATCCGCATCATTGGCAATATTGGGTACTTATGCATGATGAACAGCCAGATGAAGGAACAGAATGCATAGAAATACCCGGTAATTATATAATTGAGATGATCTGTGATTGGTGGTCATTTAGTTGGAAGCATGAAAATTTAGATTTCATATTTCAATGGTATGACGAACACAAAGATTATATTCAATTAAACGACAAATCGCGTGAAAAGATTGAAATGATCTTAAGTAAAATAAAAGCTAAACTGGACGAAAAGGAGACTAACAATGCTCAAACTTGATTTTAATACAGTTGGATCAACTTGTAATAGTCTTAATGCCCTTGAAGGTAAATATCGATTTTTGGAGCCTAACCAAGGTACATCCTCAATTCTTCATAATGCTCAGGAACTTATTTGGTTGCTATGGGCTGCTCTTGAAGAATCTAAAGGCGCTCCAATATGCCAGCAAATGAAAGAGACAGTAAAGAGATGTGACTATATTCATTCTGGAAAGCCGATAGGCACTGTATTGTACAAGGGCGATGAAAACATCGAGATTCAATTAACAGACGAGGCAAAACATGATACCAATTTAATGAAGTTATTCGGATTTAATCAAATTACACCTATGAGTTTTGAGGTAAAAGATAAACTGGACGAACAAAAATAATTTATATTTTGGAGGATATCAAAATGGTTGATCGTTGTGTTGTATGCGGAGCAGATGTAAGTGACCTTGGGGGACATGTTTGTCTAAAATGTTTAATGCAAAGTGAAGCTGAAGAATCTTATGAAAAGGCGGTAAAGAAGACTTTAAAAACTGTAAAGAACACACGAAAGGCGCGTAAACGGATACTTAAGAACATATCTGAGTGGTTCAAATGGCCATTGGTTGAGAAACGTAAATATGAAACGATACTAAAAAGTTTTCGTAAAGAAAATGATGATCTTAGGATTAAACTTTTAGATGAGGTTATCGAACACTCAAACCTTCAAGATCATGTTGAGAGACTTCTGGAGTTTACCGAATTAACTCCGGAACGGGCCAAGGAATGGATAGAAAAAGGAAATACTCAATCAATATATTGGATCCCGGTTACCGAAAGACTTCCGGAAAAGGGTAAATATGACTGGGTCCTTGTGAAGACAAAGTTTAATCCAGAAGGATTTTCTGGCGTACCACATGTAGCTGAACTTCGTCATGGTGACTGGTACTGCGATTGTTGCGAAGGTCCAATGGAAGCA
>Ga0172378_10005023_pt1 | contig 12374 bp, 13 predicted proteins | sample GrowelOW332metaG_FD_119755 | JGI IMG/M metagenome (GOLD analysis project Ga0172378, IMG submission 119755) | Groundwater microbial communities from an aquifer near a municipal landfill in Southern Ontario, Canada - Pumphouse #3_1 metaG | ecosystem: Environmental > Aquatic > Deep subsurface >...
CCCTATTTACTGATTAATATTATTCAGTTCCTTTAATTACTCCCTTGGATGTATGCTTTTTTATCTCTTCATTATTAGTAACTTCTGGTTTTGTCCTTTTTTCATTTTGAGGACCTTTTTCTTTTTTTGTTTCTTTATGCGTCATAATAATCCTCCTTCCTTTTTATTTTAGGGTTTCCTGCAGTGCAGCTTTTATACTCCCGGTTTATAAATTTTCATGATTTCTATCTACTTTTAAACATTAAATCTAATTGATAATAATTTTTACCTATAGAAATACACTGATATAAAGTGTTATAATTATAAAAATAAATTCATTAAAAAGGATGTTAGATATGGATATTCTTAAGCTAGATAGCGTGAAAGTTGCCAGATTTTCTATTAGAATGGCTACATCATCAAGAACTGAAGAGGAAGCATTGACTCAGAAGTATAAGGAAAATAACGTTTTAACAGCAGCTGTTGACATAGGCGGATCGCTGCTTGATTCCATACCGAAAATATTAGAAAGCTCATTAGTTGCTTCTAAAAGATGTGGAATAATAGGTAATAATCATGTTGAAGAGGGAGCTTTAATTGGAGCGACAAGAGAAGCCATAATGCAGGTTACAGCTAAGGCAAACGGACTAAGTGTAGGGGGTAAAATAGGAATAGCAAGGGCCGGAGAGCATTTAAGCGTATGCGTTTTTTTAAGCATAGGACTTCTTCATTTAAATGAGGTGGTTATAGGTCTTGGACACAGGTCGATAGCCCGGATATAATTCACTTTAAATTCCTATTGACATGGAAATAAAATTAAGTTAACATACAAATAAATGTTTATAAAAATTTAAGTAGTATGGTAGTATGGTAGGTGTTTACAATTATGTTTTGAATTCATGGAATTCGTAACATTCATAATTGTCTTAGTTAGTTGTTTTAAACTCCCTATTAGGGAGCTTTTTTATATTATTTATATATTTGGAGGATGGTAGTATGGTAGCAAAAAAATTAAAAGGTATTATGGCAGGTTTTTTAGCAGCAGCACTTCTTGGGGGTTGTGCCGCATCAAAAACAGAGGATAAAAGCTCTGAAAAGGTGTTTAAAATCGGCATAACTCAAATTGTAGAACACAGCGCATTAGATTCGGCAAGGAAGGGATTTATTGCGGCACTAAAAGATAACGGATATGTGGATGGGAAAAATCTTAAAATTGATTTTCAAAATGCTCAGGGGGACATGCCTACAACTCAGACAATAGCACAGAAATTTGTTAATGATAAGGTGGATATGATATTTGCAATATCAACTCCATCAGCACAGGCAGCATATAATGCAACTAAAGAAATTCCAATAGTAATAACCGCTGTAACAGACCCGTTATCAGCAGGTCTTGCAAAATCCATGGACAGCTCAGGAAATAATGTAACAGGAACATCAGATGCAACTCCTATGGAACAGCAGTTTAACTTATTCTTGAAGTTATATAAAAATGCTAAAAAAATTGGCATGATTTATAACACCAGTGAAAGTAATTCAGGAATTCAGGTAGAGCAGGCTAAAGCATTAGCAGCAAAAATGGGGCTAATCTTAGTTCCTCAGGGAATTACTTCGGTAAATGATATCCCTCAGACTATAGATTCTTTAATAGGTAAGATTGATTTATTATATCTTCCTACAGATAATATGGTAGCTTCATCTATGCCGATAATAGTTAAAAAGTGCTACAGCGCTTCAATTCCTGTTATAGGAGCTGAAAAAGGAGAGGTTGAAGGGGGAGCATTATGTACAGTTGGTATAGATTATAACAAATTAGGTTATGAATCCGGCCTTAAGGCAGTTGAAATATTAAATGGAAAAGCACCAAAGGATATAAAAATTTCAGTTCAGGAAAATGCAGCTGTTATAATAAATAGTGATGCTGCTAAAAAGTTGAATATCCAAATCCCTGAGGACATTAAAAAGGGTGCTTCTATTATAACGGGGGGCGTTAATTAGTGCTATCCTTTATTATCAGTACTCTTTTGCAAGGTTTTATATTTGCAGTTGTAGCACTTGGAGTTTACATTACCTATAGAATATTAGACTTCCCTGATATGTCAGTTGATGGAACTTTCCCGTTAGGTGCTTCAGTTGCAGCCTTATGTCTATCAAAAGGGATAAATCCCTGGACTGCATGCGGTTTTGCTTTTTTAGCAGGCTCTTTAGGGGGATTGGCTACGGCATTACTTCATGTAAAACTTAAAATATCAAATTTACTTTCAGGAATCCTGGTTATGATTGGATTATATTCCATAAACTTAAGAATAATGGGTAAATCAAATATTCCTTTATTTAATTATAAAACTATATTTAATAGTGATATAAATCCGGTTATTATAGTTGCTGTATTTGCTTTATTAACTAAGATTGTTTTAGATTTATTTTTGAAAACCAAGCTTGGTTTTATATTAAATGCAGTAGGAGACAATGAACAATTAGTTACCTCCCTTGGGATAAATAAAGACTTTGTTAAGACTGTTGGTCTTATGCTGTCAAATGCAATAGCAGCACTAGCAGGTGCTATAATGGCTCAAAACCAGGGATTTGCGGATATAGGCATGGGAACAGGGACTGTAGTTATAGGCCTGGCTGCAGTAATCTTAGGTGAATCTGTATTTAGAAAATCAAATATTGTAAAGAACACTACCATGGTTTTAATTGGCGCTGTTTTATATAAATTAGCCATAGCTGTAGCTCTTAGAGCAGGACTTAATCCAAATGATTTAAAGTTAGTAACGGCTCTTATCGTAATAGCTGTTTTAGCTACAAATAATTTTGAAATTAAAGGACTTAAGAATAGTCATAAAGCTGCAAAAGGTGGTGTTATCATTGCTTCAAGTACAAAATCTTCATAAAACCTTCAATTCAAATACGGTCAATGAAAATACTGTTTTTAATAATTTTAATTTAACTGTTAATACGGGAGACTTCATAACAATTATTGGAAGCAATGGTGCTGGAAAATCCACTCTGCTTAATATAATATCCGGTATGATTAAGCCTGATGAAGGCAGTATTGTTTTAAAAGATAAAGACTTAAGTAAGCTTCCTGAATATAAATGTACAAAATATATTGGAAGGGTATTTCAGGATCCATCAATGGGTACATCACCTTCCATGACCATATTAGAAAACATGTCCATGGCATATAATAAGGGTAAAAAATTTGATTTAACCTTTGGAATAAACAAGAAAAATATATCCTATTTTAAAGAACTTTTATCAAGTATTGGATTAGGTCTTGAAGATAAGCTTAGTACAAAAGTAAAGCTTTTATCAGGGGGACAAAAACAGTCTTTAGCACTGCTTATAGCTGTTATGTCAAAACCTCAGCTTCTGCTGCTGGATGAACATACAGCTGCACTTGATCCTAAGACCTCAGAAAAAGTAAATGCATTAACAGAGGCTATAGTGAATAAAGAAAAAATTACTACGCTCATGGTAACTCATAATTTAACTCATGCTATAAAAATGGGGAACAGATTAATAATGATGCATCATGGGAATTTGATTTTCGATATATCCGGAGAAGAAAAAAAGAAATTGACAATAGAAAAGCTGCTGCAAAAGTTTGAAGAAATTAAAGAAGACGATCTACTCAGCGACAGAGCGCTGTTCTCTTAGGGACGGTTCTCAACTAAATAATTTATTGAATAATTCTGATTAGTCCTGCAAATAATATCATTAACTTAGCAAAGGAAAAAGGGAGTTGATATTATGTGCAGGACTTTTCGTATTAAGGATGACGATTTTATTTATCATGTTATGAGCAGGAGTATAAGCGACATCCCCATGTTCAGGGATGACAAAGATAAGGATAAATACTTGTTTTATGCTAAAAAGTACCAAAAGAAATTTGACTTTAAGGTGTATGCCTACTGCCTTATGACAACCCATGCCCATCTATTGATAGATGCAAACGGAGCCGACATTTCAAAGTTTATGCATGGAATTAACCAGAGCTATGCTCAGTATTTTAATAATAAGTATGATCGGCATGGACACGTATTTCAGGATAGATTTAAAAGCAAGGTAGTAGGTGATAATGATTATTTATTCACAGTATCAGCATACATACATAACAATCCAACCGGTATAAAAGGCTATGAAAAATGCCCGGAAGATTACAAATACTCCTCTTTTAGTGTGTATCTGGGACTAAAAGAAGACGCATATGGCATAGTGGATGAAGAATTCATTATGGGATTTTTTAATAAAAATGTAAAAAAAGCCAGAGAAAAGTATTATAAATATGTAATGAAATGCGATGACGAGTATATGAAGATGCAGCATGAATTTAAAGATGAAAAAGGTGAGTATAGAAGCGAAAGGACAGTGCTTGTAAGGAATTTTAAAGCTTCTGAGGTAATGGATTTTATAGAAAAATACACAGGTGTTGATGAAAAGATGCTTAGGTGGAAGTATAAACGGGAAGCTAAAGAAAGCAGAGCCTTATTCGTTTTTTTAATAAGGTATTATTGTGATTTTACCTATAAAGAAATATGCACTTTAATTGGAAGATTGACCTTATCCAGGGTATCAGAGCTGTCTAATATAGGCTTAAAAATAATTGAAAGCAATGACCGGTACAAAAATATAATAGAAGATTTTATAAAGGAAAAGGCAGCAGTTTAAAAGAGATATTGAAGCTAACATAAAATTTAAAAAATTGTAATATGGCAATTTATTTTAAAAATTATTTTATGGGACAAGCCCTATCAAGATATCAAAAAAATAAAAATCTTCAGTTTTTTAGATAAAAATCTGAAGATTTTTTTGCTTAAAAGATTGAAATCTCTAATTTAAATTAATTCAGAACCGTCCCTAGTTGAAAATATTACCTTGGAAGAATAAACTAATAATAGGAATGAAATTAGAACATGGTATTAAAATAATAGATGTTATTCATATATAAGGAGGTTAGTTATGGAAAAGAAAACAGCAAAGATAATAAGTTATATTACCATAGCTCCCGTCATGGCTTTTGGCATGCTCACCCTTTTGTATTTTACCCACAACTGTGATTTTAAAGGCTTAACTCATTATATATTTTCAGTTATTTACCTTACAGTGCTGCCAATTTTAGCATACCCAATGCAAAAGATACTTCCGAAATTTAAAGATAAAGGAAGAGACGGGCAAAGAAAGCTGGCATTTATTATGGTAGTTTTAGGCTACACTCTGGGCATAATAAGTGCTCTTATTTTAAAAGCACCAAAAAATTATTTAACAATCTATCTGGGCTATTTTCTGTCCGGTATAATTTTGACACTAATCAATAAATTATTGAAGATAAAAGCCAGCGGCCATGCCTGTGGTGTAATGGGTCCGGTGCTTATCTGTATTTATTTTATAGGTAAATATAGCTGGCTTTTTCTTCTTCTGATACCAATAGTATTTTGGTCCAGGCTAACAATGGGCAGACATACTTTAAGAGAGCTTTTGCTGGGGACATCAGTTTCCTTTTTCTGCATCCTTTTGTCTATTGCAGTTACTCATTGAAAAGCAGATTAATGGCAGTAAGTAAAATTCAGAAGATAGGTCAGCAATTCCAGATCTATAATTATTAAAAAGCAGCAGACTTTACTTTATGCTAAGTTCAATGTCAGGAGTTTTACTGGAAATCTGCCTTTTGTATTCCATTGGAGTAAGCCCGGTATGTTTTTTAAAAAAATTACTAAAATAGCTTACATAACTAAAATTGAATGTGTAGCTTATTTCACTAATGCTTAAATTCAGATTGTTCATATAAATTTTAATAGCAGCAATTTTTTGATCGCTTACATATTCAGTCAGCGTTTTGCCTACATACTTTTTAAATGCCGAGGACAGGTAATTTGGATGTACTTTTACAAATGATGATATTTCCTCCAGAGTTAATTTATTTTCAATATTCTTTTTAATATAGTAAATTACACGGTTAATCATTGGATTATAAATGTATTCTTTATTTGTTTTTAGAACCCTGATAAAATCATGTAACATTCTATACTCTAAATCTTGAATTTCTTTGTTGTTTTTGGTTTCATCAATTAAGTTAATGTAGTAATCACTCAGCATAAAAGCTGTTTCTGTGTCAAGTCCTGCCTCAATAACAGCCCGTGTAAAAATTGTACAGGAGCCAACAAGGGAGTATTTTAAAGAACTTATTGGCTGCTTAGACAGATGGGCTCTCTCTAATGAATTTATTTCCTTTAAAATTTCAATGCTCTTATCCTCATCTAACTGCTGAATGGAATTTAAAAGTTCTCTTTCTAGTTTATAAGATGGATGTACATAGGAGGTATATCTATTTTTTGCTATAGTCAATTCTAATTTCTTATAAATAGAATCCAATTTATATCGCCTCACTTAAATTACCTTAAAATATTATAAAATATATTAAGTATTTATAAAATTGTACAATTTGTCAATGTATAATGTCAATATAGAAATCGATTACAACAATTGTATTTCAAGGTATATTAATAATAAGTAGGGGGAAAAGAAATGAAAAAATTACTAAGTATTCTGTGTGCTCTTGCTGTGGGAGTAACAATGCTCTCTGGCTGTTCCTCTGGTTCAGCTAAATCAGCAGATACAAGCAAAAAGGCAGTAGTTACATTAATACAAAACAAGGTTGAAATTCAGCAGCAGCTGGAAGCAGCAGCAAAGGAATTTAACAGCACTCATAAAAATGTGGAGGTTCAGATCCTAGGAGCAGCAGGAGACAATCTGGTTACAACGCTGCAGTCTCAATTTGCTTCTTCACCGGAAAAAGCACCAACAATATTCACCTGCGGCAGCGGCAGCGAGTTTGAAAAATTCTTTAACTATATGGCACCTTTAGACTCAGCTAAATCTGCTTCTAAAATTGCAAAAGGTCAATCTGATGATGCTATGAAAGACGGCAAGCTTTACGGACTTCCAATGGCAATTGAAGGCTTTGGACTAATATATAACAAGACAATATTTAAAGAGGCAGGAGTTAATGCAGAAGATATTAAGTCTATGAGTGATTTAGTATCTGCCTGTCAAAAACTGGCTAAGGTAAAGGGAGTTGTAAAACCTTTAGCGTTTGCGAAGGAAACCTACTTCCAGTTCATGCATACGTTTAACTGGCCATTTGCTTCAATGAGTAACTATAAGGAAGTTATTCCAAAGGTTATCAGCGGGGATACAAAGCTTAAAGATATTCCTGAAGTTAAGCAGTATGCAGAGGATTTACAAACTTTAAAGCCATATACAAATCTGGCAAAAGACAGTTATGATGATCAGCTGGCAGGATTTGCTACTGGAAAGTATGCAATAATACATCAGGGTAACTGGTGTGAATCGGTACTGACTGACTATAAAGTTACATTTGATTATGGAATGATAGGAATGCCTGCAAATGGCAATACATCTATAGCAGTTGGAAATACTAATTTCTTCCGTGTAAATAAATATGCTTCAAAAGATCAGCAGGCAGCAGCTATAAGCTTCCTGGACTGGTTATTTACAGAAAAAGCCGGACAGACATATGTTACTGACAAATTCAAACTAATACCTGCTTACAATGGATTTGATACAACAAATATGACTCCATTATCAAAAGATGTTGCTAAATATTCTGAAGAAGGCAAGACAGTGCCATGGACATTTAATTTATTCCCAGCAGGAGTTGATAAGGATTGTTCCAGTGCAATGGAAAAATTCTATGCAGGTAAATCAACACCTGAGCAGCTTTTAGATGAAATTAATAAAGTATGGGTGGATGCTGCAAAAAAGTAAATTGATTTTTTAAACTAAAAGCCTCTTTATGAGGCTTTTGGTTTAATATCTATAGTATAAAGATTGGAGGCTCAGCTATGAACAAAGGCATTAAAGGTAAAATAACTACGGCTTTATTTGTAATTCCATCGCTGTTTGCATTTATAAATGTGGTTATTATACCCTTTATTATGGGAATTATATATTCATTTACGAACTGGGACGGGTTTGCTTTTAAAGGTTCTTCGTTTATAGGATTGAAAAATTATAAAACTGTATTTGCAGATGAAAAATTTGCTGCATCCTTTTGGCTTACAACAAAATATACAGTGGTTATGGTTATACTTGTAAATGTTGTAGGACTGGCACTGGCACTGCTTGTTACGTCAAAAATAAAAGGCAGGAATCTGCTGAGAGGTATATATTTTCTTCCAAATCTAATAGGCGGATTAATCTTAGGATTTATATGGAAGTTCGTTTTTACCAAGTTTTTTGATCAATTAGGTATTGCAATTCACAGCTCTAAAATATTCTTTAACTGGCTGGATAATCCAACTGCAGCATTTTGGGCTTTAGTTACTGTTGGAGTATGGCAGATGGCAGGATATGTAATGGTAATATATATAGCTTCCATTGAAAGCATATCAGATGAAGTTATGGAAGCTGCAGAGATTGATGGTGCAAATGCATGGACTAAGTTTAAAAAAATAACATTACCGCTTATTTCTCCGGCGTTTACTATAAGCTTATTCATCACATTGTCAAATTCATTCAAACAGTATGATACTAACTTATCTTTAACAAACGGAGGACCTTTTGGAAGTACAGAGCTCATAACTATGAATATTTTTAACACAGCTTTTGGCTATAATAAATACGCAGTAGCACAGGCTAAAGCCATAGTCTTTTTCTTAGTTATTATGGTAATTACACTGCTGCAGGTATATTCTACTAAGAAAAAGGAGGTTGAAATGTAATGAAAGGGAAAACAAAAAAGTCAGCAGGGCTTGTAATACTTGGTAGTATATTCGCAATTTTTACTTTGTTTCCTATTTACATTATGATTGTAAATTCCTTTAAAGGCAGAGCACAGATATTTACAGATACTATGGGACTTCCTAAACCATTAGATTTTTCATATTATTTAACTGCCATTGAAAGAATGAATTTTGGCAAAGCACTTTTAAACTCACTTATAGTAACAACTGCCAGTATTGCACTTATTATAACTTTTTCATCTATGACGGCCTGGGTATTAGTTCGCAGCAAATCAAAGCTTTCTGATTTTATACTTTATGCCTTTGTTGCCACAATGCTTATCCCATTTCAGGCTGTAATGATACCATTAATGCAGTACATGAGCAGCTGGGAAATAGATGCTATTCATTTTTCTATGATTGATACCTATTATGGGCTTGTTTTTATGTATATTGGATTTGGGTCAAGTTTATCCGTGTTTTTATACCATGGGTTCATAAAAGGAGTCCCCCGTTCCTTAGAAGAAGCAGCTATGATTGATGGCTGTAATAAGTTTCAGGTATTCTGGAAAATTGTATTTCCATCTCTTAAACCAATTAATGTTACTGTTGCCATATTAAATGTTATCTGGATTTGGAATGACTACCTGCTGCCTTCCTTGGTACTTAGAAGTCCAAGCCACAGGACTATTCCGCTTTCCACTTTTTACTTCTTTGGGCAATTTACTATACAGTGGAATTTAGCAATGGCAGGACTGGTTCTAACTATCATACCAATAATTATATTCTATATGTTTTCACAGAAATATATTATTAAAGGCGTTATGGACGGTGCAGTAAAATAATTAATAATAGAAAGAGAGTAATAGAAATGAGCAACCCATGGATTATAAGTGACAACAGTTTAAATGAAAAAGATTTATTAAAAAACGAAAGTATATTTAATGTAGCAAATGGGTATTTAGGAGTAAGAGGAAATTTTGAAGAAGGATATGATAAAAACATATCCTCCATAAGAGGTACTTATATAAATGCTTTTTATGAAAATATACCTATATTATATGGTGAAAAGGCCTATGGTTTTCCTGAAACTTCACAAAAAATAGTTAATGTAATTGATACACAAGGTATTGATATAATAATTGACGGAGAAAGGTTTTCTCTTTTTTCCGGTACTGTTCTAAGTTTTAAAAGATATTTAAATATGAAGGATGGCTATTATAGAAGGGAAATATACTGGAAATCACCTAAAGGCAAAGAACTTAATATAAAGATAACCAGACTTGCTTCATTTAAATTTTTAGAGCTTTTCGCAATTCATTATGAGATTGAAAAGGTTAATTTTGATGAAGAAGTTATTATAAGGTCTAAAATAGACAGCGATGTAAAAAACTATGTAGATAACAGTGATATGAGAACAGGCTCAGGTCATGATGATATATTAGATGTTAAATCAGTAACTGCAGATAATAATATTATGCAGATCCTGTCTCAAACCAAAAACTCCAGGCAGCTTATGGCAGCTGCCACAAAACATAAATGCAGCTGTGATTTCAGTGTAATCTATCAGAAAAAAGATAAAGAAGTAAATGCAGTGTATACAGTAAATCCCGGCAAAAAGATAATAGAATTTGATAAATATAATGTGTACACGGATTCAAGGCGTTATAATAAACCCTCTGATAACGGGATTGATATATTAAATAAGGTATATAAATTAAGCTTTGATGATTTGCTTAAGTGCCAGCAGGATTATTTGGAAGAATTCTGGAGTACAGCTGATATTGAAAATGAGGGGGATCTGGCTTTGCAGCAGGGACTTAGGTATAATCTATACCAGCTTCTTCAATCAGTAGGGAAAGATTCTATAAGCAACATATCAGCTAAAGGACTCAGCGGAGAAGGATATGAAGGCCATTATTTTTGGGACAGTGAGATATATATAATACCCTTTTTTACTTTGTGCTGCCCATCCCTTGCCAGAAAGCTTCTGAAATACAGGTATAACATTCTGGACTCTGCAAGGAAAAGGGCTAAAGAGCTTGGACACAAAAAAGGAGCAGCCTATGCATGGAGAACCATAACAGGGGATGAATGCTCATCATATTTTCCCGCAGGCACCGCCCAGTATCATATAAATGGTGATATTGCCTATTCTTATATTCAGTATTATTTAGCAACAAAGGATATTGAATTTATAGAAAAATATGGAGCAGAGGTTATACTTGAAACGGCCAGAATATGGATGGAAATTGGGCATTATGATAAAGGTTTATTTAAAATAGATGAAGTTACAGGCCCGGATGAATATACTGCTTTAGTAAGTAATAATTATTACACAAACGTGATTGCTAAATATAATCTTAAATGGGCCGGTAAAATCTATTATATGTTAAAGGAAAAAGACGAAGTGCTTTTAAACAGCCTTTGCAGCAAAATATGTTTAGAAGAGGATGAAATAAGAAATTTTGAAAAGCCAGCAGCAAAATGTATCTGCCATATAATGAAGAATATAAAATAAATGCTCAGGATGATACTTTTTTATCAAAAAAAGTATGGGATTTTAAAGGCACTCCTGATGATAAATATCCTCTTTTGCTTAATTTTCATCCTTTGACTATATACAGATATCAGGTTCTTAAACAGCCGGATACTGTACTTGCACATTTCCTTTTAGAAGAAGAGTCAGAGCCTGAGACCATAAAAAACTCCTATGATTATTACGAAAAAATAACCACCCATGATTCATCATTATCTTATGCCGTTTACAGCATTATGGCTTCAAGATTAAATTATATCGATAAAGCCTACAAATATTTTATAGAAACTGCCAGATTAGATTTAGATGACAGAAATGGAAATACAAAAGATGGGATTCACACTGCTAATATGGGAGGAACCTGGATGGCAATAGTTTATGGATTTGCAGGGCTTAGGATAAAAGAAGATTACATTATATTAAATCCTAAACTTCCTCAAAAGTGGACTAACCTTAAATTCAAATTTTTATATAGAAATGCAGAAATTCAGGTGGAAATGAAGAGAGGCAGGACAGAAATAGATATTAAAACAGAATGTCCTGTTAATATAAATGTTGGTAATAAATTATATAAAGTTAAAAAAAGCCAGAAGATAGAAATTTAAATTAAAAATAATAAAGAACAATCGGATTTATCATCTACAGGATTGTTCTTTTTCTGTTATATATCTTATGGTTATATGAATGGGGGAACATTTTAGTGAAGGAAGAACTTTGGAACTTAGAACAAAATGAATATAATAGTAAGGATAATAGAAAGTATGAAACCCTTTTTACACTAGCTAATGGATACAGAGGGCTGAGAGGAACACTTGAATTTTCAAGCATCGGTGAGAGAGGAAATTTTATTTCTGGGATTTTTGATAAATCTGATGCTCAGGTAACTGAAATTGTAAATTGCCAGGATCCTTTAGGGTTTAATGTTTGTTTTGAAGATGAACAGCTGGATTTTGACAGATGCAATATTTTAAAATTCAAACGCAGATTGAATATGAAGGAAGGAATTTTATATTTATCCGCAGCAGTAGAAACTGAAAAAGGGAAAAGAGTAAAGATTGAATCAGAGAGATATGTGAGTCAGAAGAGTATTCATAGATGGGCAGATA
>Ga0172378_10005025_pt1 | contig 12365 bp, 14 predicted proteins | sample GrowelOW332metaG_FD_119755 | JGI IMG/M metagenome (GOLD analysis project Ga0172378, IMG submission 119755) | Groundwater microbial communities from an aquifer near a municipal landfill in Southern Ontario, Canada - Pumphouse #3_1 metaG | ecosystem: Environmental > Aquatic > Deep subsurface >...
TAGTTAAGATTTTATCTTCTGATGAAGATTCAATTAACATTCAACTTCTAGTTAATGAAGCTGATTTAGGTCGTGTCATTGGCAAAGGTGGTAAAATTGCAAGTGCAATGAGAACCATCGTTTACGCGGGTGCTTCAAAAGAGCGTAAACATGTCCATATTGATATTGATTCATTTTAACTTTTAATACTCATGCATCAAATTGGAAAGATTGTCAACACACATGGTATCAAAGGTGAAGTTAATATTTATAATTTAAGTGACTTTAATCGATTTGTTACGAATGAAACAATCTATGTTGAACAACCAAATCAAACATATAAAGCACTCATTATAGAAAGAGTAAGACCACATAAAAATATTCTAATTGTTAAATTTAAAACAATTGATGATATTAATGATGTCCTACCTTATAAAGGGTTGTTTGTATATGCAGATAAAAAAAATGAAATAATTGAAGATGACGAATATTATTATGATGATTTAATCGATAAAGAAGTTTATCTTGAAAATAATAAATTTGTTGGGACAGTACTTAGTGTTGTTGAGGTACCACAAGGTTATCTTTTAGAAATAAAAACAAAAGATAAAGTTGCATTGATACCATTTCGAAATGAATTCATTATATCTATAGATGATCACATTGTTATTAAAGATGTTGAGGGATTATTATGATTATTGATATTGTGACAATATTTCCTGAATTTTTTGAAGCGTTTATTCAAACATCAATTGTTAAACGTGCACAAGAACAAGGACATGTTGAAATCAGATGTCATCAATTAAGAGATTATAGCAAAAGAAAACAGCAATATATCGATGATACACCTTATGGCGGTGGTTCCGGCATGCTTATGCAATTCCCACCATTTTATGAAATTATTAAAACGTTAAAAACAAAAGATTCAAAGGTGATATATTTATCACCGCAAGGGCAATTGTTTAATCAAAAAAAAGCAACTTCATATGCAACATATAATCATTTGATATTATTATGTGGACATTATGAAGGTATTGATGCACGTGTGATGTCATTTGTTGATGAAGAGATATCAATTGGTGATTATATATTAACAGGTGGAGAAATTCCAGCAATGATTGTAACAGATGCAGTTGTAAGATTATTATCAGGTGTGATTGATGAATCATCAAGAGACACAGATAGTCTTCAAAATGGATGGTTGAAATATCCACAATATACGAAGCCAGAATCGTATGAAGGATATGAAGTTCCTGAAATATTAAAATCAGGTCATCATCAAAATATAGCAAACTGGCGACAAAAAGAAAGCATTAAGGCAACTTATTTAAAAAGACCTGACCTTATTGAAAAAATTGATTTAACAGATCAAGAAAAAACTATTTTAGCTGAAATTAAAGCTGAATTAAATAAATAGTTGCAACTTATATATAACTTTGTTATAATAAGAAAGCCGTAATTAAATACACAATGGTCCGCTGTAAATAAAAACAAGAACATTGGAAGGAAAGAGAGTGAGTCTATTATGTCTAAGCTAAAAGGGCAAGCGTTAATCGCTGAAGTTACAAAGTCTTATATTAAAGATGTTCCATCATTCATGGCTGGAGATAACGTTAAAGTCTTCGTTAAAATTGTCGAAGGTAGTAGAGAACGTATCCAATTATTTGAAGGTCTTGTGATTCAAAAACAAGGCGGTGGCGTTTCTGAAACATTTACAGTGCGTAAAGTTTCATATGGTATTGGTGTAGAAAGAACATTTCCATTACATTCACCAGTAATTGATCATATTGAAGTGAGTCGTAAAGGTAAAGTTAGAAGAGCAAAACTTCATTATATCCGTACATTATCAGCTAAAGCATCAAGAATTAGAGAAAAAAGATAATAAATCTATAAAGAGGCCATGCCTCTTTATTTTTTTTGTAATTTTCTGAAACTATTTTCATAAAAGTCTTGAAAGCCTTTACATAATTTGATATAATAAACATGATATAATTTACATAGAGGTGAAAACTATGAATAACGCAACAATTTATGATGTTGCTGGCGCTGCCGGTGTATCGCTTGCTACAGTTTCTAGAGTATTAAATAATCCTGAAAAGGTAAAAGAAGATACAAGACAAAGAGTATTAAAAGTCATTAAAGAACTTGGATACCGTCCAAATGTGATTGCTAGAGGTTTAGCAAGCCGTAAAACAACAACTGTTGGTATTGTTATTTCTGATGTTACACGTGCTTCTGTAGCTGAAATGCTTGGTGGTATTAGTGACATTGCACATAGCTATAAATATTCAATTAAGCTTTTTTCTGTTAGAGAAGATATGGACGTATTAGATGTCTTAAAAGATATAGTTGCTGAACAAGTTGATGGTGTGCTTTATCTTAATGATGAGTTAAGTTCAAATCGTGTAGAAGAAGTTGAAAAGATTTTTCTAGATAATCAAATTCCATTTGTATTTGCAAATGTTGTTTCTGATGATGAAAATATTCCAATGGTTTCTATTGACTATGAAAAAGCTGGTTATGAAATTACAAAGCTTATGATTGATGATGGCAGAAAAGATATTTATTTATTAAGTACTGCAAGACGTTATTCAGTTAATGATAAAAAAGAAGCTGGTTATGCAAAAGCTATGGCAGAAGCTGGACTAGAACCTAAGATTTTTAGAACTAGTGGTGATACCCATATTAATCGTCAACATTTTACGACATTTTTTGCTGATAAAAAGGTTGATGGTGCAATTGGTGTTAGAGATTCTATTGCTGTATCATTTATGAATATTGCTAGAGATCATAAAGTAAGTGTACCTCAAGATTTAGAAGTTGCCGGATTTCAAAATACAAAATATGCACTTCTATCAAGACCTACCTTGACATCAATTGATGTTCCAGTGTATGATATAGGTGCTGTTTCAATGAGACTATTAACGAAGTTAATGAATTCTAAAGACGTTGACAATATAAGAATTATATTACCGCATTATATCGTTAAAAGACAATCTACAAAAAATTAATCAATCAAAGAAGTAATCATAGTAAAAACGAGTAAACCTAATTTAGAGATTTCATGAGGGTGTAACATGAAAAGAAAACTTATTTTGAATTACAATTATGGAGATTATAAAATAACGAGTGCTAGATTTTATCTAGAACTAAGGTGGTACCGCGATTATTCGTCCTTAGATTTTTTTAAGGACGGTTTTTATTTGAAAGGATAGAATATGAAATTATATGATGATTTAATCTGGCGTGGCATGATCAAAGATGTCAGTGATGAAGAACAAGCTCAAAAACATTTAAATGAAGAACAAGTAAAGTTTTATTGTGGCTTTGATCCAACAGGAGAATCTTTAACTGTAGGACATTTAGTACAAATTGTACGGATGTTATTATTACAAAAATATGGGCATACACCGATTGTATTAATTGGTGGGGCAACGGGTCTTATTGGCGATCCCAAACAAACAAGTGAAAGAAAACTTTTAACTTTGCAAGAATCACTTAGTAATGCTGAACGTATTAAAAATCAAATTGAAAAATTTTTAGGTAGTGAAAATGTTATTTATGTGAATAATTATGATTGGATTAAAAATATTGATACGATTTCTTTTTTAAGAGATTATGGAAAACATTTTAATATCAATTATATGCTTAGTAAAGATGTTGTTCAAAGAAGATTAGATATTGGTATTTCATATACTGAATTTTCATATATGATTATACAATCTATTGATTTTTTAGAATTATATCGAGATAAAGATTGCAAAATTCAATTTGGTGGATCTGATCAATGGGGTAATATTACAGCAGGACTCGAATTAATTAGAAAAGTTTTGGGTGATAAAAGTGATGCTGTAGGTTTAAGCTCACCATTATTGCTTAAAGCAGATGGCACAAAATTTGGCAAAAGTGAATCAGGAGCATTATGGCTTGATGAATCTTTAACTTCTGCTTATGAACTATATCAATATTTTATGAATGCTGCAGATGCTGATATTTCAAAATTTTTACGAACATTAACACTTTTATCAAAAGAAGAAATTGAAGCATTAGAAAAAGAAGCAATAGAATTTCCTGAAAAAAGAAGTGCACAAAAAATGGTTGCTTCTGAAATTGTTAAACTTGTGCATGGAGAAGAAGCGTTAAAAGAAGCATTAAGAGTTACAGAAGCATTATTTAAAGGTGCGTTTAGCGATTTAACAAAAAATGAGTTTCTTATGTTAACAAAGACCTTAGATACGATTGCGATTGAAGAAAATATTTTATTAATTGATTGTTTAGTTGCATTGCAATTAGCACAATCAAGACGAGAAGCAAGAGAATTTATTATAAATGGTGCAGTTAGTGTTAATGATGAAAAAATTATTGATTTGAATTATAGTTTAAGTAAACAACATGCACTGCATGATCTATATGTAGCAATTAGACGTGGCAAGAAAAAATTTGCAATTGCTAAATTTATATAAGGAGAGTCATAATGGATATTTTATTGTATAACCCGTTATCAAGAAATGGTAACAATCCAAAGTTTATTCAAAAAATAGCAAAGCATCTAGAAAAACAAGGTAAAACAGTCGTTAAACAAGACATTCTAGATATTGAAGATGTTACAGATTTCATATCTAAATTACACCCAGAAGACCGTGTAATTCTAGTCGGAGGCGACGGGACACTTAATCATTTAGTGAATCGTATTTATGGTATAAAATATCCACAGTCTTTATATATGTATCAAGCGGGAACAGGTAATGATTTTATTAGAAGTTTAAAAACAAAAGATAAAGTTGTTTTAATTAAGCCGTATTTAGATAAATTACCAACTATTACATATCAGTCAATAACTAAAAGATTTGTCAATGGTGCTGGTCTTGGCTTAGATGGGTTTGTTATACATTTAGTTTCCAATTCTAAATATAAGAAAAATAAAATTAACTATTTTAGACATTCACTAGAAGGATTTAGAAAATTTAAATCAGTATCTGGTACATTTACAGTCGACGGAAAAACTTATACTGAAAAGAAAATATGGTTTGCTAGTGCACTAAATGCCCCTTATCAAGGGGGTGGCATGAAAATGGCACCGCAAGCTGATCGAAATGATGGATATTTAGATTTACTTGTTATTAAAAACATGCCAAAACTGTTATTATTTGTTATTTTCCCAACCATTTATTTTGGTATACATCCATGTTTTAAAAAATATGTTAAGATTTATAAAGGAAAACATATAACAGTTCATGTTGATAGACCAACTTATATTCAAGTTGATGGAGAATCAAAATCAGAAATTACTGATATTGAATTATTTGCAGCAAAATAAAAAGGCCAGTTGGCCTTTTTTTATTTAATATCTTCCAATACCTAAGCGTTTATAAACTTTTGCTAGTTTTCTTCTTGTAATATAAGATGCCTTTTCTCGACCTTGATCAAGTGCTTCATCTAAAGCTTTGCTATTGATGATTTCATTGTATCGCTCTTGGATAGGTTTAATGGTATCGACAACGATATCAGCTAATTCAAGTTTAAAAGTTTGATAATTTGAATCTTTATATTTATTTTCTACAGCTTTAATGGATTGATTTGTTAATGAGGCATATATAGTTAATAAATTTGAAATCCCAGGTTTATTTTTTACATCATATTTAATGATACCTTCAGAATCAGTTACAGCACTTTTAATTTTATTTTTAATTTGATTTAAATCATCAAGCAATAAAATATAAGATTTAGGATTATCAGATGATTTTTCCATTTTTCTTGTAGGATCGGTTAATGATTTGATTCGTGCTCCGGTTTTTGGGAAAAAGCCTTCTGGAATTACAAAAGTATCACCATACATACTATTAAAACGTTGGGCAAGATCTCTAGTTAATTCTAGATGTTGTTTTTGATCATCACCAATAGGTACAATATCAGCATCATAAATTAAAATATCAGCAGCCATAAGTGCCGGATAAGTGAGAAGAGATGTTCGAATACCTTCAGTTTGTTTTTTCTTTTTGTCCTTATATTGTGTCATGCGTTCCATTTCGCCAATATATGATGTTGATTCCATAACGTAACCTAATTGTGCATGTTCAACAACTTCAGATTGAATAAATAAATTTACTTTATTTGGGTCAAGGCCACATGCCATATATAATGCTGCAACATTTCTAATGTTCTTTTTTAACTCTTGTCTGTTTTGAGGTGTTGTGATTGCATGAAGGTCAGCAATAAAAATGAAGAATTCAGTGTCTTCTAATTCATCTTGCAAAGCAACAAATTGTTTAATCGCTCCAATATAGTTTCCTAATGTTAATTGTCCGGTTGGTTTAATGCCTGATACAAGTCTTTTCATATAATTTCATCTCCTAAAAAAAAGTCCTTAGATATTATATCTAAGGACGATTGATCGCGGTACCACCTTAGTTCTAGAATTACTTCTAGCCCTTTAATGTCGTTATAGCCGACATACTTTTGTACTCCAAGAGTCCATTCATTTATAACCACAACACTGGATTTCACCATCCCAGTTCTCTATAGATGTTTTTTATAAATTACTATTTTCTTATCATCGTAATTTTATTATACTTTAAATATGATTATTCTTCAAGTGCTTTTTCTAATTGATCAATTAAAGAATCAAATCGTTTAGTGACTGCCTTAAAAGTTTCTTTATCAGTTAAATCAGCACCAGCTTTTGCTACTTGATTAACAGGATAATCACTACCACCTGATTTTAATAAATCTTTAAATTTATCCATTGCACCAGGTACTTTATTTGAGACATCTTCATAAATCTTTAATGATGCACTATAAGATGTTGCATATTGGTAAACATAAAATGGTGTATGGAATAGATGGGGAATATATGCCCAAACGTATTCTTTTCCGTTTTCTGATGTAATATCAAGATCATAATAATGCTTGTATAAATCAATCATAATATTGGATAATGATTGATCGGTGATTGGCATGCCTTTTTCTACGAGTTCATTTGCTTTATATTCATAAGTGGCAAAAAGTGTTTGTCTAAAGAATGTTGACATAAAACCATCAAGTGCTTTTTCTAATAAAGCAATTTTTTGTTCTTTACTTTTGGCATTTTTAACTAAATAATCTAATAAGACATGCTCATTAAAAGTAGAAGCAACTTCAGCAACAAAGATTGTATAATCAGATGTTGCCATTGGTTGATGACTTGTTGAAAATAAAGTATGTGCACTATGGCCACATTCATGTGCCATAGTAAATACTGAATCTAAAGTAAAATCATGATTTAATAAAATATAAGGATGGAAGCCATAAAGACCAGAAGAATAGGCACCTGTACGTTTACCGTCGGCAGGTAAAACATCAACAAAACCATTTTGTAAAGCTGTATGTTGTTGTTTAACAAACTCTTCATCCATACCTTCAAGTGCTTTAAACCATAAATCTTTTGAAGTTTCAAAATCAAATTTAGTATCATCTTTAACAAGTGTTAAAAAACGATCGTATGTATGATAAGTATCAAGTTTTAAATGTTTTTTACGTAAGTTGATATAACGTTTAATTGATGCATTGCTTTCGTAAGAAGCATCCATTAAATTTTTATAAACTTCAACAGGAATGTTATTTCTAAATAATGCAGATTCAACAGCAGAATTAAAGTTTCTAGATTTATAATTTGCTTTTAAATTTTGTAGCACTAAATTATAAGTTGCAGCAAATGTTGATTTATTTGATTTATATCTTTTAAATGCAGCTTCAAATACTTTTTTACGATCTTCAGCTGTTGGTACTTCAGTAATTAAAGAACGATAGTTAGATAATGTAATTGTTTTTTTGCTACCATCACTTAAAATAATAGTTTCATCAACAGCATCAATAATAGATAATCCTTGATAAAGTGAAGATGGTATTGAGCGTACACTACTAAAGTTTGATAATAATTTTTCTTTATCATCACTTAACACATGTGATTGTTGCAAGAATAGTTTTTTAAAACCAAATCGATAAGGTTCTAAAGTTTTATCACGGTCGATAAATGACATAATTTTTTCTTCACCAATTGATATAAATTCAGGTGAAACAAATGAAGTCTTTTGACCAATTTCAGAAAATATAATCATCATTTGTTGATTTTTAGAAGCTTTATCTTGATCTTTTAAATTTAAATCACTTGATAAATGAATATAACCATATAAGCGATAAATAAATTTTGTCAAAGTTTCATCTTTTTCATGAAACAATTTAAATGAAGCAAAATCTGATAATTTGCCTTTAAAGTCAGCAATTTCATCAATCATTTTAGGTAATTTTTTAATATCTTCTTCCCAAGCCTCAATATTTGGATAAAAAGGCGATAAATCCCATTTAGACATAAAATAATCCTCTTTTCTATATTTAAAAACATTATTATTAACATTATATCGTAAAATAAAAAAAAAACAAGTATACACAACTTAAGTGAAATTGTATTAAAACTTTAGTAAAACGTTTTCAATCCTTGATAAATAGTATAAATAATTATATAATTAACCATGCAAGAACACAAAGTGCTATAGGCTAATACCTATACTCCAAAAGGAGGAAGACAATGATTACAATATATACAACACCTAGTTGTTCGTCTTGTCGTAAAGCGAAAAAGTGGCTTGATGATCATAAGATTCATTATGAAGAAAAGAATCTTTTTAATCAACGAATCACTGAAGAAGACATTGATCATATGTTAGAATTTGCGGAAAACGGATTTGAAGATATTATTTCAACACGATCTAAAATCTTTAAAGAACAAGATTTAGACATAGATGATATGAGAATTAGTGAATTAAAAGCATTTATTTTAGATCATCCAAGCGTATTAAAGCGTCCTATTATTATTGATGGAGATAAACTTCAAGTAGGATATAATGATGAAGAAATTCGCGTTTTCATTCCTAGACGACTTAGAGAATTGATTATGTGCGAAAATTGTCCAAATGGAGAACATTGTGATTATCAATCCATATTGAAACAATATTTCGAAGAAATCAAAGAAAAACAACAAGCCCATTAAAAAAAGCCAATCATTGGCTTTTTATTTTTTATGCTTCTTTTTTATTGAATTTAGGTAGATAATAAGAAACAAATCCAGAAATGATTGTTGCAACCATTAGCACTAGATTTAAAACATAAACAGTTTTAATCATTGGTGCATAAGATGTAACGAGTAAAGGGTTTCCGTTTAACACACCAACATGTTCAAGATGAAAATATAAATTTATTGTCATAATTGCACTTGCAATTACAACAGATTTTATATCGTCTAAATACCAACCTAACCATAAAATAACAACTGGTATTAAATAAAATGTAGTTGGAATTGAAGCATATAATCCGTAATCATTGACATCGTACCAAATAAAAAACTTTAAACAGATGGAAATGACTAACAGGATGCTTGCAACAAGAGCAGTAATAAATACTAATAAATTGCGTTCTTTCATTTTTTCCTCCGCGTAACTTCTTATATATTATTATAGTAATAATATGCAAAAATGTCAATTATATATAAAAAAAGATGAAATAAATCATCTTTTACATGTAAATGCACGCTCACTTTTCCGCTTTGTAGCAATAAAACCAATATTTTTTGAAGAAATAAAGTTTTCAAACGTGTTTTTTCCTTCATCGTAATTGCTTGCTTCGTACTCTAATTCATAATCAGTTGTTCCACAATAATCACAACGATCAAAGAATAATGTTCCACTTGCAAACGGTGTGCTTGCTCTGTAATTGTCTAAACTTGCTTTAAAAGTTACAAAACATGGATCAATAGTGTCAAAAAAATCTTGTGTGTTAAAACCATTTTTAATCATGTCTTTTGCCTGTTCTTCAGTTAAAAGCACATGGTTTTCATAAGCTTCTTTATCACCTTGAGATTTTAGTGTAACTTTATAGCGATGTTCACCTTTTTGTCTAATACGTAAAACAATGGATTTTGCGTTTAAAGAAAAACTATCTGTATCAAAATAATGATTGACTTGTTTGAAAATATTATTTTCTAAATCAAACAATTTAATTAACTCGACATACTTGTTTTCTGAGATGACGGTCTTAAATTCAATTTCAATATTTTTTGTCATGAACATACTCCTTTTAAAAGTTTAATTCAGTTTCCGCATTCATTATATCAAAACTTGAATTGAAATTAAAGGAAAAACGTTTACATCGTAACACAATGTTTCATAATATTTGTATTTATATTTAAAAATGTTAAAATATAAGCGAAAGAGTAATCAATTCAAGGAGGAATTAAAAATTATGGCTATTAAAGTAGCAATTAACGGATTTGGCCGCATTGGTCGTCTTGCTTATCGCTTAATCGCGGATGATGCAAATTTTGAGGTAGTGGCAGTTAATGATTTAACTGATGCTGAAACATTAGCATATTTATTAAAATATGATACAGCACAAGGTAATTTTAAAGTAAATTCAATATCTTTTGAAGGTAGTGATTTAGTTGTTGATGGTAAAAGAATCCCTATTTTAAGTGAAAAAGATCCTAAAAATTTACCTTGGCGTAAATTAGATGTTGATGTTGTCTTAGAATGTACAGGTTTCTTTACTGATGAAGTTAAAGCTGGCTGGCATTTAGAAGCTGGTGCAAAAAAAGTAGTAATCTCAGCACCTGCAAGTGGTAACGTTAAAACAATCGTTTATAATGTAAATGATGATACATTAAATGGTGACGAAGATATTTTAAGTGGTGCTTCATGTACAACTAACTGTTTAGCTCCAGTCGCTAAAGTATTAGATGACAATTTTGGTATCTTAGCTGGTTTCATGACAACTGTTCATGCCTACACATCTGACCAAGCACTTCAAGATTCTCCACACAAAAAAGGTATTTATGCAAGAAGAGGCCGTAATGCTGCTGCAAACATCGTTCCTGCATCAACTGGTGCTGCAAAAGCTCTAGGTTTAGTATTACCTCAATTAAAAGGTAAATTAGATGGAACTGCACTACGTGTTCCAACTGTAACAGGATCAATTGTTGATTTAACAGTAGAAATTAAAAAACCAGCAACTAAAGATGAAATCAATGCTGCATTTAAAGCTGCTGCAAATGAAACTTTAGCTTATGTAACTGATCCAATCGTTTCAAGCGATGTTATCGGTTCAAGTTTTGGATCATTATTTGATTCAAACTGTACTCAAGTCATGAATGTTGATGGAAAATGTTTCGTTAAGGTTATGTCATGGTACGATAATGAAATGAGTTATACTAACCAATTAATTAGAACTGTTAAAAAATTAGCAAGTTTAATTAAATAAAAAACCTATAATTAAATCGCTTCACATACGCGTATGTATATATAAATATAGAAAAGAAAAATTAACAATAATGCAAATTATGTCAAATATAACGAAAATTAAAATTTTTAAAACTTTTTTCTTGACATTGTTTTTATTTGTATATATAATGTAAGAGTAACATCATCGTATGTTATGAAAAACTTAAGTAACATAAATGAAAAAAGCAAAGCTAAAGGGATTTAGCGACGCAAAACTAAAGGGCCTAGACAAGGTAGCCAGTTGCCATTTAAATTTCCAGAGATGGAAGTTAATGCGCTGACTTGTTGAGGTTATAATCAATAAACAAAGTCAACGTAGCAATATGTTGACTTTTCTTTTATGTAAGGGAGGCGATGCAATGTCTAAAAGAAAAGGGATTCAACTGATAGTCATATTACTTCTGGCAATAACACTTGGATTCACTTCGACTGCAGCATTTGCATATTGGACAAATACAGTCGTCTCATCCAATGTAACTATTGAATTTACCGAAGAAGAAGCAAGTCTTGATGTACATCAATCAAGTGCAGCATTTGAAGGCATGTTAGTTCCTAGTAATTATGCATGGTTCGAAGGTGAAGTTGAACAAGTTACAATAGTTTATGAGATAAGTATTGATAAAACACTCGTAAAAGAAGTTAACTTAGTAGTTGAAGCTTTAAACATTACAATTGGTGGTTCAGATGTTTATAGTGAGTTAGTCAATGTAACAATCAATGGTACAAAGGACAAAAGTACAAATGATTTATACAATTCGATTGTATATGTTACAGTTGTTGTTACAATTTCTGAACCTATAGATGCTCTAGAAGCTAGTGAAAAAGGATTAGATGAAAGCTTAATCAATGTGGAAGATTCGGTTGCCGCATATGAAGCAATTTATGGACAAACCATCGCGTTTGATTTAAAATTTAGTGTAGAACCGAAATTAGAAACAGAATAAAACAAAAAAACAAAGAAAAATAAAAAAATTAATTATCTAAAAAGGAGATTTAAAAAAATGAGAAATAAAAAATTAGTAGTAGCTTTAATGGTAGTATTAGCAGTAGCGGTATCAACGTTTACTTTTGCATATTGGGCAA
>Ga0172378_10005026_pt1 | contig 12364 bp, 8 predicted proteins | sample GrowelOW332metaG_FD_119755 | JGI IMG/M metagenome (GOLD analysis project Ga0172378, IMG submission 119755) | Groundwater microbial communities from an aquifer near a municipal landfill in Southern Ontario, Canada - Pumphouse #3_1 metaG | ecosystem: Environmental > Aquatic > Deep subsurface >...
GGCGAAGTTAATTTGACGAGCTGGACTTCATTCGCCTCCGGACAACCCTCTTTTTGGGCCAACAAGAAAATCGTTCGCTCAATCATCAAACCATCCTTCAAAACATAATTGATGATGGTTTTGCCAGGATAATGAGTACAAAACGCCTCTTTGACGTTGGCGGTGATGTCGGCGGAATAGAAGATTTGCTTTCCTTTTTCAACGAGGTAGAACTGCCGGTTGAACGGGTTGCCGTTTTCTTCAGGACGCACATCCCAGCGGGTTGCCAAAACCTGATATGCGGCGGCCGCGCGGAAGGAACCGCGGCCAAAGGCGTCCACCACGCTCTTCGGGGTCGTGAGCAAAGGCTCGGGATAGCCTTCGCGCCAGCCTAAAAGCAAATTGACCGCGTAATGCGGGCCGACCGCGGGCGAGAACAAATCGATGCGCACGCTGCCGTCCTCGTTAAGCTGGCCGCCATAGCTGGAGAAAGCCTTGATCGCTTGGGCAATGCGTTTTAAAACAGCGGGCGAAAGGGCCAGCGCATCGCCGTCTTTGAGCGCCCCTTCCGAGGAAAAAAGAATCCGGGCGTGAGGCGTGGCGTTCTTTTCGAGGCATGCTTCGAATTCGGGTTGGCCAACCAAATAAGCTAAAATCGGGGCCGGCTTCGTTAAGCCGGCAAAGCCGAGGACGACGTCTTGGGCAAAATCATAGCAAAACGCATCAGAAATCGTCGCCTTGGGATAGGCTTCCGCCATCAAGGCGAACGGACTCTTCTTTTCGCTGCGGGCAGTCGTTGATTTTAAAGTCATAAAAGACCTCCAAAAAAGATGAAAACATCTGATTGATGAGGTCTATAACCTACAGTGAGAAGTTGCCTTCTCTTATAGACATTTTCAGTCTAGCTCATCTCCCGAACAAAAGAAAGAAAAGCCCGGTCTTCAGACCGGGCTATCCTCAACTCTCGAGCGATTAGTCGTTATTGCCGGACATCAGCGAATCCAAGTACGAGAGCACCATGCCATTGGCATAGGTCTCTTCCGTGGATTCATTCGACGTCGAAACAGCAGAACGGACAAGGGAAGAATTGCTTCCACGGCTCATTGCGTTTTGATAGTCTTTCATCGCGTGTAACCTCCTAACTTTGTAACCCACCCCTTTCGAAGTGGGTTGCTATACTAGGCGCAAAAGAAAAGGATTGCAAGGTTTGCGACCCTGAAAGCGTTTCCAGTCTTTTTCTTTAGCCTTTGACCGCGCCAGCCGTAACCCCCTTGATAATGAAACGGCTGAGGGCAAGATAGACCAAAACCAATGGGATGATCGAAATGCCAACGAGGCAATAGACTTTGCCCAAATTGAAGGAAGCGGGGTCGCTGGCTTTGACCGCGGCGATGATAAGCGGCAGGGTCTTCGCATCGTCTTTGCTGATGAGCAAGGCCGGAATGAAATAGTTATTCCAGCTGCCAACGAAGGCAAAGATGGCCTGAACCGCAATGGCCGGTTTCATGATCGGCAAGACGATCTTGTGAAAGATCCCAATCTCGCTTGAACCATCGACCCGGGCGGCTTCAACGAGCTCAAAGGGCAAAATCGAATGCATATATTGGTTCATGTAAAAGAAGACAATCGGCGAACAAATTGAAGGCAAGATAAGAGGCCAAAGGCTATCGAGAAGCTTCCAAGAACGCATCATGTCGACAAAGCCCATCGCGCTCACCTGGGTCGGAATCATCATGATGAGCATGATGAAGGTGAAGATGACCTCTTTGCCTTTGAAACTATAGACATTAAAGCAATAAGCGGTCATGCAAGAAAAATAGCACGTGATGATGGTCACCGAAGAGGAAACAATGAAGGAATTGCGAAGAGCGCTGGCGAGCGGAAGGTGGTTGTCGTTAAAGGCTAATTTCCAGTTTTGCGGAAGGAAATCGCCAAACCACCAACTGAAACCGGAACCGGAAATGCTGCTGTGGCTTCGCGTCATGTTCACCAGCAAAGTCCAAAGCGGGAAGATGCAGAGGAAAGCCAATAAAGTCAGGATGGTATAAGCCAGAATACGTTTCAGAATCAGCTGCACCCGATAACTCTTCGTAATTTTCTGCGGTAAAGCAAAGGTAGCCATAATTATTTTGCTCCCCCTTGGCTTAACGCATGATTGCGACTGAACTCTGCCATCGTGGCGGGGCAGTCAGCATATTCTCTCATTCGTTTCTCGAAGGCCTTCTTCTGCTCTTTGCCTTCGTTGATCTTCGGATTCGTAATCTCGTAAACGGTCATCGAAAGAGCGGCGGTAACCAAGAAAATCAAAACACTGAGGGCACCGGCTTGGCCGTAATTCTGCTTTAAGGAAATCAAAGAATAGAGATACATCATCAAGGTCTCGCTCGACTCCTGCGGGCCGCCGCTCGTCTGAGTGAAGATTTGTGCGACATCGAAAAGTTGAATTCCGCCGATCATCGAGGTAATCAAGACGTAGATGAAGATGGGCCGTAACAACGGCATCGTGATTTTCCAAAAGACGGTATGGCTGTTGGCTCCATCGAGCATTGCCGATTCGTAAACTGAGGTATCGATGCCCATCACGCCCGCCATCAAGAGGAGGGTGGTGTTGCCAAACCACATCAGGAAGTTCAAGAAGGCGATAATCACATGGGTCCAGGAAGTCGATGTGCTGACGTCATAGGGGCCGCCGATCCAGCCTAAATTGATCAAAGTCGCAATCACCGGTCCATCGCGGGCGAAAATCATTTGGAACAACATGCCGAACGCCGCCGCCATGATGAGGTTCGGCATATAAATGACCGTCTTCCAAAATCCTTGAAGTTTCAGGTTCAAACGCAAATCGGTAAACCAGATCGCCAAGAGCAAAGAAACAATAATCTGGGGGATAAACCCCTCGATCCAAATCACCAAAGTATTGATGGTGTAATACAAAAGATCATTGATATCGGCCGTCCCCAATTTGGCTCCGAAAAAATAAAATGAGCGGGTCGCGGTTTGGCTAAAAAGATAGCGATAATTCGCAATGCCCGACCACGTTGGACCCACCGTCGACAACATATCCTCGTAATACTCGTACCAGGAAAAATGAAAAGTCTGAAAGAGCGGGATAAGCTGGAAAATCAAGAACGCCGCGGTAAAAGGAATCAAAAAGATATAGGCCCATTTGCCGTAATTGATATGTCCTTTTTTACTGCCTTTTTTCGCGGTCATGCATTTTCCCCTTCCTTTTGAAACTGAGAATGAAGAAGGGGACGACTGGGCGTGCCAATCGTCCCCCTCGGCAGCGAGAATTAGAGAGTCACGTTGTCGAAGCTGCTGTCGTAGGTCAAACCGGTGTAGAGCTTATTCAAAGCCGATTTGAAGGCCGAGATGGCATCCGCAACCGTCGCGGTGGTGCCAGCAAAATAGTCCTTCATCGCCTTCTGCATTTGCTCGTTGCAGCCTTGATCGTAGGCGCAGGCATTCTTCATATTGATCTTGGCAGCGCTCTCTTTGAAGAGAGCGATGTGGTTTTGGCCACCGAGGAAGTCAGAGCGATAGGTCGTATCGGCGGCAATGGCATCCATCGCCGGGATGTTGTTGGTGTAGTCTTGCGTGATGCGGGTGATGGAGTTGGCAATCGGAGCGTTGCAGGTCATGGTGTACATGATCTTGTTGACTAAGTTCTTGTTGTCGGTTCCTTTCGCCGCGCAGAGCCAGCTGCCGCCCCAATACCAGGAAGCCGGGCCTTGGCAGACGGCGTAATCGCCATAGAGCGACTTCGTCACATCGCCAACATTGCCAACCTTATCCGGATCGGAGTTGCCAGCGAGGGTGAAGTTGATGCCCCAAGTGCTGTAGAAGTAGCCGAATACCTTATCGCCTTTCGGCCCTTGGTTCTTGCCCCACTGGGTATCCCAGAGCGAAGTCTTATCGTTGTAGCCATTGTCGGTGTAAGACTTGGTGGCTTTCATCCAAGCCTTGATCTGATCATCAAGGTGGACGACTTTGTTGGAGACCCAAGGCTTCGCCATGTTGTTCGAATAGACTCGATAGGCATCATCGTAGCCCGAGAGCATGAAGATGTTTTTGGCATGAGCCTGAGCGGCGACCGTGTCGAACTTGCTCCAATCGCTTAACGCGGCCTGAACCGTGGTCGGATCATCGCTGCCAAGGACTTCCTTCGCCAAATCGCGGCGATAGGCATAAAGCCCCGGGGTCGCCTGCCAGCTGACGGCCTTTAATTTGCCGTCAGAAGTGACGATATCTTTGGTGTACTGATACATGTTGCTGACATCGGCATCGCTCAAGCCAACGTCGGCCTTGACATCGAGCGTGTAATCGCTGGCGGTGTATTTGGTGGCATAGTCGGCCTCAATCAGGAACATATCGATCTTGTCATCGGCCGCGGCGGTGTCTTGGGCTTTGAGATCAGCATCAAGCTTGGTCTGATAGCCATTGCCATCATTGGCCGTGATCTTGAAGTAGACCTTGGTGCCATCGCGGAGAAGGTCATACGAGGAAGTGCCCTCTTTGACGGTCTTCACATAATCCGGATAGAAGCTCTCGAATCGGCCCTGGAATTCATTGTTCCAGCAGGCGATGTTGAGCACCTTGCCAGAATCCGTTCCTTCGCAGGTGGTTCCCGTGGTGGAGCCCCCGTTGCAGCCAGCTAACGCAAGGAGTCCGACTGCTGCTAATGCTGTGACGGCTAACATTGATTTTTTCATAGATTTGATAAATCCTCCTTTCAATGTTGCTTTCAGATATATGCCCTACCCCCTGCCCTACACAGCGGTTATAGCCTTGATGGTGCCACCCTCTTGGAGGTGACCATTCACCACGATTTGCTCCGGAACGAAGGTTTCAGGATGTTCAATCCGTTCAATCAGCTTGCTCGTGGCAAGCGAGCCGATCATCCCCGCATCCTGGCAATAGGTCGTCAGAACCGGTTCCAGCATCCTCGAGAGCGCAATGCCGTCATAACCGGCAATGGAGAAGTTAGCGAATTCGGAGGAGCCTTGCGCCGAAGCCGACACGATGGTTGCGACGGCGGAAACGTCGTCGGGGAAGATCACGCAGGTCGGCGGAACGGGCAACGCCTTGAGTTCCGTCAGGGCTTTGCCGACCGTGTCCGGGTCGTGGTATTGCGCGGTTCTAAGATAAGCCTCGGGGATGTCGAGTCCCAATTTGGCACACTGCCTTTGGAAGCCGGCGAGCCGTTTCTTGGTCACGTCGGTGAGCTCGCCGTGGATGAAGGCGATTTTTCGATGGCCAAGCTTGTAGGCGTAAGCGGTCTCCACCGCCACCCCGACCTCATTGTCGGACATGATGGCTGTGCAGCCGTTATAGACGTAATCAATCGTCACGATGGGGAGCCCGCTATTGGCAAGTTCAATGACCGCAGGGTCATGGAAGTCGACCGAAGCGATCAGAATGCCGTCAATGTTACGGCTCCGCGCGTGTTCTAAGTAGGAGACTTTCTTGCCGCCGAAGTTATCGGAAGCGATGAAGGTGATGTCGTAACCGTGCTTTTCCGCTTCAACTTTGGCTGAGTTAAGAATGGCCGAGAAGAATTCGTGGGTTAAACCACAAGCAGTCTGATCAACGAAGAGAACGCCGATCGTGAAACTCCGTCTCATCTTGAGCGAGCGGGCATTGGCATTCGGAATGTAGCCAAGCGCTTCGGCTGCCTCTTTGACGCGGGCCACCGTCTCATCAGGGATCTCGTGCGAACCATTGAGGGCTTTCGAAACGGTGGCGTTGCTGAATCCGCATTTAGAAGCAATATCGCAAATTCGCACCATAATTAGGCCCTCCTTTCCACGAAATCGTTTTCGCGGTTTCATAGTAGACACAAAAAATCAGGCCGTCAAGGGGTCAATGTAAGCCCTTTCTTTTTTGCGAAAATAACTTTTCGTTGGTTTCATATCATTATTTCGCACTTTTTTCGTGAAAATAAAATCTATCCTGAGTTGTTTTTATTGGTTTTTTCGCTACAATGGTCTCGCTTGACGAAATCGTTTAAGTAAAGGTTTCATCGAGTAAGCAAACCGATTGTTAATTAAATATACTCTTTAATATTAACAATACGCGTCACGCACGGGAGAAAGTTATCCATGAAGTACGGACACTTCGACGATCAAAAACGAGAATATGTGATTTCGACCCCCGAGACTCCGTCCGCTTGGATCAACTATCTCGGTGACGACTCGTTCTTTTCATTAGTCTCAAATACAATGGGCGGGTATTCTTTCTACAAGGATGCCAAACTCCGCCGCCTCACTCGTTACCGCTATAATGACGTTCCCGGCGACATGGATGGCAGGCACTTCTACGTCAAGGAGGGTTCTTCCATCTGGTCACCCGCCTTTTTGCCCGCCGAAACTGCCCTCGATTTCTATGAATGCCGCCATGGCATGGGCTACTCGACTTTCGAAGGGATGAAAAACGCCCTCCGGGCCAAAGTCACCTGTTTCGTCCCGCTTCAAAAAGCCTGCGAAATTGAAGAAATCGAACTCACCAACGAAAGCAAAGAAGTCAAGCGCTTCTCTCTTTTCGCCCAAGTCGAATGGTGCTTATGGAATGCCTCCGATGATGGCGAGAACTTCCAACGTAACCTCTCGACGGGCGAAGTTGAATGCTATGACGGCGTCATTTATCACAAAACCGAATTTCGTGAAAGGCGAAACCACTACGCTTTCTATTACGTCAATGCGCACTGCTCTCATTTCGAGAGCGACCGCGACCATTTTTTAGGCCGTTTCCATGGTTATGAGAAACCGGTGGAAATTGAGCAAGGCCAGCTCGGAGATTACGTTGCCAGCGGTTGGCATCCAATCGCCGCTCATCAAATCGATTTTACCCTGAAACCCGGCGAGAAAAAGAAACTCGTCTTCATCCTTGGCTACGTCGAAGTCGATCCCGAAAAAAAGTTCACTTCTCCTAACATCATCAACAAAGCACCTGCAGAATCGTTGATCAACGAATTCAACACCCCCGAAAAAGCCGAAAAAGCTTTAAAGGAACTTCACACGCATTGGGATGCTTTGCTAAGCATCTATCACGCCGAGACCGGCGATGAGAAATTGGACCGGATGGCCAATATCTGGAACCAATATCAATGCATGGTCACCTACGAGATGTCTCGCAGCGCTTCTTACTATGAATCCGGCATCGGCCGGGGCATGGGTTTCCGCGATTCCTGCCAGGACATTTTAGGCTTCGTCCATTTGATCCCCGAGAAGGCGAAACAGCGGATCATCGACATTGCTTCGATTCAGAAAAAAGATGGTTCGACCTATCACCAGTATCAGCCGCTTACTAAGCGGGGCAATGGCGATATTGGCTCAGGTTTCAACGATGATCCCCTTTGGCTCATCGCCGCGACTTCCGCGTACTTGAAGGAGACCGGGGATTATCCCTTCCTTTCCACCCCGGTCCCCTTCGACAACGCCGCCGGAAGCGAAAGGCCGCTTCTTGAGCATCTCAAAGCGTCGATTGACTTTACCTTGGCCCACCGCGGCCCCCATGGTTTGCCTTTGATTGGCCGGGCCGATTGGAATGATTGCCTCAACCTCAACTGCTTCTCCACGACGCCAGGCGAAAGTTTCCAGACGACCGCCAACAAAGAAACCGGGATCGCCGAGAGCATCTTCATCACCGGGATTGCCGTGAAGTACGGCAAAGAATATGCGAAAATTGCTGAGCTTTTAGGGAATAAAGCTGAATCTGAACGAGTATTAGATGGCGTGAAGAACATCGAAAAAGCCGCGCTCGAACATGGCTGGGACGGCGCTTGGTTCTTAAGAGCTTACGATGGCTATGGCCATAAAGTCGGTTCGAAGGAATGCTCCGAAGGCCAAATTTTCATCGAACCGCAAGGCTTCTGCGTCATGGCGGGGATCGGCCATGATAAAGGCTATGGACATCAAGCGCTCCTCAGCGCTGAAAAGCTCTTAGGCAACGCCTATGGCCTCGAACTGCTCCATCCCTGCTATACCACCTATCACGTTGAGCTCGGCGAAATCTCCTCCTATCCGCCAGGCTACAAAGAGAACGGCGCCGTCTTTACCCACAACAATCCGTGGGTGGTCATCGCCCATTGCGTCGAAAACGAAAACAAGGAAGCCTTCGAACTCTATCAGAAGAACGCCCCCGCCTACACCGAAGAGCAATCCGACGTCCACCTCACCGAGCCCTACGTCTACTCGCAGATGATCGCCGGGCGCGATGCAAAGAATTACGGACAGGCCAAGAATAGCTGGCTCAGCGGCAGCGCCTCCTGGAGCTTCGTCGCCCTCAGCCAATACCTGCTAGGCGTCCAGCCGGATTACGAAGGCCTCCGAATCGAGCCCCATCTTCCGAAAGACAAATTCCCCCGCCTCCACCTCACGCGGAAATTCCGAGGAAATCTCTACGATATCATTATCGACAACACCGCAATTAACCCAACGCTCTACGTTGACGGGAAGGCCATGAAAGGCTCGCTCATCCCGTTTGAAAAGAGTTCCGCCCCAATCCGGGTCGAACTCCGCTAAATTTGCCGAAAAGCTCGTCGTGATTCCCTACAAACCCCGGCGAGCTTTTCCCATCTTAAAACGCTTGGTTGGCTCGCTTGAGTGCCACCAAGGAGGCTTTCGCTTCCCGCTTGTCGCTCACAAAGCCGTTCTTTTCCTGATACGTATCGGCAAACTGGGTAACGCAATAGCCAGCGAAGCCCAATTTCTTAATCGTCCGAAGCAAAGAGCGATATTTCTTTAAATAAGCCCGCGAATTCATGACGGGAGCATTGTAGCCCCAGCCTTTTTTCAGGTCTTCTTTGAAAGCGAGGCCAAAGAATTCGCTGAGAATAACCGGCTGACCCGAATAGTGATAATCGCCGGCGAAGGCGCGCTTGCCGCACGTCACGACGAAGTTTTCGTTATGGGCGAGGGCGTTCTTGAGTCCGGCATAATCCTCAAGGAGTTTTTTCCCATCTTCGGCGTAATTATGGAGGGAGAGCAAATCCGTCTCGGTCGCCTCCCAGCCATCGTTGGAAACCACGGGGCGAGTCCAATCGATCCGGTTGGCCATCTCGTAGAGTTTATTTTGCTGCTCGCGAAGTTCTTCGGAGATATCAATATCCTGCACACCCCAGCTCTCGTTATTGGCAACGTAGGCAATGAGGGAGGGATGGCCGACGTGGTCGGTCACAATTCGGCCGAATTCGGCCTGAATCTCCTCGTTTTCGAAACGCTGATACCGCTGAGCCGAAGGCAATTCCAAATCCGTCAATAAGCCTTCGCGATCCGCCAGATAGTAGAAAAGTTCGCTCTCGACCTTCTCATGAACCCTCACGCCATTGAAACCCATCGCCTTGATCAAGGAGACATCCTTCAGGTATTGCGCTTCGGTGAAAGTGAGGCCTCCTTCGGGGTTGTAGCCTTGATAAAGAACGAATTTCAGATAGCGCTTTTTCCCATTGAGGAAGAGACGGTTGCCTCTCGCTTCGACTTGGTTGACTCCGAAGTACGAAAGAACGGTATCGCTCACTTCCCCATTTCGGTCAAGAGCGAGGGTCAAATCATAAAGGCAGGGATGGGCTGGGGTCCAAGCGTGGAAATCTTTGGGCGAGATCGAGAGCTCCTCCTCGTGATAGATGTTGCTGACGGTGATTTTTTTCTTTGCCACCGCTTTGCCGTGATAAGCTAAGGCGATTGTCAATGTTTCTCCGATAGCCTCCGGCGTGAAAAGAAGGCGAAAATAGGCCGTTTTTTCATCGTATGATCCCCGAACATCATAGCCTTGGACGCGGGCGGGATTCACCTCTTCCATCCAGACGTCGCCATAGATGCCGCTGGTTGGCGGATAGAAGCAGCCTGCAGGTTTCGCTCCGGTGGTCTGCTTGCCGCGGAGATGGCACGGGTCCTTGTCATCATAAACCCGAATCGAGAGGAGGTTGTCGCCATTACGAAGGTACTCCGTGATATCGCGGCAAAAGGCGTCATAACCCCCGATGTGTTTGCCGAGATAATGACCGTTGAGCCAGCCATCGAAGACGTAATCGATCCGCTCAAAATGGAGCAGAACCTTTCGCCCCCACTGCGGATTGGTGAAGCTCTTGAAGTACCAAAGGATGTTGTGTTCTTTTTCTTCGCCGATTCCTGAAGCCGGCGCCTCGTAGGCATAAGGAACCTGAATCGGACGGCTCCCTTCGGGCATCCGGGCGCTCCAATCTTCTTTTAACCCACGGTTATCATCGTCAAAAAGAAAACGCCATTCGCCATTTAAACTGACCCAAGTCGGCCGGTAAAACAAAGGATTCGGATGACCTTTTTCATACGACAAAACATCTTTTCTCATACGCCTGTTCTCCTTTTGGCGAAAAGACACGGCACGAAAAAGCGGTCTTTTCCGTTGTCCGAGAGCCGATGTGTTTCCATCGCGCTATCCCCTTTCGCCTACAATATTAGTATAGGATGCTTTTCTTTAAAGCGGAAACGGCTTTGTCGATGAGCAAGAGCAAAACAGAAAAGAAAACCCGAAACAATCTAGGAATGGTAAAAAAGGGAAGCATTTTCTTTCTTTTTCGCTTTCGTTTCTTTATTCAAAAAGAAAACCCCTTATTCTTTTTCTAAGAAATCGCCGAGCAGTCCGAATCTCTTCGTTTTGTCTCCCATCTCCTTTTTGACAAGGACGCCACACTATCACCATGAATTTTTCCTTGCACTTGTGGTCTTTCGACGAGGAAAAATGGCGAAGGTTTTTCTCGTTCTATCTTCCCTATCTTCAAGAGACTTGTCGAGCGGAAGAGTATGCCGAAGAAGAAAAAGAGGCCCTGGGCGAAGGCTGCCGCAAGGGCATTCTCTCTTTGAGCCGCAGAGCGCCGAATCCTTATCTCACCTTCGAGTTGATGCTCGATGGAAAGGGCGTCGGTTTTGCACAGAATATCGTTTTCAGCGATGAACATCTCAAATCGCTTTTGGCCAAATTTATCTCATGCCCGAATTTCGCAATAAGGGCTATGGCAGCGCCTTCTACGCCCTCCTCGAACAGGATTTATTCGCCCGCGGGGCCCGCTACGTCGACTGCAGCATCGCGCCCAAGGCCCATGCCTTCTACCAACGCAAAAACTTCCAAAAAACGAATGATCTAATGATTGAGAATCACTTGCCAGTTTACCGCAAATTCTTCGCGAGCCCTTTCCCCTACAAAAGGATGCTGGTTTTGGGCTCGCCCGGCGCGGGCAAGAGTTATTTTTCACGAGAATTAGCTCTCCGCTTTCCTCAAAGAAGGCGAGGATCCCGAATTCTTGAATTTTATCGCTACTTTCCCACAAAATAAGCGACCCCAGATTCTCAGGATGGCCAGTCGCTATCTTCACACCCCTTTCATCCGCTTTTCTTCGCGGGAAGAGTGCAATCAATTTCTTTCACTCTACCCTTTGCGAAAATAAATTTTTTCTCAAAGTCCCGATAATATCGACTATTTTTTAATTACTCTACGATGCGTGGATGTTTTTGCATTTCAATTCCCGTCTTTCGAGTTAAACTCTCCGTAGAGTGGCTAACACCAATCCACCCCTGATGCGTAGAGTTTATCTCGGAGGAACAATACCATGTCCATCAACGAACGAATCGCGTTATTGCGTAAGATGAAAGGCTTGAGCCAAAACGAGCTCGGCAAAGCCCTCAACGTCACCGACAAAGCCGTCTCCAAATGGGAGAATGGCGATGGCACGCCCGATATGGCCCAGATCATTTCTCTATGCCAATACCTCAACATCTCCATCGATTATCTCATGACCGGCAGCGTCTTATCCGACGGCGACAAGGCCATCGAAAAAGAAATCAACGCCTATCAAAAAGCCCTCGCCCTCAACGCGTCAGCGAAAGATATGGTCAGCGCTTGCCGCAAATACCTCGAGGGACTGGCCATAGCCTACGACGATGGAATCTTGCCAACGATCGTCGAAGGGAGGATAGACATGAACTGCTTTAAGAAAAATCCTGACGGCTCGCTTGGCGTTATCTATGAACGGTTGGTCGCCAAGAAAGCCAAGGGCGTTCTCAAGCGTCTTTGCGAAAAGGAAATTCGCCTTCTCGATGCCACCGAACTCGACGATTGGGACCTCTTCGAGATGGGGATGGCCAACGCCAAGCGCGACATCGAGGCGGTCAAAGACTTGCCGAAAGAAGAAATCCATCCGGGAATCTTTGGGCTCAAAGACGAGGAAAAAGCCCACAACATCGAAGTCGAATATCGTAAACAAGCCGAAGGGGTCTATAACGTCGTCCTCGAAGAGCTCAATCCCACGGAAGAAAACTATTACCGCTTCATCATCGCCTTAATCGATGCGGGCGCCTATTACAGCAACCCCGTTTATCCCGAGCGGAGCAGCCCCTTCGCGTCTGGCGATCCC
>Ga0172378_10005027_pt1 | contig 12362 bp, 10 predicted proteins | sample GrowelOW332metaG_FD_119755 | JGI IMG/M metagenome (GOLD analysis project Ga0172378, IMG submission 119755) | Groundwater microbial communities from an aquifer near a municipal landfill in Southern Ontario, Canada - Pumphouse #3_1 metaG | ecosystem: Environmental > Aquatic > Deep subsurface >...
CCAGGAAGCCCATATCGGTATAGGCATAATCGATATTGAAGATACCCAATGAGGTTGGAACCTGCCAGCCTGCGCCGGCACTATAGCTATTGCTATCATAACCAAACTGGTAACCGCCTCTCAGGAAGATATTCCCAAGCTTATACTCGGCACCAAGATTCCATGTTTCTGTACGATCTATCACATTGTCCAACTGCAAAGAGGCAATCAGATAGCTGCTGTCAGAGCGCATCAGGTCACCCGAGATGCCCAGAGAAAAGTGCATTGGGATCTTACTTTCCAATTCCGGACCATCTTCATCGATCTGACCATCCCCATCATTATCAAACAAATCAAAGGGATCTTCATCAGTGCTGTCGTCAGAGTCGTCATCCACACGGTATCGCACATCGGGACCGAAGTTCTTGAGTGCCATGCCGATCTTGACGTTTTTCCATCCGGTATTGTACATGGAACCCAGATCGAAAGCATAGCTATTGACGGAGTATTCATAGAGATTCTCTCTGAGATACTTCACGCCGACCCCGGCAGAAAACTTGTCGGTAAACTGCTGGGCGTAATCCAGGCCAAAAGCAGCACTGCTATTGGTGAAATACCGGCCGGTATGTTCAAAAGTATCTTCATCGGTCTCTTCCATATCATCCATGTGCAACACGCTGCCATACACGGCGAAAGTATTCACGCCTGTTGTATAGGTGGCAGCAGCATATTCCTGCATGATGTTGGCAGGCCAATTTGTATGAGAGAAAAACACCTGGTTTTGGAAGGAGGGAGCGAGACCCGCAGGATTCCAATATGTCGAAGAAATATCATCGGTAACCGCGGTATAAGCTTCTCCCATGCCGATAGCACGAGCATCCACACCAAGTTTCAGGAACTGTAAACCCACTGTTCCCACCTTGCCGAAGGGTTTGGCAGAAAGAGCGAAGGGAACCAGCATCACTGCCAGTGTAAGGATTATGATTAAGTTCTTTTTCACAGTTCCCTCCCTATTTGATTATTACAAACTTGCCGACTTTGATTTTGTCATCGGCTTTGTTTTCTACGCTAAACAGATACACGCCGGGGGCGATGATCTGGTTGTGTTTGGACAATAGATTCCAGGAATGCATGCCATCGGCAGCGATCCCCTGGGTTGCAGCCTTGGAGATGGTTACGATATCGGTCATATCAGCGCCATCGTGATGCAGGGTCTGCACCAGATCTCCGGCCAGAGTGTAAATACGTACAGTACATCTTTTGGGAAGATTGATGAACCACAAGCGGCGGCTCTTATCTCCCTTCTCGTCGTTTTCGAGGCGTCCGTCGAACTTACTGCGACCAATGTAAGGATTGGGCACCACCTTGATGTTGTCCATATTTTCCGAAGCAAGAGTGCCAGGGAAGAATACCTTCATATTGGCGTCAGCATCGCGTCCTGTTTCCAGGAAGTTCAGATCGTTTGAAGGAATACCACGATCATAAGCGGTGACTGCCACGTAATACTCCACACCTTTGCGAGGATAACTGATATGGGATTTATAATACCTGCGAGCCAGGCGTTCTTTTTTCAGAGACTCCAGCTGTTCAGCCGTCGGATTTGGAGCACTAGCCCCGCCAGGGAAGGCAAATGCCTTTAGCGGGATAAGCTTGGGATCGTACAGATTGTCATAAATCTCCGTATGCTGAGCCAGTTCTGGGTGCATAAAGAGTCTGGCCTGGAGTGTTTCAATCTCCTCAGTGGGTAGCATGTGATATTGCTCCGCGATATTGTCCGCGGTGGCTTGGATATCTGAAGTCCAATCGAGATCTGGATTGTAGATGGGCCAACCATAGAACACGCTTCCGTTGGGAACCAGTTCGTAGTATTCGTTCAGGCGATAGAACTTTGCGTATTCTTCGGGAGTAGCCTGCCAGCCACGTTGGTTCAAATCCGGATCATTGGAGCGGTTGGGCAGATCATTGTCCACGCCAAGGTATCCGCCAAAATCCAGGAAGAGACCTACTGAATCGGCATTGATGGTGTAATCTGCAAAATCCTGGGCAGTATCAACCTTGTCCCAGCGTCTCACCATTTCCCAATCTTCTTGTGATCCGCTTCCAGAACGTCCCCAAACGGTGTAACCCTGGAAGTCATGACGTAAACGGTAAGATGTCCAGGGGTTGGCCAGGGCATTGTTGTTCCATGGGTAGTTCTCATCATCAGCGTCAAATCTGAACTCCTCTGGGAAATCGTCTGGCCAGTTGTTTGGATAGTAAGGTGTGGGGTCTGAATCCAATCCGGGTTTTAACTGTGCACTGCCGGGCTCTTGCCAACCGGTGATCGCAGTAGAAACGGTCTTGACATCAAGGGAGAATTCACTGCGATTGTCCCAGTAAAGGTCAATGCGGTTGCCGTTATCGACCAGTTCCGCATGTAGGGCAGGTATCTCCGGTGGTTCCGGTGGATTGTAATGCGGGAATGTATCAGGGAGCACCACAGTAAGCAGATCCTGAGCCTGTCCGTAGATTTCTTTGGCCCAGCGAGCGCTGCGTTTCAGATCCTGCAGATTGTCGCCTGGGAATACAGCCACAACGATCTTCATGGTCTTGCCAGGAGCAAGGTTCCAACGTTTGTGATAGTTGCCAAATTGGTCGGTTTCATCATAATCCGGGGTTCCGGGTTGGGCACCATAGAATGAGAACAGGAAACGAGTATCATTGGCAGTGGGCTGTTCAAACTCCGTAGCACTCCCTTCCGGACGCAGAGGGGTGTAATAAGAAGGATTGGGGTTCTTCCCCACGAGCAACCAGTACTTTTCATTGGCTGTTTCACCGCTGGGGCTGAGGTTGCGAGGATTGCTATCATCGGGACCTTGGCCCACTTGCCAATACCAGCAGTGGAATTTAAGCTTTTCAGGATCGGGAGTACAAACACGGGCTCCCACCAGACCGGTGGTCAGACCACCATCGCCATCCTGATCGCGGGTATGGGCAAATTCATAACCTTCGCCCTTTACATATCCAGAAACGTCATCGGAAGCCTTATCAGCGCCCCAGGTTTGAGGACCGACGTCAGCATCAAAATATATGCCCATGGCGCAGTCTTTGAGTTCGTCCTCATGGTTCATATTGGTGACGTTGAACTCCACATAAACCAGGTTTTTAATGTAATCGTAGCTCCATTGATAGCTCATCTGACGCACGCGTACGTTCAAAGGGTAGTGACGATTGCCACCACGGGACGAACCGTGGTCGCGATCACCATCGGTTCCGAACGGACAGTAATCGTAATAATAGGATATAAAGTCTTGCTCGGATACCGGAGCTCCATCCTCATCGTAACGACCATCATGATCATCATCGTGACGGGCGGCAAATGCGTATGTGATGAAACTTCGGTCAGATAAATCCATAAAGCCCAATGGGAACCAGATTTCTGCAGTAGCGGGATCGTCCAGTATGCCAAAGGTGGCTACAGGCAAGTCTGCCAGGTGGGATGATGCAAATGCACTAAATTGAGCAGGTAATTCATTTGCGGTTCTGAAGGGGAAGGTGTATCCCACAAAGTCCTCATCGATCCGACCGTCGCCATCGTCATCAAATCCGCGCTTCTGCGAGCGGGTAGAGGCTGATGCAATTCCGTCGAGGGCGTTGTATATCCCGTAATTATCGGCTTGAGCAGCATTGGAGACCAATAGCGGATTGTATGCCGGTAAAAACTCGTAGAGATCAGCATCGCCATCGAAGCCCACGGTAACCAAGGTATCAAGCACAGGAACCATGGAAGCATTCCAGCCGGGTTGTCCCTCATACATCAATGTGTCATTGGATGCTGAAGGCGGAAATACTTTCCAGTAAAGCTTGCGGTTCAAGCTGTCACGACGCTGTTTCTTGGCTCCAAACCACAGTGCGCCCTGGTAAAGGTAATCTACTCCGCTACCACCAGGGTATTCCAGTGAAGGATACTGCGGTACGACATCGTCACCGGAGCCAAAGAAACCGTAGTTACTGACTCTCAGCCAAATGTTTCCCACATTATGGTATTTAGTCAGATCCAGTTTCTTCGTACCTGCTGAAGGAACCGCCATCGCCGCGTAAGCAAAGCTTCCAGCCAGCAACAACAGCACCAGGCAGAACACGATTTTATTCATTTTCATCAAACACTCCCGGATTAATTCAATTTGAACTCAACCGGTATAATCAGCAGCACATCCACGGGTTGACCACTGCTTTTTCCGGGTTGAAATCTTACTTTACGGACGGCTTCAATGGCAGCTTCATCCAGGCCACCTGGTACCGAGCGTCTCACATTAATGTTTCTCACAGAGCCGTCCTTCAGCACTTCCACTTCCAACACGACCGTCCCCTGGATTTTGTTCCTGCGGGCAAATTCCGGATAAACAGGATTCATGGATCCGATCATCACTGGAGCGTCGTCGTATGCGACGAAAATGACTGGAGCGTCGTTTTGCTGATTCAAACTGGCTGCGGTGGTCATATTTATATTGCCGATTTTTTCAAGCGCTGTCTGATAAGCTTCCACGTCAACCTCCTCGGTACCCAGTTCTTCACTGATTATCAGAGGGATCTCGATGTTCACCTCAGTTTCGGGTGGCTCAATCTTTTCGCGCTCTTCCATCGGTATATCCACCAGCTCCATCTGCTGTGATTTAAATACCTGTTTTCTAGCTTCGATCTTTGGAGTAACCATCATGGCAAAAAGCAGCACTGTAAGGGACAATGCGAGTGCTTTGCCAAATTGGCTGTTGGCGTAGTCTTTCCAGTCAGTATATTGCTGTGTCATAACTGCCTCCTAATCCCTGCGTTGCTGGGTTTCAAATGCCACCAGCAGAGTATTGGCATCCTGGAGTTGGCGCATCACATCGGACATTACTCCATATAATGTATCCCGATCTGTCCTGAAACACACGACTAACTCGGGATCCTCATCTCTTTTGCGCATGAGAGTGGAATATACAAAGGTATCTTCAGCGGTCTCAATGCGAGTGGGAACGTCATCGATCAGGATAGTCTCATCCCTCATCACATAGATGGTGGTGGTATGATTTCGCGGTATGCGCTCAATACTCTCTGCTACAGGCCAGCGATCGCGTTCCACCCAGAATTGTTTTTCCTGGACGAACACAGTGCTAACCATGAAGAAGAGCAGCAGCAAAAAGGCTATATCCGACATCGAGCCGTTAGGAATGGCGACATCACGGTTTCTTTTTCTTTGCAGATTGGCCATCGTTCCTCCTAATTGGTCGATAATGAGATTTTCTCGATCTTGGCGGCCTTCAAACGATCCACCACGCGGACCATGTCGTTATACTTGGCTTCACGATCCGTAATCACCTTGAAAATCATTTCGGAGTTTAGTTTCAGCTTTTGCTGAATCAGCGCATCGAGCTCTCCACTCTCATAGGAGCGGGGAGCAGCGGTATTTACCACGATCATCCCATCCGGCATGATCTGCATACGGGTCATCTCTTTCTCGGTCAGAGTAATCGTCTGAGCCTGCTGAGCGCCTTCTGCAGCTGCCTGGGGCAGGACTATCCTAATCCCCTCTTTCACGTCGAACTTAGTGGTCGCCATGAAAAAGATGATCAAGAGGAAAGCAATGTCGGACATCGACGAAGTCGGGATCTCCGCCTTGCTTTTCCTTTTACGTCCTATCTTCATCTCATACTCCCTGAAGGATTAAAGCATCGCTTCGACAACTTTTTCTGTCGCTTTCTGCATGTCTATCACCATGCCGTCTACCATGGTGACGAAGATGTTGTTAAAGAATTGCACCGGGATAGCTACGATCAAACCGGCCTCAGTGGTGATAAGAGCAATCTTGATACCGCTGGCAACAATGGTAGCGTCCACCGCACGAGCTGCCGCGATAGCATCAAAGGCGCTGATCATACCGGCCACTGTACCCAGGAATCCCAGCATCGGGGCGAGGGTGATTGCCGTCGAGAGTTCCAGGAAACCTTTTTCCAGATAGCTCATCTCAATCGTGGCAGCGTTTTCGATGGCTTTTTCCACCGCAGCCACACCACCATCGGCTTTCAATAGACCGGCATAGATGATGGCAGCCACAGGACCGCGAGTGCCCTTGGCTACTTCAGCTGCTTCTTTATATTTCTTGCTCTGAATCAGGGGCAGAATCTTACCCAAGAAGGCGTTTAAATTCACTTTACCGTAGATAAGTGCAATGAATTTCCACACTACATATGCCAATCCATACACTGCTACGATAAGGATGGGCCACATGGCCCAGCCACCGTCTTTAAACCATTTTACCATTCCGCTGCCAAATACCAATTCAGCAAAGCTTTCCAATCCGCCGGTACTTACTTCCGCGGCTGCTTCCTCTACTGCTTCTTGTGCGAAGGCCATTGTGGGCATTACCAGGCTGAGCAATGCAATCAGCAGCATTATGTACGAGAACTTTCTCATTTATGATTCCTCCTTGGAATAATTTAGAAGTTGAACGACACGCCGAGGGTTACTCCGCGGTAGTTGTTGTAGTTAGCGGGGTTTCTGGCAGCAAGACCATACACATAGGCGACTTCGGGATAAACGTAGTCAACCTGCGGATCTTCGAGGTCGTCACCGGGATCAGTATAGCTGCCTGTTCTGGGGTAGACACTGTAAATGGTGGTATTCTTAAACAGGTTGTCCACGTCCATATAAACACGCACATTGGTTCCACCGGGCAACACAATGCCCTTGGATATGCGAAGATTTGTTTGTTGAGACATCTTTATGCGTTTGCTGTTTGTATCCAGCATAGAGTTGCCTTCCAGACTCTGAGGAGTGTATGGTGTTCCGGAAGCCAGGCTCCAGTTCACGCTGGCCGAGAAATCGTCCAGAGGCAGGATGAGATCGGTGAAGGGGATGAAGAACTCTTCCCCACGGCCGACTGTGAACGTGTAGTTTACACCCAGGTTGTGACGAACGTCTCAATCCAGAGGGAACTCGCGCAGAGAGGTATTCTCGTCCTGGATCACGGTGCTGGAGTTATTGCCCTGAGCCCAAGCCAGAGAATATGCGATACTCCAGGTATTGAAGTTCGAGAGCATTTTTTCCAGCTGCATATCGATACCTCTGGCTGAACCGTAGTCTTCGGAAATGAAACGGTACCAGGATACTGATTCTTCACCTTCTTTGCGCTCTTTCACCGTGCTGACGTAGTTATAGAGATTCTTATAGTAAGCGGTCATATCCAGCACATAGTCTTCACTGATCTGGTGCGACAGACCAACTTCGTAAGTAACGGTGATCTGAGGTTCCAGAACAGGATTTCCCACGGTGATAGCCACATCAGAAACGTTGGCATCTTCAGGAGTTTTTGAAGTAAAGATATACTGGAATTGCGGCAACTGGTTCTGATAGTTGTAAGCAAAACGCAGTACGTCACGCTCGGTAATTGGGTGCGATACGCCCAAACGAGGTGATACCATCATCTGGAAACGATCGTCCTTGTCAAAGTCACGTTGTTCGAAGCTTCCGTTATCCTGCAGCACTTTGTAGCTGCTGCCCAGGTACCAGAAATCAAACCGCAGACCGGCATTCACGATCATGCCTTCCCATTCCATCCGGTCTTGCAAATAGTAGGCTATCTGCCAGGGCGTTGCGGAATAGCCATCACGCTTTCCGGAGGAAGCTCTGGCAGCAGTGTAATAATCTTCAGGTTTGTAAATGGGGACCAAATCAGCGGGACTGGTGGGAGTATCCACAAGAGATTCCAGCGCAAAGAGCTCGCTGGGAACCTGATTTTCAGTTCCCCAATTGTCAAAGTCGTAATCAGCGATGTTGTATATACTGCGCAGATAGGCCTGACGACGGTCTTCATAAACGGTCAGGAAGTTTTGGAGCTGATTCTTCTCGATGTTGTGACTGATCAGTTCCAGACCGGTTTTGGCCAAATGGGTCTCGTTCATTTGCCATTCGAAATCTGCACGCATATTAATGGTAGTGGTGGTATCATCGATGAAGCTCGAATAGATGGATCCAGGAGCATTGAAACCGGGAATACCACGGGGCACTTCCTGGCTTTCCAGATAATACTGCCAGTTACTGGCGGGCTGATAACCGATATCGTAAACCCCGTCACCGTCGTAATCAACGCTGCGGTAGCCGAAAATGCCCTGCGTGACATTGCTGATGTACTGCTCGGGATCGCTGGCTGCGTTTGGATCCAGGCTCATAAAGGTATCGCGATCGATGCCACGGGGACCCTGTTGGCTATCCTTGGAGTAATAGCTGGCCTTAACCTTCAGGTTCATGGTGTTGTTAAACACGTGGTCGTATGTGGCGATATACTGCTTCTGGATGGTTTCGGTAACTGCGTAATGCTGCAAAGCATAGCGCCAGGCGTACGCAAAGGGCATGTCGTAATTTCGATCCCCACGAACGGCAAAGGTCAGCTTCTGTACAGGGTTGATGTCATACTTGGTCTTCAGGTTAATATTGTAAGCATTGTAGTTTCTGTTCCCAGTATTCACACCCAAAAAGCTGTCTCTGTCACCATAAGGATCATAAGCATCATAGTCATGTTCCAGTAGAGCGCGTCCGTCCAACACGTAATCATCGTTGGGATCGGATTCATAGTAGTTCTTCAATCTGCCGTCAAGCCATTCACCGCCACCATTCAAGTAGAAGGTGAGTCTTTCTTTGATATCCTGAGAGGCAAAAGGAACGATTGGTCCACCGATGGCAAACTTGAATACATCGGAGTTTTTCCCTTCCCCGATAATATGGTCGGTGTTGTATTCGAGCTTTCCAGAGAAGGTGGCGTCGCCATCCTTGGTCACGATATTGATAACGCCGGATTGGGCATTACCAAACTCCGCGGGGAATCCGCCGGTCAGCACCTTCATGTCCTTGATGGCGTCGATATCCACAGAAAGGGCACTTCCACCGTCCACGGGATCAGAGACACTCATCCCGTCTACAGTGAAGTTCACTTCGTTAGCTCTGCCACCACGGATATGCAGTTCGCCACCGATGTTTGTAACACCGGCCTGTAGGGACACGATATCTTCAATGTTTTTTACCGTGGAATCGGTGAGATGATCCATCTCAATCTGATGCGAGGATCCGATACGGTCTTTTTCCACCACATCCTGATCTGCTTGAACAACAAATGTCTCCGTTTGGATACCTTGCATACTCATGGTAGGAGATAAGTTGGCGGTCTGACCCACCTGAACCCTCACATCCTGGAAGGTAATGGGGGCATAGCTGACCAGCGTCAACTTCACAGTGTAGGTTCCCGGTGGGATGTTGATAATAATGGCCTGACCTTTTTCATCGGTCTGGCCTCCTGAAATCCGTTGGGTGCCGCGCATTACCACGATGTTCACAAATTCCAGGGGACGCCCCTGAGAATCGCGAACCCGGACGGCTATGCGACCGGTCGTCTGAGCTTCGAGGTAAGCTACACCAACGAGCAACACTATTAGCAGGATCAATGCAATTTTTCGCATCGACGGACCTCCCTTCATCCTGGCTTATTTACTATTACATAATTATTTACTTTGGAACAAGCCCCCAAAAGCAAAAGGGCTATTCCTCTTAAAGCTCGTATATCTGAGCCATAAAAATCAGTCAAGCAGTTTTTTTTGCTTCCTTGCGATGCACCACATATAGTATAAGCGAATCGCTTTGGAAAAACTGCATTTATCTGTGTTATACAAAGCATACTTTTTGGTCTGTCTTAGATCTGCTCAGCGTTCCCAGCATTTGCCCGGAACAGCGGCGAACCAATTCATCGGCAAGACCCGGTTCACACACCGCGATCATCCCGATCCCCAGGTTAAAACTCTGACGCATTACATCCTGCTGTACATGTCCACCCCTGGCGATAATCTGGAAGATGGCCGGGATATCGGCATCATCCAGCCTGATCTGGGCCACAAGACCTTCTGGAAGCACTCTGGCCAGATTGCCAGCTATTCCCCCTCCGGTGATGTGAGCCAGAGCGTGCAGACGTGTATCGGGGAGGAATTCTTTCATCTGGGGCAGATAGCTGCGATGCACCTGCAGCAGAGCTTCTCCGAGGCTGGTACCCAGATCGTCAAGATATGAATCCACCCTCAGTCCCATCCGCTCAAAGAGCACTTTGCGTGCCAGAGAAAAACCGTTTGTATGCAAACCACTGGAAGGCAGTCCGATTAACACATCGCCCGCAGTAATATTCTTGCGGGGCAGGATCTGATCTTCCTCCACCATGCCCACGATCGTACCTGCCAAGTCAAAATCGTGCCCATGATACAAGCCCGGCATCTCTGCCATTTCACCGCCGATCAGAGCACAATCATTTTCAGAGCAAGCTTTCACAAATCCGTCGATGATCTTTTCTATGGCTTGGGGATCCAATTTGCCCACTCCGATGTAATCCAGGAAAAACTGCGGTATAGCGCCCTGAACCAGAATGTCATTTACACAGTGATTCACCAGGTCCTGGCCAACTGTATCGTATATTCCTGCTGCCAGAGCCACCAATATCTTTGTGCCCACACCGTCCGTACTGGCCACCAGGATCGGGTTTTTCCAGGTTTGCTTATCCACCCTGTAAAGACCACCGAAGGAGCCAAGCTCACTCAGCACATTTTTGGAATAGGTGCCGCGCACCTTATCCTTGATGGCCTTTACGGCCTTTTCTCCGGCGGCGATATCTACTCCCGCCTGTTTGTAATCCATGCTGTCTATCTGGTCATGCGGCATAATTTTTCCTTGTCCTGCTCGATTTTAGCCCGCTCGATCCCCAAGAGACCGTCCACACTGAATTTGCTTACATTGTATGCTGCCATCACAGTGCCATATCGGATCGCGTCCTTGACCGGCTCAAAATCCCCGCGCTGCGCCCCCTCCAGATAAGCCATAAAGGCTCCGGCAAAGCTGTCTCCAGCGCCGGTGGGATCCTTTACTTCGTGGACGGGAAAAGCCGGGGAAAAGAAAATATCCGATTGCGAGATCGCCACGCTGCCATACTCCCCACGTTTGATTACCACCAGCTCCGGTCCCATATCCAACACCTGCTTTGCTGCCTTAAAGATATCCCGTTGAGATGTAAAATCCCTTACTTCCTCTTCGTTCATAAAGACGATCTGGACTTTGGAGATCACCTCGCGCAGGGCCTCAGGGCAACCCTTGATCCAGTAATTCATGGTATCGCAGGCAACGTGAGTGTAACTCCTGGTTTCTTCCAAAACCTTCAGTTGCAACTCGGGATGGATGTTTGCCAGCAGCAAGCTATGGCAGCTTCTGCAGTTTTGGGGGATCTTGGGCACGAAATCGGCAAATACGTTCAGATCAGTTCTCAAGGTCTCGGCCTTGTTCCAATCCTTGTATTCACCACTCCAACGGAAGGTCTTACCCTCGGCGTACTCCAGACCGTCCAGATTGACGCCGTGCTTATGGAGCATATCCCGGGCGGAGGCAGGATAATCCTGCCCCACAACCCCGATAATATTCACTTTTGTGAAGTACGATCCCGCCAGCGAACCATACACGGCCGATCCGCCGGGGGCGTCATGCACTTTACCCACAGGTGTGCTGATGGTATCCAGACCTATGGATCCAACGATTACCAAACTCAAGGGGTCTGCTCCGCTGCAGGGATCTCCACCCGGCTGCTATCCTGGGTAGAGGCTGAGGGCACGTTGCTCACCACGTTTGCGCTTCTGTGCAATATCCCCATCGCGTAGAGGATAGCGGCCAGCACCAGAACCATCACGGCCAATCTGGGCCAGTTGTTCCCTTTCTTGCGGCGCGTTTGCCATCTTTCGGTAATCTTGTCGTTCAGATCGTTCACCTTACTTTATCTCCTCGAGGAATCTGGCAAAACGGCGTACGCCTTCTTCGATGTTTGCCAGTGAGTTGGCATAGGAAAACCGCACCGTGGAGTCCATTCCGAAGGAACTACCTGCCACCAGCGCTACATGATGCTTTTCTAGGAGCAGATCGCAGAATTGATCCGAATCCTTGATTCCAGCCTTGTTGTTATCCAGATACCACTGGATGTTTGGCATTATGTAGAAAGCACCCATGGGTTTAAAACAGCTAATGTGGGGAATTGCCTGCAGGAGTTCAAACAGACGATCACGGCGTTTCCAAAACTCCATGCGCATATTCTGGATCGAATCATCTTCTTCGTTCAACGCCGTCACACAGGCCTTTTGAGTGATTGAATTCACGCAGGATGTGCTGTGTTCCTGCACTCTGCCCGCGGCGGCAATTATGTGAGAGGGACCCGCGGCATAGCCAAGACGCCAGCCGGTCATCGCGTAAGCTTTTGACACTCCGTTGATCACCACGGTGCGTTCTTTAATCTCGGGGCTCAGAGACGCGATGGATATATGCTTGGTATCGTCATAGACCAATCTTTCATAGATCTCGTC
>Ga0172378_10005028_pt1 | contig 12362 bp, 12 predicted proteins | sample GrowelOW332metaG_FD_119755 | JGI IMG/M metagenome (GOLD analysis project Ga0172378, IMG submission 119755) | Groundwater microbial communities from an aquifer near a municipal landfill in Southern Ontario, Canada - Pumphouse #3_1 metaG | ecosystem: Environmental > Aquatic > Deep subsurface >...
TAATTTTTTTGGTCAAAAAAAGCAATCCGATTGGATTACTTTTGAAAAATAGAATAGATTTGAAAAGCCTCGAATCTATTTAGGAATTGTGCCGAAATAACTTGACGCTTTAAACTCGCTCTTTTGGCCTTTAACTTCCTTGAAAATTCATTAAATAGCCCGCTATTCGCAGAATTTTCAAGTCGTTAACGAATAAAATAGCTTCGTTTCAAACAGTCAAGTTATTTCATTACAAACCCTTAATTTATATTTGGGTCCACTATCATAACTTTCAATTGCTGATTATTAGTCTTTTCCTACCCTTTATCCCTACGAGGGAGAATCCTAATAATCACTACTCAACCAAAGTTCCCTTTACAAGGGGATTTAAGGGCAGTAGATTTATCGGAGTTGGCTCATATTTTGCTTTAAAATTTATGAGGGAAATTAGAAGCAGCTCTTAAAGTTTTTTACATTTTTCATGTAGTGCAATCATCTTTAAGGCAGCAATAGCGCAATCTTCGCCTTTGTTTCCATGAGTGCCTCCGGCGCGTGCTTCGGCCTGTTCCAAATTGTTGGTTGTGAGCACCCCAAAAATTATGGGTATATCATAATCCATATTCATTGTTGTAACTCCTTGCGTTACGCTATCGCAAACATAGTCGAAATGTGGTGTTTCGCCTTTTATGACACATCCCAAAACAATTACTGCATGCGCCAAAGTTTCCTCAATCATTATTTTTGCACCAAACGTAAGCTCTATGCTTCCGGGTACATATTCTACATACATATCGTCCTCTTTTACTCCAGCCTCTAAAAGCTTTTCCATGGCGCCTTTCAGCAGTTTGTCCGTTATAGGTTTGTTCCATTCGGAAACTACAATCCCAATTATTTTGCCTTTCCCTGAAGGTAGAGATTCGTTTTGCGTACGCGCTTTTTCTAATTTTGTTGACATGAGTTACTTCTTGCTCAGTTTAATCTGTTCAATATATTTATCGGCTTCTTGCCCTTCGGGCGAATTCATATAGGTTTTCTTAAGCATTTCAAATGTCTCTGTAGCTTTGCTATAATTTTGTGCATGGAGATAAGCCAAACCTGCTTTCTTGTAATAGATTGGCGATAACATATTGTCACCGGCTGCCTTTGCCGCTTTAACAAAGTTGTTGGCTGCTTTTTCGCTTTCACCTAAATTCATATAGACATCACCAATAGCGCCGGCTATGGCTGGAGTAATAAGTTTGTCTCCACCTTTAAATTTATTAAGGTAGTATAGCGCTTTTTCGTTATCTCCCAATCGGCTGTAAGAAATTCCGGCATAAGCTCTTGCTAAATCAGCAGTTTTTGTTCCGCCAAATTGATTCATCACCTCTTCGAAACCTATGTAGTCATTACCATTACCAAAAAGCGCAAGAGAATCCTGTCCATTTTGGAAGTAGCGCTCTCCTTTATAGATTGCAGCTTGTGCATTTTCGTTTTTTGGCTTCAAGTATAAATTATGGTAAGCCAGAATTGCCAACACCACCAAAACAACCACACCTAAACCAATCATGATCGCTTTTTGGTTTTTCTCAATAAATTGTTCCGAACTTGTTAATGCATCACCAATATTTTCTAAATTCTTTGCGGTAGCACCGGTCTGTTTTTTTGACATTTTATATATAATAAAAGGGTTTTAAATTTGAGATGCAAAAGTAACGTTTTTTAGCTGATAAATAAAATATAAAGCCTGTTTTTTTAATAAGATGTTTGTTTGACATTAATCTTTTTCTTACGTTTGTAGTCATACACTTTGTGACGAACAATTTTTTATTAATAATAATACTTTCAAATGAAAAGAATTTTATTTATAATTGGCTTAATATTTGCAGTTTTGGGAATGAATGCCCAAACACAAAAAGAAAACGTATTCACAAGTGTGCCTGAAGTAAACGGTAAAGTTGTGTTTCAACAGTTCATCCACACGCATCAGGGATTGAGCGAAGATCAAAATTATGCTATACTCTATAAATGGGGTAAAGATAACTATGCCGGCAATCCCTTATTGTCAGGGATTCGTTTCAACGAAAAAGACAAAAGCCTTATTGTTAGCTCTAAAGTAGAACTTCTATTGCCCGAAAACAGCAAAGGTGTTCGCGAGAAAATGATAATGAACTATCGGTTCGATGCAAACATAACCAGTGCTGGATGCATTTTGGTGGTTCGCAATATAACTTATCAAAATGTGGAAGAAAGAGGGAAAAGCTTTTTCCCGAAATCGTTCTCTGCCGAAGAGATGATAACAGATAATGCTGTGAATTCAAATTCAGACAACAAAGAGCTTAAGGTCAACTTGCGCAAAGGGACTTTATATTTTTTAAATGAGCTATATAACGATTTAAAAGAGAGCTTCTCAGTCTCATAATAAACTTGAGTTCAAGCTTCGAAATCCCGTTTTTTCCGTTAAGGGATTGTGCCGAAACCCTAAGCATAAAAAAATAATGGAGAATTCAGCAAAAATTGGAATTAGCCATTAACACTAAAATGTTCAAAGAAGAGAACATCGTGCTACATTGAGCTTGAGGTACCTGCGAGAAGTCGAAGGGTCGAAATGCACTATTTCCCTTTTTCTTACAGAGAATAAATAGAAATACTTGTAGAATTATCAGGGCAAAATATTAAATGCACTCTAAAAACTCTCAATTACTGATGATTAGTATTTTTCTACCCTTTGATGCTAAAAGAAAAAGCCTAATAATCAGTACTCAGCCAAAGTCCTCTTTTTGGGGATTTAAGAGCGGAAATGAGTGAGATTGACTTATCGGACTGGACTCAAATATGAATTTTCCGATTTTATTTATCAATTCTTTTGGTAAGTAAAAAATATATAGCTAATTTTGCGCCCTGATTTCGTGGAAAGAGTAGCATAAAAGAACGAAATATAAATAAAACAAGATAGAGCAATGGCCAAAATTTGTCAGATAACAGGAAAAAGAGCAATGGTTGGAAATAACGTTTCGCATTCAAAATCAAAAACGAAACGAAAATTCAACGTAAATTTGTTCACAAGAAAATTATATTGGGTAGAAGAAGAGTGCTGGATTAGCCTTAACGTTTCTGCTGCAGGCCTTCGTACCATCAACAAAATAGGTTTAGATGCAGCGCTGAAAAAAGCTGCACAAAAAGGATATCTAAATGCTTAATCGATAGGAGCACAATAATTATGGGAAAAAAAGCAAAAGGAAATAGAGTACAAGTTATTTTAGAGTGCACAGAGCATAAAGAGAGTGGAATGCCCGGCACATCGCGCTATATCACGATGAAAAATCGTAAAAATACAACTCAACGCCTCGAATTGAAAAAATACAATTCGGTGTTGAAAAAAATGACAGTACATAAAGAAATCAAGTAAAAGAGGATAAACCATGGCAAAAAAATCAGTCGCAGGTTTTCGCGATAAAACAACAACATCAGGACGTAGTCACTCAAAAGTGATTAAAATGGTAAAATCACCCAAAACCGGTTCCTATTCTTTTCAAGAAGAAATGGTACCTAACGAAATGGTTCAAGATTATTTCAAAAAATAATTTGGGTTAAAAATATATAAAAGTATCCTTGCATTCTAATGCAGGGATTTTTTTTGTTTTCTATTTTGTAGCTTTGTGAAATAGAGCTTAAGTTGGGTGAAAAAAGTGAGTTGTGAGTCTTACTACGATAAAGAAATTGACCTTAAATCCTCGTAAAAGGGTGTTTGAAGAGTTAATTGATTTTCAACATCCCCATTGTAGGGATAGATAAAAGTTAAAGATGAGTCCAGTCTGAAAACCTTCAAATGCTGATTATTAGTCTTTTTCTGCTCTTTGTCCCTGAAGGGAAAAGCCTAATAATCAGCAATCAGCTACAGTCCTACGAGGGGATTTAGGTGCGGAAAGCAAAATTATTGACTTTTCGGATAGGACTCAAAGATCAAACTCTGATTTGTAGTAGTGGAGATAGTTATTTAATAGGTTATTGAAAATTGGTTAGTTATGGCATTATTTAATATTTTTTCGAAAGGAAAAAAAGAGACATTAGACAAAGGATTAGAGAAAACAAAAGAGAATATTTTCTCTAAACTGACACGTGCAGTCGCCGGCAAATCGCAGGTAGACGAGCAAGTGTTGGATGAACTGGAAGAGGTGCTTATATCATCTGACGTGGGCGTAGATACTACCCTGAAAATAATTGATCGAATTGAAGAACGCGTTGCACGCGATAAATATATGACAACCGACGAGTTGACAAATATTTTACGCGAAGAGATAGCCGATCTGCTTACCGATAATAATACCACAGATTTAGAAGATTTTTCTGTTCCCGGAGATAAACGCCCTTACGTAATTATGGTGGTTGGTGTGAACGGTGTAGGCAAAACTACCACTATCGGGAAACTGGCTTACCAGTTTAAAGCGAAAGGTTTGTCGGTTTATCTGGGAGCTGCAGACACGTTTAGAGCAGCTGCTGTGGAGCAGTTGATTATTTGGGGAGAGCGTGTGGGTGTTCCCGTTATACGCCAAAAAATGGGTTCGGATCCGGCATCCGTTGCTTTTGATACCATTAGTTCGGCAAAAGCCAAAAATGCGGATGTCGTAATCATTGATACCGCAGGCCGGCTTCACAACAAAGCAAACCTGATGAACGAGCTCACAAAAATAAAAAACGTGATGAGCAAAGTTATCCCCAATACACCCCACGAAGTGCTGCTCATTCTTGATGGCTCTACCGGTCAAAATGCGTTTGAACAAGCCAAACAATTCACTGCAGCTACCGAGGTTACGGCTATGGCCGTAACAAAATTGGATGGAACGGCAAAGGGCGGAGTGGTGATTGGCATATCGGATCAGTTTAAAATTCCGGTGAAATACATTGGTCTGGGCGAAGGTATTGAAGACCTACAGGTCTTTCGCCGTAACGAGTTTGTAAACTCTTTGTTTGGAGAATAAGTAGTCTATGCAAGAAAACGGCAAATACTGCGTTACTCTCATCCCGCCTTGGCGGGACGAAAGCTTCCGTCAAGGCGGAACAGGCTTTGTCTTTTGCCTTTTTCTTATCAAAGACTCAAAAACAAGAGGTTTTCTGGCAGTCACTAAATAAAAAAAGAATGTAGAAGAAGTGAAAGATGATAAAAAACCGAATTGATGTTGTTACACTGGGTTGCTCAAAGAACCTGGTAGATTCCGAAATGCTGATGCGCCAATTACTTGCCAATGGCTACACCATTGAGCACGATTCAGAAAACCCACAAGGCGAAATTGCCGTTATAAACACCTGTGGATTTATTGGCGATGCAAAAGAAGAGTCCATCAACATGATTTTGTCTTTTGCAGAGCAAAAGAGACATAACAAACTACGGAAGCTTTTTGTAATGGGTTGCTTGTCGGAACGATACATGGAGGAATTGCAACAAGAGATACCCGAAGTGGATAAGTTTTATGGTAAATTTGCGTGGCGAAATTTGATTGCCGATTTGGGCAAATCATACAATCAAGAACTTTCGCTGGAAAGAATGCTCTCTACTCCTTCACATTATGCCTATATTAAAATTTCGGAAGGTTGCGACAGAACTTGTTCTTATTGCGCAATTCCCATTATTACCGGTAAATACAAATCTCGCCCAATAGAGGAGATTGAAGAAGAAGTTAGAAATCTGATACAGCAAGGTGTAAAGGAATTTCAGTTTATTGCACAAGACCTTACTTACTATGGTTTGGATCTATACAAAGAGATGAAAATTGCCGAATTGGTAGAAAGAATTTCGGATATCCCGGGTGTAGAATGGATTCGATTGCATTACGCCTACCCTGCACATTTCCCGATGGATCTGTTGCCCGTTATCCGCGAACGCAACAATGTGTGCAACTATTTAGATATCGCACTCCAACATATCAGTGATACTATGTTGACGAAAATGCGCCGCAATATTTCAAAAGAAAATACTATCAAATTGATAGAAAAAATAAGAACGGAAGTTCCCGGAATTCATTTGCGTACCACATTGATGGTGGGTCATCCGGGAGAAACCAATAAAGAGTTCAACGAATTATTGGAATTCGTAAAAGAGACGAAATTTGAACGATTGGGCGCTTTCCCCTATTCCCACGAAGAAGATACATTTTCCGATAAAAACTACACCGATGATATTTCACCTGAGGTGAAAAAGGATCGGTTAAATAAGCTGATGGAAGTGCAAGAGGAAGTGGCATTGGGCATTAATGAACTAAAAATTGGTCAAACATTGAAGGTGATAATCGATGGTGAAACACCCGATTATTATATCGGAAGAACGGAGTTCGATTCTCCCGATGTGGATGGAGAAGTGCTTATCAGCAAAGAAAAGAAATTATCAATTGGGGAGTTTTATACTGTTTCAATTACTTCGGCTTTGCCGTTTGATTTAATGGGGAAAGTAATTTAATTGAAAATTGACAATGGATAATTGACAATGTTTTTTGTGCTATTGTCATACTGAACGCAGTGAAGTATCCGTTTACATTTACAATCCATAGATTTAGAACATGAGTTAATCTTCACAATATCAAGCAATCAGCCATTGACACAAAATATGAACATGAAAAGTCGAAATAGCTAATAAACGAAAAATAAAAAATCATGACAAACAAAGAACTCATTACCGAATTATCGGAACGTTTGGGATGGACTCAGATTAAAGTTTCGGAAGTGTTAGCTGAAACTATAGAACAGATGAACACCAAACTGGCTGAAAATGCATCAATAACCATTCCCAATTTCGGAGTTTTCCAAACTCGAAAGAAATCAGAACGCATATCAGTAAACCCTCAGACGCAGCAACGGTTTCTTGTACCTCCAAAAATATCGGTTAACTTTAAACCCTCAACCATTCTCAAAGAAAAATATAAATAAACAAATGCCATGAGTCATAAATTAAACATGCAGGACTTAATTGATCTTTTAACCTCTGACGGCACACTCACCAAAGAGGAAGCAGAAAAATTTGTGATTGAATTTTTCAGTGTAATTGAGCAAGGGCTTTCGAAGGATGAGTTGGTTAAAATTAAAGATTTTGGCACATTCAAACTGACACCAATTCAGGAACGCGAAAGCATTGATGTAAACACCCAAGAGAAAATAATAATTCCGGCGCATCGACGCGTAAGCTTTCTACCGGCTCAGATATTGAAAAATCTTGTAAACAAACCGTTCGCCCATTTCGAAACTACTCCACTCAACGATGGTATTGTCCTTGAAAATGTTGAACAAGAGGTTGCTTTCGGAAATAATAATGGCGAGGATTCGCTAAAAGAGGATGATGAAAAAGATCTCCATGAGGACAAAAACGATACAGTGACTTTTATTCCGGCTAATGCGAAAAACGATTTATCCGATTTGACAGAAAAGGAAGCGCCACATTCAGATCAGAAACAACCAATTGCAACTACACCTAACGACCAACCGGCTAATTTTGACGAAAGAAGATCCTCCGATGACAAACCGCCTATCGACATATCAACTGAATCTAAATCCAATAAAAAACCAAAACGTCCGTTTTTGTGGTTGTACATAACAATGGCGCCGTTTATGATTCTTGTAGTTATTTTTGCATACAATTTCTACAAAGCAAAAGATCATCCTGCAAAAGAGGATATCGAAGAGAGCGCTATTCCAAAGCCGATTCAAAAACCTTCTCCCGCCATCTTAGACACGCTATCGCATGAACCTACACCACCCGTCGATTCTGTCTATTCTGTCAAAACAGTTAAGATGATTAGGGGTAAAACACTCCGTCTCATCGCTTTAGACGAGTTTGGCAGTCGCGAATTTTGGGTGTACATCTATTTAAAAAACAAAGACAAAATTAAAAACCCCGACGTTGTTCCTGTAGGATTAGAATTGGTTTTACCTCGTAAAACCGAATATGCGATGGATGCCAAAAATCCCGAGGATGTTGCCAAAGCAAAAAAGTTGGGGGATGAGGAGATGAAGAAGTTTTGGTAGCAACACTCAAACTCGAATTCTTAACTTAAGCTCCATTCAAACCCCTCCGCCGTATCCTTAATCGTAAACCCAATCTTGGTAAGATCGTCTCGGATTTTATCCGACGTTGCCCAATCTTTGCGCTGTTTCGCCTCTTGTCTCATTTCCAAAAGCATATTCACAGCTTTTTCAAAAGCTTCGTAGTTGGTGTCTTTTAAATCCGATTCGTCTTTAATTCCCATCAAATCGTGCAGAAATGTCTGGAACAAATCTGCCAAAGCAGTTATATCTTCCTGCGTTAATTTCTCAACTCCTGCAATGGCAGAGTTTACAATACGCGCTGCTTCAAAAAGATGTGCTATAAGTATGGGTGTGTTCAAATCATCATTGAGCGCATCGTGACATTTCTTATTTAGTGACTTCACTTCCACTGTTGAACTTTCGCTCATCGGAATTTTTGAACTGTTGCGCGATGCATCCATCAATCTTTTCATTGCAATTTCAGCAGAATGCAAAGCATCGGTACTAAAATCAACAATACTGCGATAGTGTGATTGCAAAATAAAAAAGCGAATCGTCATCGGATCATATGCTTTATCCAGCAGTGGATGGCTTCCATCAAAAAACTCATCCAGATTGATAAAGTTCCCCATCGATTTACCCATTTTGGTGCCATTCACCGTAATCATGTTGTTGTGCATCCAGTAGTGAACAGATTTTTTGCCATAAGCAACCGTATTTTGAGCTATTTCACACTCGTGATGTGGAAACAACAAGTCTAATCCACCGCCGTGGATATCAAATTCATCTCCCAAGTAGCGTGTACTCATCACCGAACATTCTATATGCCACCCGGGAAAACCTTCGCTCCACGGAGATTTCCAACGCATAATATGTTCGGGAGATGCCTTTTTCCAAAGAGCAAAGTCAATACTCTTACGTTTTTCGTCCTGACCATCCAATTGACGGGTATTTTCTAGCATCTCATCAATATCCCGTCTTGATAAAATTCCATAATCGTGCGATTGGTTATATTTTTCTACGTCAAAATAGACAGATCCATTGCTTTCGTATGCAAAACCTTTGTCCAATATATCTTGCGTCATCTCTATTTGTTCCATCACGTGTGCCGAAGCACTTGGTTCTATGGAAGGACGCAGCACATTCAGTTTGTCCATAGCCGAATGGTAGCTATTTGTATAGAATTGCACCACTTCCATTGGCTCTAACTCTTCTATACGCGCTTTTTTAGCTATTTTATCTTCACCATCGTCAGCATCATTTTCCAAATGCCCCACATCGGTAATGTTGCGCACATAGCGCACTTTGTAACCAATGTGCTGCAGGTAACGAAACAGCAAATCGAACGTAATGGCCGGACGAGCGTGTCCCAAGTGCGGATCTCCATATACCGTAGGACCACAAACATACATCCCCACATGCGGAGCATGCAAAGGTTTGAAAATTTCTTTTTCGCGGCTAAGTGTGTTATATATAACTAATTGTTGGGTCATGATAACTAAATCTTATAATGTGTTGTGTATTAACTTTTAAAACAACCAATTAAACCAAAAGTTGCGGATATTATTTATAAATGACAAAAATACAAAATAAAACTTCCTTAAGCGATAAAATCTTATTTCTTTATTGAAAGTGCATGAGAGAATGTGAGGATTGGCAACAATTGACAATTGACAGTTGACAGTTGACAACGTGGAACAAAAGTGCACGAGTTAACGAAAGTTTTATTTGTCCGATGTCATGTTGAACGAAGTGAAACATCCCTGAGTTATTTGTACACACAGGTTCCTCACATGCGTTAGAAAGGGCATGCGCACTACTTTTCGTTGTTGAACTGCTGTTTCGGTTTTGTTGTAAGTGTTTACTTATCATGTTTATATTGCGTTACAAACGCAAAACCATCAGCCCCTTCCCGTTATATGAAGGGTACAAACAAGGGGGAGTGGATAAAAATCGCTCGCTCACATTTGCAACGCCTGTGTCGCGTAGCAAGTTTTTTGCTCTGCCGCTCGCGCCAATTTGTAATTGGTGTGTCGCGTTAGCGAATGATGTATCTTTAAATCCTTTTCTTTATATTCTCTGCTTCGCAGCACACCGATTCGGAAATCGGCGCGAGCGGGGAGTGCTACTTGGAGTCGCGCCCCGAGTAAAACGGTTAGAGTGAGATAAATTATGATTATTACGACTTCTTAACATTATACCTTTCCCAAAGTTCTTTTAAATGGCTATCTTAGGCTTTCTTTATTAATTTAAAACAAATAATATCATGTCAATCAAATTTAAAGTTATTGAGCGAGGAGAACCCGGCGTGGTGGGTGGCGGAACTAAAAAGTATTATGCATCGGCAAACATAACCGGTGAAGCAACAATTGAAAAGTTAACCCGGCGGATTGAAAAAATCAGTACCGTGAGCGGAGCCGACATACGGGCGGTATTGTATGCTTTGGTGGATGTGGCCGTTGAGGAGTTGGCTGACGGGAAAGCAGTGAGATTTGATGATCTGGGCAGCTTACGGGTTAGCCTATCAAGCTCGGGGGTGGAAAAAGAATCGGATGTAACACCTGCTATTATTACAAAATCGAAGGTAATATTTACTCCCGGCAAAAAGATTAAAGAGATGCTGAATAATGTGAAGTACGAGAAAATGTAGTTACAGGTTTTAAAGCGATGCCTATAGGAATTAAAGCGATGCTTATAGGAATTAAAGCGATAGCTATAGGATTGCAAAGCGATAGTTACAGGTTTCTGAAACTGTAATTACACATAAAAAAAGGTATCCATTTGGCTTATAAACCAATTGCATAGAACATAAAAAAGAGAAACATCTTATTGATTAATAAGATGTTTCTCTTTTTTATATTTCCGATACGTTCAATGGCACGGATAGATATCCGCGCCAGCAAGGGATTACATACCCCATAATGAACTTTCACCACAAAGCTAAGTATCAGGCACACTAAAAAAGGGAATGTCCGTTAAGACACTCCCTTAGTTTTATAATAGAACGTTTTCTAAAAGCTACTTATCGTATTGTTGCTCCTTTTACGTTCCTTCTCAACTGTTTTACAATTTTACTTGAATCAATTTTAGCTTTTCTAAGTGATATTGTACTTAGGTCTGTTATTTCATCATCAACACTATCAACAGCATATTCAAAAGAATCATAATCTACTTCTTGAATATCACCATCTTCATCATATGACACTGCTACAAGCAAATAGTCACCATCCACTTCACAAGAGATATTATAGCTTCCAGTTTTTTTAATATCGATAGCTTCAATGCTACCATCATCCATACCTTCAACTATATCATCTAATAAAATTGGATTTTCAGGATCGTTTTCCACTAGTGCAACTTTTGCACTTCCTACATCTTCGCCTAATGTTACACCGGCTACAACATAATTAGATTCACTCGTATCAATAAAACGTCCAAGATATTCAACCTCAATAGAATAATCAGCTCTAACAACACCTGGCATAACTACTATGAATGCTCCTGCCCCATTAGCACCATACAAAGCTCCATCATTATAATCTGCCATACTTGCTAGCAAAGATCCTGCTGGAAATGTAATTACACCATCTTCGAATGTTCCAGTAAGACCATCTTCTTTTACCTCCGCAAGTGTTTTACCTTGAGACATACGAAGCCAAGCTATACTACCAAATGAAAACATTCCATATCCCCAGTCCATTCCAACTTCTTGAAGATTGATATAAACAGCAGTTGGATCTTCAGCATTTATTTCTAAAAACCAATCTTGTGAGTCATCCCAATCTCCTGGATCATTGTATGGGTAAGCTGCTCCATATGGATTAACAAGTCTGAATAATCCAGGGCGCAATAGATGTTCTTGTATTTCAACTTTATATTCGTCATTGTCAACACCAAACCATGTGGTTACAAAGTCATCGGCATATGTTGCATCACCTAATGATTTCCAAGGAGCAGGAATTCCAATTTTAAATGAATATTCTGATTTCCCATAAACACTTGCATACTGTTCATTAATACTTATGGACAAATCACTAAAAGTATCAAATCCAACTTCATCTGCATCGTAAGTTACCTTAATAGAAGCAGTTGATTCACCTTGTGCAAAATTTACAGATGAAGGAACATTATAAAGATCAGTATCTCCTGTTGTAATCAACGGAACTGTTATTGCATTATCTGTTTTGACTCTTGAAACAACAATATCATAAGAACTTTCCACACTTGACAACTCAACTTTCGAGGAATTAGTGCTAGGAAAATAAACTTGTTCTGAGTCAACTTTTTCCGAAGGAGTATAATCTGGTGCATCATCTTGACATGAGTATACTGTTGTCATGCCAATCAACACTAAAATTACACCTACTATATTTTTTATTTTTTTCATATCTATA
>Ga0172378_10005029_pt1 | contig 12361 bp, 16 predicted proteins | sample GrowelOW332metaG_FD_119755 | JGI IMG/M metagenome (GOLD analysis project Ga0172378, IMG submission 119755) | Groundwater microbial communities from an aquifer near a municipal landfill in Southern Ontario, Canada - Pumphouse #3_1 metaG | ecosystem: Environmental > Aquatic > Deep subsurface >...
AGTAACCCATGTAATGTACGCATGCTTTTGCTCAGCTGTCCAACTCGCATAGTCATTCTCGTAAAATTGCTTAAACTCATCAAAGTATGATTCAAACTGATTGAACAATGTTGTAGTATCAATCTGCTGAATGACTCCTGTTACCCAACCACAAACACTCTGGTCAAGACGAGTGTCTGTAATTCTTGCTTGAGTAATTGAAATTACACCTGCAGGAACAGAAACTGTTGCAAGCTGAAGCTCATAATAGTCTGCATTCCTTGTAACCTCAGGTGCAACCGGATTGATAGCTGCAACTCCTTTCTTAACAGCAATCCACATATTTCTTTCAGTTGTTCCAAAACGAAGTACAATAGAATCAATTCGATTCAAAACACCATCAGCGACATCAATAGGCAGGTATAAGCTATCAGTATTTTCGTACCAATAACCATTTATCCAGCCTTGCCCTGTCTGCACCGATACCTGCATTTGGGGCGTCGGCATGGCCATTACCTCAAGCTGATTAGAATGCTCAGCATAAACACCATTGCCAATAAAGCTGGCAAAATACGCAGCAAAGTGTTGAGCAAGATAAACTCTATCATAATCTTCACCACTAAGATACGCATCAAAAAATCCACAACGTTCCAATATTCTTCACCTCCTTATATTCTTGTTTGCTTTACTTTCTGTATTATCGTTGGGTAAGAATAACCAAATGTCAATACCAACGCATACTCGTTATCGAAGTCCTCTTCTACTTCAGTAATTCTGGCAGAAACAACAACATTGAGTTGCCTATCCCTTACTGTTACTTTATCACCTTTCTGATAATCAACACCAAATTCATACTGAACATCTCCAAACACTCGAAGCTGTGCTTCAAACGTTTCCGTAATTTGACATTCAGAAAGCTTCTCATCGCCTCTATGAATCAATGCATCTGCATATTCAGCTGGTGTTAATGTTTGTGCTTCTCCACTCTCGGTAATACTCGTTGACTGTAAATCTCGAGCATCGACATAAGCTTCACGCCTCAAGAATCCTGCTCCAGTATTATCACTAGAGATTTGTCTTGCGCGGTCAGTTCCTTCGCCTTCACCAAGAATGAGAGCAACATTCTTCTCGTCTTGATCATTAGTATAGTATGAGCTTGAAAGAATATCTTCCAAGTCTGTACTAAACTCTACAGGGTCATTTGCTTGCTGGTCAACTGTTCTATCCACACCTTGAACAACCTCAAAAATTATCTTTCGTTCTTTTGGCCTGAATAACATGTTAAAACCAAGGTCTGAGTTTGATGCAATATTTACCAAAGCATCATAAACTTCTTCGCCAGTTCTCTGAACTGTGATTTTACCTCCAAAGTTTGTATCAACTGCGCACTCAAGAAATGGGATTTTCCTATTCACATTCGAAGGATTAACACAATTCTGACTTACAATCTCATACATTGCTGTAGAAGTTTGCTTGTCAATTGCATTATATGTACCCCAAATGATTCGAGTGGTTAAGTACATCTCAAGAGTTCGTCCTTTAACATTATAAGTCTTTACCCCCTTATTGTCAATGGAGGACTTAACTATCTCAATGACTGCAGCGTTATTACCACCACACCAAAGCACGTTTTCTTTCTTCAAATACTCAGAATTTTCAGATGTAATTGGAGCCCACAACTCAAAGCTTGCATAACCGTTAAATTTATCTGGCCAAATCAAGCTATCAAATTGGTTAATCTCCCCAATATTATCAAATGTATCAAAGTTGTCAATTTGAAACACCAGTATCTGAATTTGTTTATCTAATAGCATTCTTGCACCTCCAAATATTTATTGTTGAAGTAGATATATACCTCAAGATTTTCAACATTCTCATCAGCATCATATCTGAAAAGATTATCGCCAACCTTAAGTTGAAGCCATTCACTATCAAGGTCACGATGCTTAAAGTAGTTTGACGTTATGCCATTCAGTGTTCCTTGAATCTTCTTTTCACCAACGATTGTATCAATCATAACTTCCTCACCGGCTTGCATTGCTTTGTTTACCTTGAAATATTTTTGCGTGTCAACGTTGATTAAGCTTGGACCATTTAAAGTACCATTAGCTTTGAATACAATTTTCATACCAACACCAACGGCACCTGAATTATTGATTGCAACAATCAAGCTTGGCTGTCTCAATCCAAAAATCACACCACCAGGAGGCGACGGATTCTCTGAAATAATCAAAGGAAAATGAAACATAGGAATTGTGCTTGCTGCTGCAACTTTACTTTCGACTTGTTCGCTGAACAATGGGTCAGGGCAATATCCTTCAACCTGAAACTTACAAACCACTTCATTGTTATCAGCTACGGTTGTTGAATATCTAACTGACATATTCGGTAAGAATCTCAATACGTAGCTTTTATAAAGCAAATCAACAGTTTGCTGAGGATTAAAGAACCTATTGAGCACAGCTTTTCTTTGAGTCATTCCTGTCTCATTGTCAGCTATTACCCAACCCACAATCGCAACACTTCTTGTTTCCAAGCTTGTGCCTGTTACACACACACCAATCTGATTGACATACTTATATGAATGGTGAGTGCTTTCGACTGCACCCCAATCCACTGAATTAAGTATATAATCTGGCGTAGACACCATATCCAAAGTAAGAATTGCTCTTGTCTGGACATTTTGAAGTTTAATTCCTTCAACCACGCTCACCACTCCTTTCTCTTAAAATCCTTCGGCCAAGTCTCTCTTGGCTTTCTTCATTTGTTTGGTAGCTTCAATCTCATCAATAGCTTTTGGACTATTGAATATAAATGTGTCACCACCGTCAAAATTCTTAGGCTGATTGTTGTCCTCTTGCTTTCTGGACCTATTACTCGTAGGAACAGTAAAACCATTATAGCCAACATATCCCAAAGTACCGTCAGGGCTTACCACAACATTGCCAGCATCAATAAGCATTCGAAGCGACTCCATCATACTGGTTACTGAATCACCAACTCTCGTCTCAATAGACTCAAACCATGTAGCAAGCTCACCATATACAACTTTGAGCATATTGGCAAAGTTCGATGTAGATGCTGCCACTTCAACAGGAATATCATTAGTCTCAAGAGAATCAACTCCCTTGTCAAGACTTTTTTGAATCTCTTTCATTGAAGCTGGCAATGCTGACTCAAAACCTTGAGCAACACCAGGAGGAAGCCAACGACCAATCTCTTCTGCAAATACCTTAGACGGTGAACCAATACCCAAAGTTTTTTTCACATCCTTAACGATACCAGAAAAGAATCCCTTTACTTTGTCAGTAAACCAACCTGCTGCGTTCTTAATACCTCGCCAAACACCAGAAACAATGTCTGAACCAATCGACATAACTTTGCTTGCGATTCCGCTTGCTGCCGACATGAAATTGTTAATGAGTGACAGAGCTGCTTTTTTACCTTTCTGACCCATCTGAGTAACCCAGGTCTTCAGTTTATTTATTGAACTATCAAGGTATCGCTTAATCTTTCCTGGCAACCGAGTCATAAACGACACCACATTACTGATAAACTGAGTTCCCATCTTTCTTGCTTGATTAGTTGTATTCGTTACCCAAGTCTTGATATTATTCAAAGCACTTGTGATGAAGTTCAGTATCTTTCCAGGCAATTGAGTAAAGAAGATTACCACTGTATTCAAGAAGTTCTGACCCATTTCCCTTGCTTTTGCTACCATATTCTTTGCCCAAGCCACTACAGCTTTCCAAGCATCTGTAATGAAATTCTTGATGTTAACAGGCAGCTGAGCAAAGAATGTAATAATCGATGTAATGAAGTTTGAGACTCCAGTCTTGATTGAGTTAATTGTATTCGTAAAGAACGATGTAATAGCATTCCAAGTACCTATAAAGAAGTTTTTTATCGAAGTCCAACATTCATTCCAGGATGTACCAAACCAACCAAGAATCGCTTCGAACAATCCAAATAGCATATTGCCAACAGCTGATAAAATACCAACAATACCGTCCCAAATACCTTTGAAGATTTCCTTTATACCAGTCCAACACTTTTTCCAGTCTCCTGTAAATATACCGATGAACACATCAAGTAATCCTGTAAGCACATCCATAACCGTTCCAAGAACCGAACTAATGATACTAAAAGCACCTTCAAAGATAGGGGCAAGGAACTGACAGAACCCATCCCAAATTGCTTTAAGCACTTCGGTGATGTTTTCAAAGTCAAAACCTAATGCATTCAACCTATCAACAATTCCCTGACAGAATCCTTCAAACTTAGCTTTAAGCCCGTCCCATATTGCTATCATCTTATTTCTGAACTCTTCATTATTCTTCCACAGATTAGCAAACGCTGCAACCAAAACAGCAATAGCTGCAATGATAACTAAAATAGGACCAAGAGCTGCAGCTAAGCTTGCTCCAGCACCAGCAGCAGCTGTACCAACTCCGGCAGTTGCAGTTCCAGCAGACCCTGCGACAGGAGCAAGTTTAGCAAATACCGATGTAATCTTACCAACTGTTTCAATTATACCACCAACAGCAGCAGTAACTTTACCGGCAACCAATAAGATAGGACCAAATGCTGCAGCTGCAACAAGCAACTTTTTCTGCAGTGGCGATATTGGCAAATTGTCCCAAATTGTAAGCAATACTCGCTTAACGTTCTGAACAAACACACCAATAGACTTAATCATTTCATCTGCAAACTTATCCATATCAGCGCCAGGATTTCCAAGCTGTTGTAGAAAGTTAAGCACAGAAGACTTAGCCATCTGAAATGAACCGGAAACTGTTTCGGCAGCTTCTTTAGCCGTAGTACCTGTAATCCCAAGATTATTTTGAGTTACATGAATGGCTTCAATCAACGTAGAAAATGGAATATCCTTTACGGTTTCAGCCGTAACTTTAACTTTACCATGCAACACACCAGATTCATTTACAAGTCGTGCCATTTCTCCTGCTGTACCACCATAACCAAGCTTAAGGTTATCAAGCATGGTATAGTTGTCTTTAGCAAAACCTTGATATGCCTCTTGAATCATACTTATGTTTGTACCCATTTTATTTGCGTTATCAGACATATCAATAATTGCTTTATCTGCATACTTTGCCGCTTTCGCTGTGTTTCCACCGAGACCTTGAAGCAATGTAGCCGAGAACGATGTAACCTGCTCCATGTAACTATTGGCATCAACACCTGCAGTTTTATAAGCTCTTTCAGCGTTCCCAATAACGGTGCCTGCTGAACGCTTAAATAAAGTCTCAACACCACCAATACTTTGCTCAAGTTTAGCAAATTGCTTTACACTAGCAGTAACAGCTGAGACTATTGGTACAGTAATACCAGCAGTGGCAAAACGACCAATCTTAGACATCGAATTACCAATGCCACTAATCTTATCACCAATATTCTTGGATACAGAACTCGCTTCACTTTGAGCAGAACGTAAACCCGACGAAAATCCAGATATATCAAGGTCTAAGTAACCAACAGCAGAACCAACGTTAACAGCCACAGCTATCACCTCCTCTTTTATTTATACTGTGCATAGATGTCTTTGAAAGACTTGTACTTCTTCTTGAATCGAGGCTCTTCGCCCTGCTCAAGTTTACCCGTTATATAAGCACATGCTTCGTCAAAACAATAAGCTGTATACGGGTCAATAACATCAAGTAATGTGCTGGGACGAACCTTGTACACATTGGCCAACCCCAGCACATTCAAGATTGCTTTACTCTTTACGAAAGGAGTTGAGTGCTTTCACCCCCGTCTGAGTATAATTGAAGATTGCCATCATTTGGTCATCAGACAACTCCAAACCTGCAGTTTTAATTTCCTCCATAGAAGGCTGAATAAGAGCCGCTGTAGCAATAATGTCCATAATATTGTACATATCGCCAAGCATGTTCTCATTGTCAGCATCAATTGCTCCACCACCTTTTGAAAATAATTCTCCAGCGGTAATAAGCAAAGTGTTCGGAATCTTACCCTGTTTAGCAAGAACCAGCATGCTCGGTCTACGAACACGAGCTACAAAAGGCTGACCCTCACCAAAGTCTGGGAAACGAACAACAGTACCTTGAGCATAAGTCTGTAAAGTCTGCAACGATGTAATCTGCGTTGCTTGGTCACAATTTACAGGAATCACTTCCTGCTGACCATTCTGAGCCATATTGGCTCCATAGTTTTCATTATTTATGTTTTCCATTCTTCTCACTTTTCCTTTCGTTTATTTACGCCGGATTAGTCAGTTCAGGAAGCTCAGCTATATAGTCAATATCATACGGAGCTTCATTTGACTTAGGCGCAGAATTGATAGTATATTCCGGAGCACGGAATGCACCATCTTCAGAACCAAATGCTATTGGAATACCCTGGCAGTTCGGGTAAGAGATTTTCTCATACTGAACAATCTGACCAGACGCATCATATTGAGCAGAATAAGCATGAAGCTTAAACACTTCACCCTTATCGCTTGAACCAGCAACAGGCGGTGTATAACCCATAATCTTGGTCAGTTCTACCTGGTCATACTTAATAGTACCACCTTGAAGAATCAAAACAAGCTCAGGATTAAACACATTATCAGTGAGCTTAATCTCATTGCCAGTGAGCGTGCTTGTCTTCGGCTTTTGAGCACGAAGGATGCCTTTTACAACAAGCTTAACAGCATCTTCCTCTTCAATCTGAGGTTCAACTTCAATCTGATTTGCGGTGTCGAAGCCAAATTCACCATCAGTGGTTTCAATGGTCACAAGGCAAACATCGATTGTAGCAATCTCAGCTTTAGACTTTTTAACAGTTGACATATCACTTTACCTCCTTAAATTTTCTTGTAATTCTTATATTCTATACTAATCATATGAGCCTTAAAGCTATCATCATAATAGCTAGAGTTTGACTTCCATACGGAAAAATCATAGGCTCAAGCTCCTTCATTCTTTCCTTGACTCTTTGAACTAACGGCTCAAGTTGACTGTACTTGTCTTTTGGTACATAGCACATAACAGCATACATGTCAACATCGGTAGAAAAACTCGTGTGCTTAGAAGAGCCGTCATTCTTTACAACAATATACTCAGAAGTACAATCACCGACTTTTACGCCTGGCGAATACACTTCAAATCCTACTTCTTCTAAATGCAAGAATATATCCTGCCATCTTGAATCAGCATACTGAAAGTCTGCATCAATCATACCAATCACCTCACGGTCTCAACCTACTCATCAGATTTTTCAGGTCATCAACAACTCTCGGACCCTCTTCTTTGACCATTGGAGCAATTATGGCGTAGTTCTTTTCATGAGCCAACTCCAGCCAAATACCATAATCAACACCGTGTGACAATGTTATTCTTACAGTATTGCTATTAGGTTGAGAAGTTGTAGTATTCAGCAACGCTTTTGCCATGCCGGTCCTATCAGTCCAAGGTCGATTTAGTTTCATTTTACTTTGTATTTCACTTGCTTTGGTTGTTGAATACATCAATACAACTGCACCAAGCTTGTCGGGCATCTTATCTAAATTCTTGCCCAAATTACTCTGAGCATAGTTAAGCCGGAATGCCATTATCAACCACCTCCAACGATACATCAGAGATGATACTCCACTCTTGAATGTTAGTAACACCAGCTACCTTAAAAGTCTTTTCGTTAATCATGACACTGTCACCAACTTCGAGAACTAAAAAAGCGGCATCTTCATACAAGCAAAGAATCATTGGAATCATCTTTGTTCGAACTTGTGTGGTGTCTCCCATGGTCACTTGAATCTTGCTGCTTCTCTCATGATACAAACCACGAATTACACCAACAGTCTCAAGCTCTCCTCCGGGTTCACCAAACTTATTCTTTCCAGCCCTCTTAAACTCGTATTCAATACCGCTTCTTTTTAATTCTCTTTTAATTTTATAAGCCTCAAATTGCGTGTTAATCATGCCATCAACCTCCTATCAACGTGCCGGAGTTGAATGGCTTGTAACGAGAGGCAAGTCGCTTAAAGTAAGCCGAAGTGTCCTGAGTGGATAAACCACTAACGGATATTGTCGAATCTTCGGACTTGACAATAAGCATCTCATAGATTGTTGCATCCACATCACCTTCATTCTTATCCAGATAATACTGAAACTCATTTTCTTCAAAGTATGGAGATTGAGTTTCTCGTACCTCTTTCTTAATTCTTTCAATATCCGTCATAGGCTCACCTCTTACTCTTGAGAATCTGCATCAAGGAAAGCTTTGATGATTGTCTTAGCTTCACTGGCATTCTTCGTACCAGTAATGTCAAGCTCCTTCAAAGCTGCAAAGCGCTTAACCTCTTCTTTATTCCACTGAGAAATAGGCTTTTCCATCACTTCTTTAGCAAACAGCTCATCCTCAGTCTTTTGAGAAATAGGTTTTTCCCCTTTTTTGACTACAGTTTCTGCTTTCTTCTCATCTATAATTGTGTACCCATAACGGGAATAAATCCCGTCAAAGGCACCGCGAGTTACCTCAAATACATTTATACCTTCTGTAATTTTAACCATCGTTTACTCCTCCTTACTCTGCAGTCGTGTCTAGAATATAAACCTGGTCGGCGGCTTCAAACGAAGGAAGACAAATCATTGAAATGATAGTCTCAACCTGAACCGGGTCAGCTTTCTGAACAGTTGTCACAGCAACACCAGTATCAGCTACAGACACATTAGCAACAGAACCAGACATAAGGTCGGACTCTGCAGGAGTTGTACCGAACCAAGTCTTGCCAAGGTCACCCTCAGGGAACATAACAAAAGTATTGGCTGGCATAAATTTAAGCGTCTGCTCATTTTCGTCCTTATAACGTTTATCGTTAACAAGAACATCAATTTCAAGCTCATCCATAATATAAGTACGAAGTTTGGCATCAGACACCGCACCAGCACCATTTGTTAAAACGAAAATAGCTTTCTTAATTTTCTCATTGTTACGGATATGACGCCATGTGGACGAATCACACATTGCACGAGTAATAACAGCACCAGTATCTTCCTGAATCTTTTCTTTAGCAACTCTAATGTCTTCAATCGGGTCAGCAGTAGCATGGTTACTCCAAGATATGGAGACAGTGTCTTTATGGTCTTCAGGAATACCATAATCAAATGTGAATGCTTGTCCATTAGCTGCCATAGAAACAACACCTGCTGTCAATGCCATCATACGCATACGTTCACGAGATGCAGCAGCACCACGAAGTAGACGAGTTTCATCATCAAATACCTTATTCATTACAGAATCGATATAAGCCTGATTTCCAGTTTCGAGAACCAAATTAAGCTCCTGACGAAGTTCCTCATCAATGTAAGTAGATTCCTTGAAATAAGGCATCTCTGCAGTAAGTTTATCAAAACCAACGCGAGGTCTGGGAATAGCGTGAACATCATAAGCAGATGTCTTGAGTACTACGGGCAAGCCCCTAGAACCCTTAATCCATTTAAGCGAAATACCACGCTTTTTATCAGCAGGGAATAACTCTTCTCCAGGGTATGGGGCTTCGTCTTGATTAAGAACTTCCCAATACGCTACAAGCTGAGTACTCTGCATAAGGTCAAAAATAGTCATGTTTCATTTCCTCCTTTAATAATTATAGTTGCCCTAAGCTTTAATAAAAGAAACACCACCGACGATATTTACACCGTAGGCAATCATTGCTCTAACATCAGCTTCAAGGCGATTTGTATTCACAACACCAATATAAAGTGCTGTACCGTTTGCTTTGCCAATAGTAACATCAACGTCATGTAAAAGAACTGCATTACCAGTAGTTCCAGACGACGGGTCAGTTACCTTTGTCACCGAACCAATGACACCTGTTGTTGACGTTTTTGATACAACAGGTCCGGTAGTATCAGTTGTATCGGTAACTTTCTGAGTAAATCCAATCTTATCATTTGCACCCGAAATAGCGGCTACATCATATTTATCTGTCTTTACCATCTTTAGCAAAGATGTTATCTGTGCAGCAGCATTAGCGCCCGCAAACTTATTCTCTTCCACATCTTCTGCTGCTTTGCAAGTGTAATTAACACCTTCAATTGTAATTACCTCATCAGCTACAAATGCAGTGGTGATTTGCAGCGTGAAAACACCAGCAGTAGGCCCAACGGCGGCAGTAATATCTGCTTGAAGATTACCAAAATTTACAAAAATTGGCGTGCCAGCCTTTGCAATTTTCTTCGCGCCTACCACCACACCAAGAGTAGTGGGCACAATACATCCAACAGAAGCTTGCAAGTCGACATTGGCAAGAATCTGTCTCGGCGCAGTTAGCGTCGTTTTAGTAATACCAGAATTATTTAGCATTTGTTTTGTCCTCCTTTAATAATATGTTTATTTCTTATTTCTTGTTTCCCCAATAACTAGCTTTTGCAGTATTGGATTTTCTTTGAGCAGCAAGTCTTGCACCAAGTCCCTTTTCTTCACTCTTCTTTTCCTTATCGGCATTCTTAACGGAAGAACCGGTACCCTTTTGACCAGCCTTGCCACTTTTATCCTTTTTGTTGGATTTATCATCATCGTCTTCATCAGATGTACCAAACCAAGCAGGATATTTTGTCTTAAACTCTCCGATGATTGTCTTCAGGTCAGAATCTTCAGTCATCTTAGCCATAGCAAGAGTTACCACATCATCAACGAACTGAGTTTTTACACCCAGAATCATTGATTCAGCTTTGGCTTCGGCCATCATAACTCTCTGTTCAGCTTCCTGAATCTTAGACTGTTCTGCTGCATTCTTCTCAGCAGTTTTCTGGTCATCAGTTTTCTGACTATCAATAAAAGTCTTAATCATAGCAGCCATCTTAGTATCGCTCGGGTCAATACCAAGCTCCTTAAGCGCAGCTGAACGACCCTGATTCTTTTCGCGGGTCATCATCTTGGTTACCTGGTCCTGAGTAAAGGTCTTACCATTATTCTTGGTGTTGCCTTTATCATTTCCATTGCTTTTGTCATTATTACCTTTATCATCACCGGACTCTCCAGAGTCACCCTTGTCATCGTTCTGGTCTTTAACGTCCTCATTCTCTTTAAGTTCCTCATCATTGAGGTTGTTTTTGCTTTCTTCAGCCATTTTTAATTTCCTCCTTTATTCCATGATACTCATGGTAGATATTTGATTCCTTTGCTATTATTTTCAGACACCACAAAGGTAAATGTCCCATTGAACTTCTTATTCAACTTTTCAACGTACACATCAAAACGTTCCTGTTTCTTCTGCATCATTGAATTTAGCTGTCTAAGCAACTCTTCGTTATTGCCGCCACGATTTCTTCGTATTCTCATTTTGATTCTCTCAAGGTCCTCTTTTAACTCGGTATAACGAGCATCTTGTAAAGATACACGGTAAATCTTATTACACTTTGTACACGCAAAATAAATCAATGTTAGCTGCTGGTCATTTACTTTAACTTCAGCATATTGTATTCCCACGGCCTTCAATGAAAACTCATTCAAACATTCATCACAAATAAGAGTTTTCTGATTCATACTGAAAACCTCAATATAAAATCAGAATCCGTTTCGTCGTTGTGAATCGACTTACCGGTGTATTGCTTCATAAGATTTATCCTGTAGTCAGACAGGTTCTGTCGAGCTTTCTTGAATTTAGCCAATTGTTTTTCTGGAATCGTTTTGCCATTCCTCTTCATGACTGATGCCTTTACAAACATCGATTGAACTTCTCTGAATTTTACCAAAGATGTAGGATTATCAATCTGAACAAAGTGACGTCTGCCACAACTTGGGCAATCATAATATGTAAGAAATATTGATTGACCGTTTACATGAAATTCTTTCTTATGAGTAACCGAATGAACGGCTTCTTCTGAAGTAATTTCAAATTTTGTTTTACAGTCTTCGCACTCAACCATCAAAGACATTTTCTCTCGATTGATTTTACTCATTGATTTTCCTCCTTTTTAATTTTGAAGGTTACCCAACCACTTATATTTATTATACCATATTTTTGAGAACTTGTACATATCTTTTTGAAAACTTTTTGAATTATTTTTCCAAACCCTTGTCTATCTTACCAACCAATCAATTTATTGATATTGCCAGAAGGTCACAGATTAGTCCAGAATTGATTTTAATTATTTATAATATAAATACTAATATTATACCATAAAGTTAATCTGGAGGTCATTCTGGTTAATCTGGTTTATACCCAACATTCTTAGCAAATGTATCAATTTCAGGATATGTTCCATCAGGACTATTAAACCAATCAGAAAGCTGGTCAACCATATCATTAACTACTACAGGCTCCATTGTACACATTCCATTCGGGTGGTCCATAGGAAGTTCTGTCTTTTTGTACCTCTTTCCATTTCGTTCCCAACACAAAGCACAAACTCGA
>Ga0172378_10005030_pt1 | contig 12359 bp, 9 predicted proteins | sample GrowelOW332metaG_FD_119755 | JGI IMG/M metagenome (GOLD analysis project Ga0172378, IMG submission 119755) | Groundwater microbial communities from an aquifer near a municipal landfill in Southern Ontario, Canada - Pumphouse #3_1 metaG | ecosystem: Environmental > Aquatic > Deep subsurface >...
ATTGGGAGTCCAAAAAAAGGTTGCCAAGGACACCCATCAGGCTCATGTCATCTGTGGAAATACCAATTATTCCCTGTTTGAAGACAATAGGGTAGGTATGTACCTACTGAACAACATTTTGGGCGGGCCAGGCATGAACAGTCGTCTGAATGTGGCTCTTCGGGAACATTCAGGTCTGGTGTATTCGGTCGAATCCAATGTGACATCCTATACTGATTCCGGCATTTTTACCATCTATTTCGGAACCGATTTGCAACAAACCGAAAGATGTCTGAAGCTGGTGGAAAAGGAACTTAAAAAATTGCGTGAAAAAAAGCTGACACCTATTCAGCTGCATGCCGCAAAAAAGCAACTTTACGGGCAGATGGTGATTTCTTCTGAAAACAAGGAAAATCAAAGCCTTAGTTTGGGTAAAAGCATGTTGCATTTTAACCGTTACGATTCGATGGAAGAGGTAATCAGCAAAGTGGAAAGATTTACACCTGAAATGTTGCAGGAAATCGCTAACGAGGTGTTGGACCCTCAAAAAATGAGTATGCTGATTTACAAATAAAGTATGGATTCCGGTCCCATGTTGAATATCAGATCAAGGATGCTGAGATTGGGTTGAAAACCGAATTTTTGGCTGAAAACCTGATAATATGAGCTCGGGGAAAAATCCGGGTCAATCTCTTCCGGCTTTTTTTTCGGATTGATAATGGTTCGAAAGTCTTGCCAGTTTTCTGGTAATTGATCTTCTTTCAGATATTCCGTTGAATAGCGAACTTGTCCCGATATATCCAGCAATTCACAGATCTTTTCACGGATGGATTCGTTGAAATCAAAAAGGAATCCAGGTCTCATTTCAAAAAAGGGCCGGAGGTCATCGGCGTAATATTCAAAGAATGGGCTGGAATTATAGGCGGACTCAATGCTGTTCCAGTGTAGGTGTTGCCAGTTTCCGTGGTCTGAAATCCTGATATCCAGAATATTGCTTTTTTCGGAATTAATCTTGTCGATGGGAAGAGAGAGCGGCATCAGGCCGTTGGCTGTTGCGATGATACAACGGTTTCGATAGGTCTGTTTGATATAATGTTCGCAGCTTTCAACGATGGGGTCTGAACTCTGTCTGAAATGAGCAAAGTATTGGACCGGTCCGAAATAGGCTGTTGAAAATAAGGCTGTTGACATGATTTTTCCCATTTTGGACGCAAAGGTAGTGTTTCTGTCATAAAATCGCTACTTTTGTTATAGTCCAAAAAACATCAGTTTATGTTTGCAAAAGAAATATATCAGCAACGCCGTTCCCGCTTGAGTGAACTAGTGGGTTCGGGCATCATTTTGTTACCTGGGAATTCGGATTCTTCCATGAATTATCCAAACAATACCTATCTTTTCCGACAGGATAGTCACTTCATTTATTTTGTGGGGATGGATCATCCGGATTTGTTTGTACTGATTGATATTGATCATCAGAAAACCATTCTCTTCGGTGATGAGCTGACGATGGATGACATCATTTGGACGGGACCTATGGAAAGTCTGAGTGAAGAGGCTGCCAGGTCTGGAATAGATCAAGTGATGCCTTCGGCTGATTTATACAAATATATGGACAAGGCTACTGCCGAAAACAGGGAAATTCATTTTCTGCCACCATATCGAGCAAAAAATATGCTCAAGCTGGAATCCCTTTTGGGTATCCCCGCGCAACAACTGAAACAAGCGGCTTCTGAGAAACTGATACGTGCGGTCGTTTCATTGCGTTCCATCAAAGGACCAGAAGAAATTGAAGAGTTGGAAAAAGCTTCAGCTATCGGTTATGCCATGCATTTTGCTGCCATGACGTCTGCCATACCCGGTGCATCGGAACGGGAAATTGCCGGTAAAATAGACGGAATTGCCTTATCTCAGGGGCATGGGGTATCTTTCCCGACCATCCTTTCTCAAAAGGGAGAAGTTTTACATGGCCATGACCACAGTCTGACCCTTGAAAAAGGCCGTTTCATGCTCTGTGACGCAGGAGCTGAGTCTTTGAGCCACTATGCTTCCGATTTTACAAGGACGACACCTGTGGGCGGCGATTTCACGTCTCAGAAAAAGGAATTGTACCAAATTGTACTCGATGCCAACAATAGGGCCTTTGAGTTGATTCGTCCGGGTGTTTTTTACAAGGATGTGCATCTTAATTGTTGCCGGGTTCTGGCGGAAGGATTGAAGGCTCTTGGCATTTTAAGAGGAAAGATGGACGAGGCTGTTGCTCAGGGCGCGCACGCTCTGTTCATGGTTCACGGATTAGGTCACATGATGGGACTGGATGTCCACGATATGGAAGATCTGGGTGAAAATTATGTGGGTTATGATCATGAGGTGAGTCGCAGCAACCAGTTTGGCTTGAGCAGTCTACGTCTTGGAAGACGTTTGCAACCTGGTTTTGCCTTGACTGTTGAACCTGGTTTGTATTTTATTCCTGCATTAATTCAAAAATGGGAATCCGAGAAGATCCTGACCGATTTCATCGACTATAATAAGGCCAAAGAATTCATCGGAATTGGTGGTGTCAGGCTCGAAGATGATGCTTTGGTGACCGTTTCTGGCTGTAGGATGATAGGGGAGAAGAGGCTCCCGATTACACCGCTGGAAATTGAATCACTATTCTAGATCTTTTGCAGGAATCGTCCTGTTTTAGGAGAAAATAGCACCAACCATACCTTTCCTATCACATGGCTTTCCGGGATCAGGCCAAAGCTTCTGGAATCATCCAGGTAGCCCTGATGGTCATTCAGCAGCCAATAGTAGTTTTGCCTGAAAATAAAGAATTCCGTTTCTTTGCCGTTTTTCTTAAAATGACCATTCGTTGTGCGTGTCAATTTAACGCCCTCATATTTGTTGATCAATTCTCCCCATGTTCTGAAAGAACGTTCGTTGAGTTCGATACGGAACCCTTTGTAAGGAATGACAGCGTATTTTGTATCGTAGGATGAACTGCAATGATTCAGATAAATGGCAAGACCTCTTTGTCGCCTGGTCAATGCATAGTACTGATATCTGGTGAGATAGACGAAGCCTGAGTCTTTCTCCTGATAGGTATTCTGGCCAATTTTGTTGGCTTCCAGTTGCTTTTTTATCGTTTCTTCCATTTTTACCGGATAGCGGTAGCAAACCGAAACGTCAAGGGGGCGTTGTATTTCAATATCATTGATCAGAATCCTTGCCCCTTCAAGCCGGATATATTCACCTGGCAGGCCGACACAGCGGCTTAACAGGATTGGATGCATGTCTGTCGGCGTTTCGTCTTTTGTTGGGTAATTGTAGGCAATCAGGTCGTTGCGTTTGACTTCCCCAAATCCGGGAAGCCTGTGAGCCTCTTTAGATATGCTTATATACGTCAATTTGCCGAAAAGCGTGTCTGGAACAAAGGGAATGCCTATGGATAAGGGCAACCGGGGGCCAACTGACCATTTTTCAATGATCAATCGGTTCCCAACTGTTTGGCTCTCTGACATTGCCGGGGTGGTCACTCTGATTGTTTCAAAAAAGGACATCCGGATGATTAAAGCCAGAATCGTGGCTAAAAATAATATGCCGACAAGTCTTTTGATGCTCATTACAATTCCCTGCTTTCCTGTTTAAAAAGCTTTCTTAAAGAAGCGATTCCAACGAATTTTACCATCAAACAGACTTCTGTCTTTATCCAATGATAACCATACACAAATGGGTTTTCCGACGATGTGGTCTTCGGGGACAAAACCCCAGGCGCGACAGTCTGCAGAGTTGTGGCGGTTGTCACCCATCATCCAGTAGTAATCCATCTTGAAAGTATATTTATCTGCTTTTTTCCCGTTGATAAACGCTACTCCATTTTTTATTTCGAGTTGCTGACCTTCGTAATTGCGGATTACGCGTTCATAGAGTATGAGGTTGTCCGTTGTCAGATTGATGGTAGCACCTTTGGCTGGAATCCAGAGTGGCCCGAAATTGTCACGTGTCCAGGTGAACCGTTCATTCAAAGGATACGTTGCGCCTCCCAATTCATAATCACCGACAGCATCGGGCTGGATGATGACAGTGTCAATGGATGAGGAATGTTTGATGGTTTCAATCAATGCTTGGGTAGCAGGAAAACTGTAGATAGGGTTTATTTTCCCATTGGCATTTTTCTTGAATGGCAATAAACTGATCAGGTAATTGTCATTGGTCAACATGGTACGGTCATCTTTGCTCACTCCCCAATTCCGGAACTGATCTTCAGAAATGTAAGAACCTTTGGTCTGAACATAGTAATTGTATTGTACCCCGGGTTGATCCTGAATGGGTTTTCCGTTGATGTAAACCTTGTTGTTGATAATCTTTAGAGTCTCTCCCGGGAGGCCGATACAACGTTTTACATAATTTTCACGACGATCCACCGGTCTGTAAACGACTTTCCCGAAAGTTTCAGGATGGTTGCGTATGTATTGGCCTGCTTCAGCCCTTGATACTTTGTTTTCCTGTGAAAGATAATAGCACATGGTGTAAAAATCCGGATTGGGGTAATTGACCGGTACCGTATCTCCCGCCGGGAAATTGAATACCACAATGTCATTGCGTTTAACTTTGCCAAAACCCGGAACACGCTTGTAATCCCAATGGGGCTTGTCAAAATAGGATTTTGTGTTTAGAATGGGTAACGTATGCTGTGCAAGGGGAAAAGCCAGTGGTGTATTTGGCACGCGGGGCCCGTAGCTCATCTTGCTGACAAAAAGGAAATCGCCCACCAACAGTGATTTTTCCAGTGAAGAAGATGGAATCTGATAATTCTGAAAAAAGTAGATGTTGATGACATAAACCGCTGCCAGGGCAAAGACGATGGCATCCACCCAATCCATGACGCTTCTAAAGGTCTTGTTCTTGGATTTTTTCCAGAAGCCCCACGGCAAGAGTCGGGTAATGTACAGGTCAAAGAAGAACGGAAGGGCAAGCAACCACCAACCACTTAGTGTCCAGAGTGCAAAAATAATGGTTATGATTCCCCAAACTCCAAAGCGAATCCATTTTGATCTGGATGCAGTAAAACAGCTGGATTGATTTTCCTTTTTTTTATTTTCAGAGGACGTACTCATACGATAACAGGTTAAAAATTAAAATAAACTTGTTTTTAGAAACCCAACAGGTCAGACATGCCTAGAAATCCTTTTTTACCAGCAGTGAATTCGGCAGCCAAAACGGCACCCAATGCAAAGCCTGCACGACTTTTAGCATCATGCGATATAGTGATGGTGTCCACATCCGATTCATAAATGATTTCATGAAATCCCGGAACCTGGCCTGTTCGCTCTGAGGCAATCGCCAATTGTTCGGGAGATTCCTGAACTTCTTTTACCCAGCATTTTTTTCGGTCAAGACGATCCAGAATATCTTCGGCCAAAGTGATGGCAGTACCTGAAGGTGCATCCAGTTTCTGGGTATGATGGATTTCTTTCATTCGGACGTCATATATTGGAAAATGATTCATCATGTCCGCCAATTTCTTGTTGATGGCAAAAAAGACATTGACGCCCAGACTGAAGTTGGATGCATAGAAGAAGGTTTGACCTTTTTCACATGCTGCCTTTACTTCATCCACATGATCGAGCCATCCCGTTGTACCAGACACCACGGGCAGACCTGCGGCAAAACATTTCTTATAGTTGCCCAGTGCTGTTTCCGGTCGCGTGAACTCAATAACTACATCGGCAGAACGAAAATTTTCGGATTCAAATTCTTCAAGATTGTTTATATCAATGGTACTTACGATGGAGTGTCCCCTTTCCAGTGCAATCCGTTCAATTTCATGGCCCATTTTACCATATCCGATCAATGCAATGTTCATAGAAATGATTTTATGTTTTAATTTTTTTATCTGATGCCACCATATTGATGCAGGCAATAAGGCAAAAAGTTATGCCTGCCTACCTTGTGGTGGTGTAAAATGTACAGTTTAGAAAGGTCAAAGATACGTAAAAAAATATGCAAGACTCTGTAAGAATGCTTACAAACTGTTAAAAAAGGGTCGGTCAAGGTCGAAAGGTTCTTAAAATACTTGTACATTTGTACCGATGAGAAATTTTGAGTCGAAGAGCCTCAACTGCATCGTAAAGAAAATCGGGTAACAGAATCACTACACCTGTATACATGAGAAGAAACGACATACATTTATTTTTTATTTTGGCGGGATTTGTCATGTGGAACTCCTGTGCAAGTACCGGAACGCCAAGTGGCGGTCCAAAAGATGTGACACCTCCCAAACTCTTGAAAAGCCAGCCCCTTCAGAACCAGGTGAATTATGACAAAAAACGTGTTCTTTTGTTTTTTAATGAGCTCGTTTCGCTGGAGAATGCTTCTGATAAAGTCATTGTTTCGCCGCCTCAGAAGATATCCCCGACTGCTAAAACTGTTGGTGATAAGATATTAGTGATGCTGGCAGATAGTCTCAAACCAGAGACTACTTATACAATAGACTTTACGGATGCCATCGTTGACTATAATGAAAAAAATAAATTCGGGGATTTTGCTTTTTCTTTTTCGACAGGAAACAAGATCGACTCATTATGTATGTCCGGGACCCTGCTTGATGCATCCAATCTGAATCCGGTTTCCGGGGCTATCATTGGCGTTCATACCAATTTAAGTGACAGCTGCTTTAAAAAGATCCCTTTTGAAAGGATCTCCAAAACGGACCAGAATGGAAAGTTTACGATTAAAGGTTTGCCGGAGAGTATTTTTCATTTATTTGCATTGGGCGACAAAAACAAGGACTATCGTTTTGATCAGCCCGGTGAGCCCATTGCCCGTTTCGATTCCATCGTCAGTCCATGGACAGAACCATGCGTTAAAAGGGATACTACCTGGAAAGACAGTACAAACATTGATACCATCATGGTACGCAACATAACCTGCTACAAGCCTGACAATATTGTGCTCCGTTATTTCTCAGAAGACTTTGGACGTCAGTATCTTGCCAAACGGGAGCGTCCCTCAAGGGATAAGCTCTTATTGACATTCGGATACAAATCGGAAACTCTGCCTGGCTTGAAGTTGCTGAATTCTCAAATTTCAGACTGGTATCTTTTGGAAAAGAATCCAACCAATGATACCCTGACCTATTGGATTACGGATACGTTGGTTTCAAAAATGGATACCCTTGACATTAAGCTGGATTATCTTAAAACAGATTCATTGAATAAGCTAAGTCCTGCAACTGATACTATTCATCTCATTTCAAGGAGTATAAAGCCAAAGTCGGGATCTTCAGACAATAAAAGGAAGAGGAATAAGGATACCCTGGACGTTGCACCACCGGTTGTGTTTTTTAATATGAAGACCGACCTCCAGGGAACAATGGATGTTTTTGTTCAACCACGCTTTCAATGGGAAAGTCCTGTTCGTGCAGTGAAAGAGGAGCCTTGGCATCTCTACCGTAAAAAAGATACATTGTGGGTCAAAACTCCCTTTACCTATCAACCGGATAGTATACATAAGCGGGATTACATACTTCAGGCGAAGTGGGAATTTGGAGCAGAGTATCGTTTTGATATTGACTCCGGTATGGTCGTCAACTTGCATGGAAACACCAATAATAAATACAGCCAACAATTCAAGATCAGGGAAGAAGAAGAATATTCCAGATTGATTGTAACGATAAGTGGCATTGCAGGACCAGGTTTTGTAGAGGTTCTTGATAAGACCGACAAAGTGATACGGCGGAAAATGATTGAAAAGAATCAAGCTGATTTTATGTATCTTATGCCAGGATCTTATTATATTCGGGCCATTGAAGACAAGAACAACAACTTTCGCTGGGATACCGGCAATTATGACCAAAGCCGCCAGCCTGAGAATGTCTTTTATAATCCTCGCATAATGAATTTGAGGGCAAATTGGGATGTTGAGGAGAGCTGGAATGTGAATGAATATCCACTTACTGAACAAAAGCCCAAAGAACTGAAACCGAAAGTTAGTAAACAATAATATTGTCCTTATGAAGTGGCGTTTGGCAATAATAAGCTTATTTTGTTGTCTGGCCTCTGTAAGCCAGGCTCAATTGTTATGCAAAGTTGATAATAAGAATTTTGTTGCAGGTGAGACTGTTCATTATCAATTGTATTACAATCTCGGATTTGTATGGATTCCTGCAGGTACTTGTGAATTTAAGGTGCGTAACGCCTATTGGGATAAGAAGCCTGTTTACCAGCTAATGTTAAGTGGGAGAACGCAAAAATCATTTGACTCTTTTTTTAAAGTCAGGGATACCCTTGTTTCTTATGTTCACCGAGATCACATAGTTCCATATAAGGCCTTTAAATATACCCATGAAGACAGATGGGAAGGTATTGATGAATTTACGTACAGGCAGGATTCCAATGGCTTTCGCATAACAACCAGGCTAAAACGCAAACACCAGTGGAAAGAACCTGTTGAATCCCGCACAAATATGTGTGGCTTCGATATGGTCACCAGCATGTATCGGCTTCGTTGTTTATCTGATGAGCGGCTTTATGTGAAAGGTAAACGTTCGGAGATACCTGTCAGGCTTGATGATGATGAATACAATATTTACATTACCTATTTGGGGAAGCAAAGGATCAAGCTCTATGGTGGTGGTTATTATACGGCACATGCTTTTGCCCTCTCTATGATTGAAGGGCAGGTGTTCAAGCGAGGCGATGTTCTGAAAATGTGGGTGTCGGATGACGGTAACAAGATTCCGCTCCTTGTGGAGTCACCTATACGTGTTGGCAACGTGAAAGCGATCTTCCGCGGAGCGGAAAACACGTTACATTCCATCGCAAGGCCTTCGGTGAAATAAGAAATTACGGATGACATCGCTTGAAGCGATGTCATCCGTAATCTCAAATAAAAGATACGGATGACATCCCTCTAAGGGATGTCATCCATGCTTCCCTTTAAGGGAAATTATCCGTGCCTCCCTTCAAGGGATATTATCCGTAATCTTTTTTACCGAATCAACTTCCACTCAAATCCGTCTTTGGTATCTTTGATCTCAAATCCCAAATCTGTAAGTTCATTACGAATCTTGTCGGAAGTGGCCCAGTCTTTATTTGCTTTAGCTTCCATACGGATTTGCAGCAATAAATCTATAGCACCTTTATAACCTTCGAAGGTGTTTTCAGAAACGCCTGTCTCGGTTTTCAGACCGAGAATGTCCTTGATGAACAGGTCAAAAACTTCTCTCAGTTCCTTAAGGTCCTCCATATTGATGGTTGCTTTTCCGTCACTGACCAGATTGATGCCCTTGCTGGCTTCAAAGAGGTAAGAAATAACGATTGGGCTGTTCAAATCGTCATCCATGGCTTCATAGCAGCGCTCTCTCAATCCTTTCACGTCTATTGTCGTAGCGTCTGAGGCGTTTATTCTCTGAAGACGGGTGTATGCGTCCATCAAGCGTTCATAGCCCTTCTCGGATGCCTGAAGAGCCTCTGAGCTAAAATCAACAGTGCTGCGGTAATGTGCCTGCAGAACAAAGAAGCGGATCGTCATTGGGCTGAAAGCCTGCGTGAGTAGCGGGTGTTTACCTTCGAAGAATTCTTCCAGTGTGATGAAGTTCCCCAGGGATTTGCCCATTTTCTGTCCGTTTATGGTGATCATATTGTTGTGCATCCAATAATGGACAGTCTCGTGTCCGAGTGCACCGACCGATTGTGCTATTTCACATTCATGATGCGGGAAAAGCAAGTCCATGCCACCACCATGAATGTCAAATTCTTCACCCAGATATTTTGTACCCATGGTTGAGCATTCCAGGTGCCAACCGGGAAAACCTTCACTCCAGGGAGAAGGCCAGCGCATGATGTGTTCAGCTGAGGCCCTTTTCCAAAGGGCAAAATCTACACTGTTTTTCTTTTCAGACTGACCATCGAGTTCACGCGTGGTATTGAGCATATCCTCAATATTCCGGCCTGACAGTTTTCCATATCTATGGACCTTGTTGTATTTTTCTACGTCAAAATAGACAGAACCCTCGCTGACATATCCCCAGCCATTGTCCAGTATTTTTTGTACAAACTGTATTTGTTCAATGATGTGTCCGGAAGCGTGCGGTTCGATGCTGGGAGGTAGTACGTTCAACGCCTCCATGGCGCTGTGGTAGCGGTTCAGGTAGAATTGGACCACTTCCATCGGTTCCAATTGCTCGAGGCGGGCTTTCTTTGCAATTTTATCTTCCCCTTCATCTGCATCGTTTTCAAGATGGCCAACGTCGGTGATATTCCGAACATACCGTACTTTATAACCGATCTGAGTCAGATATCTAAACAGCAAGTCAAAAGTGATGGCCGGGCGTGCATGTCCCAAATGAGCATCACCATATACGGTTGGACCGCAAACATAAAGGCCTGCGTGCCCTTCGTGGATGGGTTTGAAAACTTCTTTTTTCCGAGATAGTGTATTGTATAATACTAAATCGTGTTGCATATGTCTGAAAATTTTGAGAGATAAATCAAATAAGAATAAAACGATATGGTTTTTTGGAGACAAAACGGAGCTTGGGTCCTTCCGAACAATAACGCCAAAGGCCTGAACAATTGGTTATGACCAATTGATAATCCGTGTCCAGTTTCACATCTTCCAAAGGAATGCATTGGTTCTCATTGCTATCCGCTGGTATGAATTCGTAAAAAGTACTCAAATCCAGCATCAATAAATAGACCAGTTCCCCGGGATTGTCCTGAATTCCGAAGAACCCTTCCGAACTCCAATATGTTGTCTGATACGCCATGTTTTGAGGCAAGGCATTTTTAGACTCCGCCAGTTGTTGTGTTGGATTCGAACTTCTGTGGAAAAGCACCTCCGCATCTGGAAAAAGCTCACTGAGATTCGATTTCTCAGCATTCAATCCGGCTTTTTCAAGTAAATCCAGCAGCGATTCGGGTGAACCTTTGAAACATGAAATCTTTTCACCCTGAATTTCTTTGAGTAGCTGTTCCGCATTGATGTTGCGATCTTTCTCATTGGCCATGCGCTTTGGCATATTCAAAAGAGAAATGATAAATGGTTCGTTTTCCCGCAGTAGCGTGTTTAATCCATTCATGCAGTAAACTTCCTTGCCGTTCCCGACTGAGACAGAAAAACCGCTGAATAATTTGCTATCAGGTTTGAAATGCAGATAGATGGCAAAACTGTCGTTGATGCCTTTAAAGAATAATTCTCCAATAGCCTGTTCACTGATGGGAACATGTCCGTTTCCGAAACAGGGAAGAATTCTTTTAGGTAAACCAGGCCAAAGTAAATCAGGTTCTCCAGACTTCACCCTTTCCAGAATGGGCTGGAGATCACTTGCCCTTAGAATTGGTAAACGTTCGCGGAAGTCCTGATAGCTGAAGATATTTTTAAAATCGTATTTTTTGCCCCATTCTGTTTCTTCAGCTTCCCTAAGAAGGTTAAATAGCTGTTCGCTTTGAATGTCTGAGGCTTGCGAACGAAAGTCTTCAATTTCTTTAAAGCGATCTTCTAAAAATAAACCTACAAAATTGGATATAAAGTCGAATGCCATATTGATGAGCGTTTCGGTTATTTCTGTCAAAAGTAGTGAATTTTTTGTTCTCCCTATTCACTCTTGCCGGAAAACTAAAAAACAAAAAAATAACTTTTAAGAAATCATGCATTGTCCATAGCCGGACTGATCAACAAAGTTTTAATCTCTTCCGGGGAGGTCTCTATCCGTAATAGAGCCATTTTAGAGGCTTGTTGTTGTGCCTCTTTTTTTGAAAAGCCTTCTCCTTCTCCGATGGATACGCCATTTAACATTGCAAAAGCCTTGAAGTTCAGACTCTTTCCCTCTTTTTTCTGAAGTTCATGGGTGTCAAAAAGAAGCGTGGCTTTTTCGTGTTGACTCCATTCAAGTAGTCTCGATTTAAAATTTACGTCGGTTTTTGCAATCCGCTCTATATCAACATATCGCTCTAGAATTTTCTTTTCAAGAAAATGTTTGCAGCATCGATATCCCTGGTCAATATAAATGGCACCGATCAAGGCTTCCAATGCATTGCCATAGATGGAATTGTGAGGAAGTTCAGCCGGTGTGGATGTTAGAATCAGCTTATCCAGACCAAGATCCATTGCAATCTTGTTCAGGCTGTTACGTTGAACGATCTTGGATCTCGTTTTGGTTAGGAAATCCTCATTTTCTGAGGGAAACTGATCAAATAAGATGTCGGCAACCAGTACGTTGAGTACGGCGTCTCCTAAAAATTCGAGTCGTTCATTGTTTATCAGAATGCCGTCTTTTGCACGAATGGACAATGATTTATGACGGAGTGCCTGTGCGTATAGCTCAATACTGTTCGGATAGAAGCCAAGGATGCTTCGAAATAACAAATAAGGCTCCTTCTGTTTAACAGTCAGGA
>Ga0172378_10005031_pt1 | contig 12355 bp, 12 predicted proteins | sample GrowelOW332metaG_FD_119755 | JGI IMG/M metagenome (GOLD analysis project Ga0172378, IMG submission 119755) | Groundwater microbial communities from an aquifer near a municipal landfill in Southern Ontario, Canada - Pumphouse #3_1 metaG | ecosystem: Environmental > Aquatic > Deep subsurface >...
ATATCCATAATATTAATCCTTCTTATAATTTTTGGTTGCTCTTGTCAACTGAATCAACCTGTTCAAATTCTAAATTGGTAATACCAATTCTTTTAGCTGTAGTTTCTATACTAGCTTCTGTATTATCAATAGCCTGTTCAAGCAGGTCGTTATTGCCTATAAGATTGCCATAAGTATTAGTTATCAAAACATCGACTAATTCTTGTGTTTCTTTTTGTGTGAAATTATTATTTAGCATTTTTGTTTTAGTTTTGTCAGTGATAATCCTATCAGAACCTAATTCCACTGGTTCTAATAGTTCTATATTATTTTTAGATAATTCTACACAGAGCTTATTTCCTCTTGTTTTTACCTTAATTTTGGAAAGATGATACACATACAAATAATTGATTTGTGCTACAACTGTTATTTCATTTGTTCCCAGTGTATCTAGTTTATCTTTTAACCAACTGAATTCTCTTGTATTATTGCCATTGGATGAACTATTTGCAGGAGTAAAAGTATAAAATGCTTCTTTTTCCCCTTGTAAAACAAAGTACTGAGTATCTTTATGTAACTTATTTTGTAGTGCCTCTCCCTTTTCTTGTGTGCTCAATCTGGTTTGTCCGTTATTAACTGATGTTGTATCCTTATAATCATTATGAATTACTGAAAATATAATAGAAGCAATCAGCAAAACCATCAATGCTATTGTTTCTATTACTACTATATAGAAACCATCTATTTCTTTTTTTGGCATAAAAGTATCTCCTTTTTATTTTAAATTACTAATATTAATTTTTCTTTAGCTCTTGTTACTGCGGTATAAAGCCACCTATTATGAAGTTTTCTATTTAATACTTCATTAAATACCAATACATTACGAAACTCTGAACCTTGACTTTTATGGCAGGTGATTACACTCCCATAAGCAAATTCTTGAATACCATAGGATTCAAGAATTGGTTTTCTAAATACATAAAGGGATTTAGGATTAATGGAATTTTGCATTTTTTCATTTAAAAAAGGAATTTTATTAACAAACAGCTTATCAAAATTTTCTTCTTCCATAAATGAAGGTTTAAAACCCATTTTGTATAGTAAAGTTCTATTTTGGCTTTCAAGAGTAGTAATATACCCTATAAGACCATTTACAAGGTAGATATCAATACCGCTTTCGCTAATTCTATAATTCCAATCGTTCTTAAGACAAATCATCTTATCTCCAATGACAGGAAAAGGACTTTCAATGCCTAAGATATGTTTTCTGTGATATAGATTAAGAGCTTTTACAGTTTTATTATATCCAGCAATTATTTGATCAGAATATCGAAACATATCCTCATGCAATTGATTTCTTTGGATAACTTGTACAGTATCTCCATACAAACCATATTGAATATGTTTGCCTTCTCTTGCTAGCATAGACACATAAATAATAGGATTGTCTAATGCTTGTCTTAAGATTTCATCTAAGAAAATATCAGGATTATCAAGTAGCGTATTACCCCCTGCTATTGGTGGTAATTGTCCAGGGTCTCCTAAAGCCATTATCTTTATATTAAAAGATTGTAAGTCTTTAAGCATAGATTCATTTACCATTGACAATTCATCAATAACTATTAGTTTTAATTTCTTATTATCAAGCTCTTCCTTGAGTATAAAGTCAAATCTAACTACAATGCCATGTTCGTCTTCAATTGGTATTGCATTATAAATAAGCTTATGAATAGTCATAGCGTTCTTATTACCTTTACGCAAAAGAACACTTGCTGCCATTCCTGTAAATGCTACATAAGCTACTTCATTATCGCCAAGACCCATTTCTTTAATAGTAATAGCAACCATAGTAGATTTACCAGTACCAGCCAACCCTGCTATTGTAAATATACGATTAGGGTTTTTCCCATTAGTTTCTGTGTTGTTAAACCAAGCAATAGCATCATTTTTAGCCCTGTTCTGTTTATCAGTTAGGGTTATTCCATTGAAATTCATTGGTACATTATTCTGTTTGTTAGTTAGACTTATTCCATTGAGATTCATTATTGCTCTTTTTCTCCTTCCTAATTTCTGCCAATATACTTTCAAGGGTATCTACAGTATTTTTTGGGTCGTGATCGGCAGTCATGGAAGCTTTTATTCTTTTATATTGCTCTTCTGTAAAGACTTCTTTTTCTCCCAGTATATCAATTAGACATCCAATCATATTTAACAAGATATAAAATTCAATACTACTCATTATAACCTCCTAAACTTTTTTGGAGTTCTTTAAGTTTTTCCAGATATGTTTCGGTCTTTTTAATATTTTCTTCTAATTCAGTAACAGGATTAAAACATAATGGAATCCACTTCGACACCAAGGAGTTCTTGTCCTGGAACTCTCTTAAATAACAATGCCATTAGATTAGAACTAAGATATTTATTGGTAACAGTTACATTCAATATAAGTTTTCTTCCTACCACGAATGTTGTATTATCTACCGATTCTTTATATCTCTCATCCTCGGTATATAATTTTTCATGGTTCTTTTTCTGTTCATCAAAATCCTTAGATTTGATAATCTCAATCATTCTTTTATATCCTCCTCTTATTCTAAAATATTATAATAAGTTAATAATAATCTTACGATACTCCGTTGTTTATTAAAGTTCTTAGTATCAAATACTCTTATTTCTTTCATAACTTTGTTGTCTACACTTTTTAATTTTACAAAATACCAATCTGCCGATGGATTAACATCTTCTACTTCTATACATTCTATTTCCTCATTAAACTCATAAAGTTTATCTAATAAGAATTCTAATTGATTCTCGTTATTGAATACATTAAAGTAGCTAAATTTTTCTTTATTTTTTCTCCTCATTTTCACAGAATCATCATTATAAATTAATAAGATTTTTCCGTCTGCCTCAAGAGCGACACCATACAAATAAATAATGTTCCCATTTATTTTAATATCTTCATCGGACATTATCTCTTTTAGTAGTGCATATGATAAATTAGATTCTTTGTATAACTGTTGGTAACTATAATCATTCATAAAGTCTCTCCTCCAAAACTAATAAATTGTGTAACTTCCTATTATTTGATTTCCTCCTACACAATAATAACTCCAATAATTATTTTCATTGTAATTACTATCCGATATTACCCAAGTATTGTTATAATAATTATTAAAGGAAAATGATGTTGTGTAGCCAAATGAATAGGAAGGAGTATAGCTATTCTTTAATTCTTTATATTTCTTTGCATAATATTTAATTCTTTCAGAAATAAGATCAAATATTTTCGGCATACCAAATAGTCTTTTGTCAATTACCTTTTTAAGTAATGACCTTGAAATACTATCAGCTCTTAGTTCTTCTAAATAGTACGATGCATTCTTTATTGATGAGTCATAGTCATAATTGAATAATCCCCTGCATTTTATAATATGATGAGATAATTCATGTAAAAACACAAATAAAACTTCATCTATATTATCCATACGATTAGAAACTAAGTTTATATTGTTGTTATTTATATCATAATATCCTAACACATTTTCCTTTCTTTTTTGATCGTCAATAGCAATTAAATATATATCACCAAGTTTAGTGATATAATCATTATAACCAGGTTCTAATTTTACCAAAGCTTTTTCAAGTTCTTTTTCTATATTATTAGTCCAATGATTATCGACTTTATCGATAATATTCATAGTAACTCCTCCTCTAAACAAAATTTCTTCAAATTTATAATATAAATTTTAATTTTTATATAATATTTGAACAATACCTTAAAAGGAGGAATAAATATGTTGGATAACTTTGACCAAAACCTTCTAATGAATATAAATTTTGAAGGAGTTTTTGATGGGATTGTTCTTGATAATGAATATGAAGATTCCATTATGGTATATATCCCTAGAATTATGGTAAGTGTGAATGAATCTTCAAGTATAGTTAATGCTACTGAAATTATAAATAATGAAAATATTATTGAGAACGAAACTACCAAAAAGAGTGTAGAAACTGTTAATGGCATTGTATGTAATCCATTAATTAAAAATCAACAGTTAATCATTCCGAACAAAGATGAGCATGTTATAGTAGTATTTTTAGATGGAGACCCACAAAAACCATATTATTTGTGCTATAATATTTATGGTATGCTGAATGAAAATGAATATATACAACAATTAAAAACTGACAAAAATAAACTCAATATTTTAGATACCACCGATGACTATTCAATGATTTATAACAAAACTACCAAATGCTTTATCTTATCGAATGGAAGCATTAGGGTAGTTGTTTGTCCTGATTCTATCAAACTTTATAAAGACGGTATTGAACTAGACCTTCATGGACCAAAAGGTGACAAGGGTGATACTGGCGAAAAAGGTGACGACGGAGCACAAGGTCTTCAAGGCGAAAAGGGAGACAAGGGAAATAACGGTGATAAAGGAGACCCAGGTATTTCAGGTCCAATTGGAATACAAGGTCCAAGAGGCTTCCAAGGTCTAAAAGGAGATAGAGGAGAAACTGGTGCAAAAGGCGTAAAAGGAGAAATTGGCGAGAGAGGCTTCCAAGGCGAAGCTGGCCCAATAGGTCCAGCAGGGCCAATTGGCCCTCAAGGATTAAAGGGAGACAAAGGTGATAAGGGCGACCGTGGACAGCAAGGAACACAAGGAGTACAAGGACCGATAGGCCCACAAGGTTTGCAAGGATTAAAGGGCGATACAGGCGACAATGGTGATCAAGGTATACAAGGACCAAAAGGAGATAAGGGAGAAACTGGTGCTCAAGGCCCGCAAGGTATACCGGGTCCACAGGGCATACAAGGACTACAGGGAGAAACTGGTGCAGCAGGGCCAATTGGACTACAAGGACCTACCGGAGCAACAGGTGCAACTGGTGCACAAGGCCCGGCTGGTGTAGCTCCTACTACTAGGGAAGCTGAAGGATTTAAAATACTCGAACAAGGAAAATTAGAGATAGATGTACCAGCAAATAATGGTAATTATACTTTTACTTATGATGTATCGGCGTTAAATATAGCAGGTTTCCCAACTCTTTTAGCATATCAAACAGATAATGCAGGTGCTTCTGCTGAGCTTCTTCCAGTATTGTCCATTAAGGCTAATACTAGTTCCCTTTTAGGGACTGACTGCTTAATAAGGGCAACCTTAACGAGGACTCAATTAGCAATAGATATTATTCGTTCTGATGATAGAAAGGTAAATGCTGAAACTGTTTTTGTTTATTACTATATCTTAGGAACTGCTATGTTCTTATCTACAAGAGATACAGTAACAATACCTGATGTAACTGCTATTGTTAATGATTGGGACTATGCTGTTACATTAAGATGGCAAAGTGGAGTTAGCACTGATATGGACTTGCATGCTGTTATTAGCGAAGCTGGAGAAATCTTCTTTGGAAATAAAGAACTTAGAGTTGACGATAATAATTTTGGTTATTTGAATTTTGATTTCACATCTCATTCAGGTTCTGATGATAAGTTACAGAAACCAGAGATTATCAGTATTAAAGGATTCCATGGAAAAACTGCTTCAATAGATATTGTAAACTACAACGGAGTTCAGATAGCTGAGAACTTATCTGTTGTAGTTAGTAAGAAAGATTCTTTTGGTACAATATCTACAGTTAGCACATATGCTGTTACCCCTGATAAAGTTTCTGTAGCAAACCAGATATATCATATTACTGATATTTCATTATAAGGAGAGACCAATTATGTATATAATTAGAAATTATAAACGTATCAGAAGAAAGACTGAATATATAATTTTAACGCATGCCAGAAATCTTATAGAAAATTTTTATATAGATCCTATTGTAATCCAAGGTAATAGAGGATATACATGGGGAATATGGCAAAATTATTGGGTTGACGAAGTAAAACATATGATACTACCATGTCATTACTTTACAGAATTACTTGATAATGATTATGTAATATATAAAGGAATCCATGAGATTCAATCAAGTTACTATATTGAAGATATGGTATCCGCCGGTGTTATAGATTTCCAATATTTGAATAGTCTTTTAATAGTAATCGGAGATGACTTTTCAATCCATAACGTTGAGAATAGAATGGCTGAACACCTTTGTGATAAAGTACTCACAGGTCTTATAAGACAATATCATATCGACTTTACAAGAATTAAATATATAGATGATTGTCTTACAAAAGATTGGGAGAATAATCTTAAATTTTCAACACTCGCTTATAAGTATACTTTAGGAAAGTTTTTTGATTTCCAAGTAATTAAGAAGAACTTAGATAAATACGAGAAAAAATAGGAAAGGAGTGGGGCAGAGGATTATGGACAATAATAGTATAATTATTTTGGACGATAATTCAATTAATAGTAGTGAATATCCTAGTATGAGGCAATCTATTATACATTCCAAGTTTAATAAGATTAATCTTGACAATATAAGTATCCATTACTTATTTGATAACTCAATAAATCTTAGTACTAGCATATTGAGAAAGTATGAAAATATTATAAAACAACAACTGCTAGATTATACTCTTTATGCTCATCAAGTATACAGACCTGAATATGCTAGCTATGATATTTATGGAACAACAGACCTCTGGTATCTCTTGTTGTTTGTCAATAATATGACAAGACCAGATGAATTTAATAAAACAAAAATAAAAGTCTTTAACCCAGCCTATATGGATTTATTGAATAACATAATAGAGAAAGAAAAGGCTTCTTTGTTAAGCAAAGATACTCCCATTATAGTTGATAGGAATATATTAAAAGACTTAAATCAACCAAGCAAGAGAATTCTTTCTAGTCTTTATGATACTCAAATTAAACCATTGCCAATTCCTACAAGAACTGTAAATCTTAATACTATAGCAGATTTTTCAACAGGATTCGTACAAGATTATATATCAATTTATAGAAATAAACTTCTTAAAAGAGATTATTTAATTGCCGATGATGTTGGTGCATCAGTATCCCTTACAGGTTCTAGTCTGATTAACGATTTTAAATTAGATTATGATAACACAGAAGGATTTCCTGCTGATTGGAAGAATAAATTCAGACAAGAGTTTGAAGGTTTAATATATATTGATAACTCTGGTGAATATGAAATTAAACCTGTTATGATTGGCAGTGCAAAGGTATGGCTTAATGATGAAGAAATTCTAAGTGCTAGTAGTACTAATTTCACTGTTACTGAAAACTTATTTGAAAGTTCTTCAGGAAATTCAGACTTCAAATTAGGTACTACTGACGGTTGGAATGTTATCGATGGAGAACTAGTTGATGATAATGGTACTCCTGCTCTTCATAAGTCTTATGTTGATACCGATAATGGTTCTAATATTGCTTCTGTTAATCTTGATTTGGCTTATGTACACTCATATAAAGAAATGGTTTTGACCACAAGGTATAAGTCTATCAATAATAATAATGTATTATTTGCTGGTGCTACCGCAGAAGTGACATACACTAATGGCCTGGTTGAAACATTCGCCAATAATCCTAGTTATGATTATTTTAATAATAATGGTAACTATATAGATGCAATGTTGCTCTTAACTCTTCATAAGAATCTTACATTGCAATCTATTGTGGTTAATTTCCCAGTGGATAAAGTTCCATATTACAATGAGAAGTTAAATGGTGAGATTTTCATTTCTTCCCTTAAAGTACAACAACTTCTTTATGTAACCAAAAAAGTTGACTTAGATGACGGAAAATGGTATAAGATTAAGGTAGATTATGACATGATCAATCAACCAGCATCTTATTTCAAGATGCTATGGATGAAACCTTCTGAAGATAAGTTCAGTAGAATTCCTGATAACATATTTGCTTGTATTCCTGATGCCACCGTTAATTCTACTGAACAAACACACTGTGCTATAAATAATTTCTATAATTACGATGAAACTAATTTCTTTACTTCTAACATTGGAGAATCAAATGACTTTAATTTAAGTGATTTAAATCCAGACCCTAGGTATGTACCATTAAATACTAATTATACTCTTAGACAAGAATCATCATTTACTATTACTGCTAATCGAAAGTATAAGATTGAAGCGAATATTGATGATGAAGTTAAGGTATATAAAGACAGTATATTATGGTTTAATAAACCTAGCGGAACTGCTGAAGTTGAAGAGACTTTAAATGATTCTCCTGTAAATACGAAAGTAAACTTAGAAGTCGTCTATAAGCATATTTCTGGAAATGAAAATGCTTATTATAGAATGAAGATGTACCCTGATGAGTATAACAATCCTGTTTGGGCTACTTTTTCCTCTAAAGCATCCTCTAAGGTAGGGGGATTAACTGCACCTTGGTCATCCAATTCTAATAATGTAAATATGAATACTTATGCACAGGGTATTGCCAAATATTACTATCATGAAAATGTTAATCTTGATGATTATAGAATTAAACTATTATTAAATACCGATGATATTATTCACCCTGGTAATATTGGAATCATGTTTAGAATACAAGGTGAAGATGAGTATTATCTCTACACTTTAAAGAGAGATAACCTTTCTGTTGGGACACAGAAATCTTTGATATCGGGTCTCTATAAAATATCCCCTTTGTACTCAGAAATGGATTTAGTTTCTGACGGAATGTACAAAATAAAGGCTAAGCTTTTAGCAACTACTGAACAGAAATACGTAGCAGATGAGAGTAATTATGTCTATATAGTTCTCACACAAGATACTATTAGGATTTATAACCAAATAAATCAAAGACCTATGATTGAATATACTGATACCGATGCACCTTTAATGACTGGCGGATTTGGTTTCTTTGTATTTAATCAGGATTCCGTAAATTTCTCTGATATTGAAGTATCTTACTAAAAAAAAATAAAAAGGATAATGATATATTAATATATCATTATCCTTTTTTTATTATCACAAATTATCCAATCCGTCTCCAAAATCTGCAGGAAGATTAATCTCGTTGCCAAAGTTCAAACCATTATGTGGCAATTCACCTTTTGTTCCATCATTGTTACCTTTATTTCCAAAGATATTTTTACGAGCATTATTAGGGTCAAAATCTTTTAGATTATCACCTATTCTCTCAATGGAAAGTGATTTGGTTAACATAACATCTTCTTCTAGTCTCAAACCATTTTCAAATGGATGAGCAAAATAAGTAACCTTTGGCTGTTTAGCACGAGAAGCAATAAGCTTAAATGTTAAAAAATCTTCCTTAGTTGTAATATCTTCTTCTCTGTTTATAATAATACCGTAATCAGTATTTTCAATCATAAGTGCAGATTCACCAACATGAGAAGCATTCAAATCTTTACCGATGTTTGTTCTACCTTTCTGTAAGGCTGTTTCAAGAATACGGTATGCTTCACGATTTAACTGACCTGCTGATACAAGAGGAATATTTCTTGATTTTGCTATACATTACCTTCCAATAGACTCGCTACGTCTACTGCGTTCTCATAGTATTATTATACTAATGAACTGCTCTAGGATTTCCCTAGACGATGAGACTATATCTTCGCTCCAGTTGATTAGACTATCATCACGCTTCCCGTTTCCCAACATGAATAATCATGTTATATTCCGTCTCAGGAATATGCCACCAATCGCTTGTGGGGTACTCTACTTGCTTCGTGTATCATCTCTGATACCTTATTTTCAACACCGCTTAGGTGTATATAGCTTTCGATAGTCGTTGAACCTTCATCATATCTTATTATAAGACTTAGATGCTTGGATGCTTGTGATTTCCCAATATTTCAAATTATCACCATATCTAAAGCGTTATCTTTAGCCACTAATATGTTTCCATGTTAGTTTGGTATTGAAATCTCTAAGGGACTTCCAGCAGTTAAAGAAGTTTAACCACAGCTATAGCATTATACTCTCGATAAAAACATCTAAAATATCATCAATGGATTTTATTCTGTCATATCTAATACGAAGTAAAGGAATGTTATTCTTCTTACAAAAATTAGTCTTAATTTCGTCATTTCTTAATTGTTGCTCTAATTTTTCTTGACCGTATATTGGAGAATAATGAGCTTTCCCATCAAATTCAAGTAAGAATTTAGTATTATTCATACTAATCATAAAGTCGAAAGGTAAAGGTTTTATATTTTTACATCTTTTATCAATATACTGATATTCATATTTGATATTCTTTCTTTCTAAATAATTCATTATTATTTGTTCTCCACTCGAAGCAGAGCAGAAAGGACACCTATGATAAGCATTAACAAAGTCATCTGGACAACATTCCCATATTCTATTACATTTCAAATGTAATAAATCTAATTTGGTCCGACGATTTTTATAAATACCCTTTACAATATATTCACCTTTACCAAGTTCTTTTATTTCTTTTTCAAATTCTTCTTGGGTTTTTCTCTTTCTTCCGCTACAAATAGAACATCTATGACCATTAATAATATCATTATATCTCATTGGAAAATCATGGAAAGTTCCATCAGATAAATAATGACGAAAAGTTATCTTTTCTTTATTATTTTTATAGTCATCGGAAATAATCTCATATTCATTACCAACTAATTCAAAAAGTTCTTGTTTGATTTGTTGTAATGATTTAAAATTAGGATTACTTTCTTTTAGTCTATTTGTATTGCAGATAGGACACCTATTACCCCTATTTATGAAAGCTTTTCTAGAAGAATCATAATCATGAAAAGTTCCATCAGACAAGAAATGACGAAAAGTAAGAATTGATTCATTGTTAATATATTTCTTAGATATTACTTCGTATTCACCATTTGATATTTCTTTTATTTCACTTTTGACAGAATCTATTGTTTTTTTAGTAGTCAAACCCATTTTATTCCCCTCCAATTAATTTGTATAATTAATTGTTAGGAAAAATGGTAGATGTTTTTATCAAATTAAATTAATAATTTACAAGAGTTATTATACTACTTTGCAACCGTAAAATCGTCAACGACATTTCCTAATTCCAAACGAATATCAGGATTATAATTTGCAGAACGAATACGTTTAGTATAGTCTTGAATAAGAGTAATAACTTCATAACCCTCTAATTCAAGGTCATCACACATTGAATCCAAGTCGGTAGTACTAATAGTCTTATTAGGTCTATACTTAATGAATAAATCTACAGGACTATCACCAATAATTTCCTCACGGATAATACGCAGTGCTTCCTGTTCATCATATTCAGCAATACTTTTACCAGTACTATAAACAAAGATACGTTGCAAAGTTTCTCTGATACTATTTTCTTGGGTTACATAGAGTACACAAGGTTTTTTTGTAGGGTCTTTTGTCTGAATATCCTTATTATACTTGCATGCCCAGATGCCAATATTCAAAAGTGTACCTGATTTAAATCCTTTTGGCAGACCGAAGAATAAATAAACACGACCATTTTCTACAATATCTTCCAGTCGGCTCGCTATGCCCACTGCGTTCTCATAATATAATAGATACTAATGAACTGCTCCACCTTTATATATACGTGGAAGTTGAGACTATATCTTCACTCCAGCTCTTCGCCTTCATCATGCTCCCCGTTTCCATTTAAAAGGTATTATAGACCTTATTACGGTCAACCTTACCCCAATAGCTTGGGCTGTACTCTACTTGCTTCGTGTATCATTTCTGATACCTTATTTTCAACACCGCTTAGGTGTCTATAGCTTTCGATAGTCGTTGAACGTTTCATCAAGAATTTTTTCAATATTACTTTCATCAAGATAGGAAATTCTTATTAATTTGTAATTATTCTTCTTACAGAATTCATTTTTAATAGAATCTCTTTTCTGTTGGTTACTGAGGGCTTCAATATTGTGAGGTTTCTTATTAAAAGGTTTAATAGAGAGTAATGAATTCTTGATGACTTCGATGCTGATTGTCCTATATTGAAAAATATAGTGTATCCCAGCAGTTAAAGGAGTTTAAGGTGAGCCAGAAATTTAACCCACCATCAAGCATAGAGTTTAATTGCTTCAAACCCATCTTCATATGGTTATTCGGTTTATTTAATTCTTCAATAGTAGACCTAACAACAGCATCAGCGTTACTGCCACCTATATTGAAATCCATAGACGCAAATTTATTAATAGCCTTTGCAGACTTTATATCACGATACATTACATCAATAATCTTTTCAAATTGAGAATTAAGTTTCTTTAGGTTGTTAACATCACTCAATTTTAATTGTTGTAAAGCACCTTCTAATTCATCTGAATGCCTATAAAGATATATATAAGTTAAATTCTGCTCAACATAATTGTTGACAAACATTACATCATCATTAGAAAAGTATTCGCTAAAGTCATCAGAATTAAATAGTTCTGAAAGATCTTTTGAATAATTTGGTAA
>Ga0172378_10005033_pt1 | contig 12353 bp, 10 predicted proteins | sample GrowelOW332metaG_FD_119755 | JGI IMG/M metagenome (GOLD analysis project Ga0172378, IMG submission 119755) | Groundwater microbial communities from an aquifer near a municipal landfill in Southern Ontario, Canada - Pumphouse #3_1 metaG | ecosystem: Environmental > Aquatic > Deep subsurface >...
ATTGTCCTCCATGACAAGGCTGAAATTCAAAAAAAAATCGGGAAAACTTGAAAGCGGCAGGTTTTTGTCCTATAATTATATAAATCCCGCGATAATTTCGGATTCTGGCTGCAAAAACCAGCTGGATATGATCATCATACAAACTATGAGCGATACAACCGACACATCAGAACTAATTAAGCCTGTATCCGCTGTGCTTCCCGAAGGACACGAAACGATTCAAGTTGTTTGTGATCGTAGCGGCAATATGCTACCGGGTGAACCGGTGCTGAATGCTGAGCTGGCGGGCAAAGTTCCGGGTTGCAAACTTCTCTCAGTTCTGGGCTCCGGCGGAATGGGGACGGTCTACTTGGCCAGGCAGGAAAATCTCAACCGCTTGGTGGCCGTTAAAGTATTGAATCCAAAATATGCCGAAAATCCCCATTTTATTGAGTTTCTGAGCCAGGAAGCCTTGACTCTGGGCGCTTTGAGCCACCCGAATATCGTTGGCTGCCATGACGTTTTTACAACTTCAGAGGGAATTTTTATTATCATGGAATACGTGCCGGGACGCTTGACCGGACGTGACTTGGTTTTACGATTGGGAGCACTGCCGGAAGATTTGGTAGTGGAAATCCTGCTGCAGGTTGTGCGGGGGCTGGCCTATGTTCAGAGCAAAGGTTTTATTCATCGGGATTTGAAACCGGATAACCTGTTGATCTGGCGGGACTCCAAATATCCCCCACGCAATTTTGCCGATGTCTTCAGTAATCCGGATAGCCGGGTGATGATTTGTGACTTCGGAATCGCTGGCGGCGTGCAGAAAATTTTACCGAACAGTAGTGGAATGATGTTTGGCAGTCCGGCCTTTATGGCACCCGAGCAGGCGTTTGCCCCTGAAGTGGTCGATTTTCGGTCGGACATCTATGCGTTGGCAGCGACGGCCTGTTTTTTGCTCACTGGGAAAGCCCCTTTTGATGGCCATAACCGGAACTCTCGGTTGCTGCTTAAAGCGGAAAATGATATCCCCGACCCGATTTTACCAAATGGCAAAAAAAACTGCCGGGAATTTCTTGCGGTACTGCGGAAAATGGGCGCAGCGGATCCGGATAAACGCTATGTGGATTATCGCACTCTGATAGCAGACTTGGAATATCTGTCCTTATACTTCGCAGATCGGCAAAAAAAACTGCCGGTGAAACTGCTGCGCCGGCGGAAGAGTTTTTTCCTAGGTTTAGCCCTGGGCTTAGCTTTGCTCTGTATTGTGCCCGGTGCATTTTATTTGCGCAAGTACCTGTTGCTGCTTGAAGAAATCAATTTCGTCTCCAAAACCATTTCCATGATTTTCTGGGAGGGAGAACGCGAAGGCTGGCGGATTTTCCAGAAAGATGCCGGCAGCGAGCATCCCAGCCTGGTCGGTGCATTTGGTGCAGGGGCTTTGCTCCTGCGCGATGAATTGCAGCCCGGACACTCGGTCAAATTCAGTATCCGTCTTAAGGGGCGACAGAGTACTTCAATTTCCGTCCTGGATAATGAAGGACTCGAATGGGCACATTTCACTTTTTATGCATTGCAAAATAGCAAACAAATTATGATTCGTATGAATATAGGCCAGGAAAATATGCCGTTGGGAATCAGCCCAATCACTAATGATTTGGATTGGACCCAAATCAAAATTACGGTCATGCAGCGGCAACTTTGGTTCTACATCAATGGTGAACTGCGCGGATTCAGACATTTGGATAATGAAATTCAAAGCTGGAAATTGCAGATCAATGAAGTGCATGCAAGCTATTTGCAGATAAAAGATTTTTATGTGACAAACGGAGAAAATGGCTAAAGCCATTAACAAAGAGTTCCGAGATTCTGGCGTTAATACATCCCTATTTTTACAGTGTTGGTTGGTGAAAGTTTTGTCCTGTGAGTGTGATTGTAAGCCAATAGGCGATTCTAGCCGCTCAAACAGGTGCGAATGATTTTTTGCTCCGCATGGAGAGAGGATCAATCAAACCGTAATCGATCTCTTCCTCACTCCCCCCAGTTGTTTCAAGTAAAATCTGACCAGCAAGAATTATCGAACTCATAAAAAATCCACAGTCATCCCATAGGCTTCAAAAAATGGCATATCTAATCTAATTTTTCTCCTTAATTAACTGTTTTCTTGCTAAAACCCATTTTTGCTTTTTTGCTTTCTTCTACTCAACTGGAATTTGGCACTCATTCTCCAGTTGCAGGACGTTCCAACCACCCAGGGCAACGCCATGGGTACTCTGGCCAAATAAATCCAAGCCCTGAAAGGGCGATTTAATCTTCCGGGTAGTGTTTGCTCCGCCTGGCAAGCCTATAATTTCAGACTTCCTGACACGGGACATTAGAAGTTCACATCTAACCTCCTGATATCAAGCATGATGACATTTGTTCCAGCATGACTACTATGAAAATAACATGGAATTTGCCAGTATCCCTGAAAATTTGTCCCTGTCCCTTTTCCCTAGTGTTTTGGCCTAAATAACTGGGAAAAACAAGAAAAAAGGTATAGTGACTATTCTACCCGTGCAAGGAAGTCTGAATTTATGAAATCAGGTTAAAACAGATCCTCACGCCCGAAGCCAGGAAAATTATCAAGTTGGCGCTAATTTTGATTGTCATTCATAACGGGACTACGCTGAAAACGCTCTCCAAGCTAACAAATAAAACAGAATATGCTTTTTTTGTAACTAGACGAATTCTGCCATCGTTATGGGATGGCTGTGTAAAAAATCCAAAACTTTCATAGGAATTCCTACACTTTGTTAGGAATTTTCATGCTATCATGGACGCTCCATGACTTTTTATGATAGTGTATGATTCTGCTTGAAAATTCAACACGGCAAGCTATTTTTTCGTCGTCATGCAGAAATCAGCCAGCCCACCCAACCGGGGGACCCCCTACCCTAAAAAGAGGATGCGCGCGAGAAAATGCCTCCACAAAAAGGAAACTGAGAAAGGGGATTATTCTTCCAATCGGAAAAGCTTGCTAAAAAATTTTAAAATACTGAATTGATTTGCACATTGGCAATGCAATGCTATATTTTATTTTCACCCAAACGGGAGCACATTTTTCAGGCTTTCCGTAAAAGGCTGTGTAAGGAATGGGATGGTAGCTCAGTCGGTAGCAGCATCGCACTTTTAATGCGGGGGTCCCGGGTTCGAGTCCCGGCCATCCCACCAATTTCTTCTTCAGCACGGGTGTCGTCTTTCGCTTTTCGCAAAACTTTTGCGTGGTGATTTTCGTTTTTGTCAAACACTTCCGTTTGTTTTGAGGTATTCAGATGAGTAAAGTTTGTGAAATTTGCGGCAAACACAAAACCGTTGGTGGACATATTACCCGGCGTGGTTTGGCCAAGAAAAAAGGCGGTATTGGTATGCACGTGGTGAAAAACACGAAACGTACTTTTTCCCCAAATCTGCAAAATGTGCGCGCATCGGTCAATGGAAATACGGTAAGAATGACAGTCTGTACGGCCTGCATTCGGTCGAATAAAATCGTCAAGGCCTAAATTTCAAATCGACCTGTGAATAAGTGTGGGAAAACGCACTGCACCATAGCTTGAGAGCGTGAAATTTGAAAAATATTTGCATCGGATTTGATAACAAGGCGGACATGGCAAAACCTGTGTCCGTCTTTTTTTTCTATTGAAAGGCATTCGTTATGGCCATTCGGAAACTTTGCCCGCTAACGACTCTGGATTGTCGGCAAATCCTCATAGCACCTTCGATTCTCGCGGCTGATTTTGCTCATCTCGGGCAGGACGTTAAAGCAGTTGAAGAAGCCGGCGCTGATGTGATCCATATCGATATCATGGATGGGCATTTTGTCCCTAATCTGTCACTGGGACCTGGTATCGTTAAAGCGATTCGCTCTTCTTCTTCACTCCCTTTTGATGTGCATTTGATGCTGTCTCAGCCTTTTCGGTATGTCGATGCTTTTGTCAAGGCCGGCGCGGATCATATTACCATTCATGTTGAAAGCGAGGGCGCAACTGCTTGCACTTTGGAACAAATTCGCGCCCATGGTTGTTCTGCGGGACTTTCTCTCCGTCCAGGAACCCCTGCCAGTAGCTTGGCACCCTACATGGCTTGGACGGATTTGATTCTGGTGATGACGGTAGAGCCAGGCTTTGGCGGGCAATCTTTCATGCAGGAGCAGGTTGATAAAATTACCGAAATTCGCTCGATGATCCAGAAGAGCGGTCGTCCAATTCACTTGCAAGTAGATGGCGGAATTGCCCCGGATACTGCGAGAAAAGTGTTGAGGGCGGGTGCAAATCTGCTCGTGGCAGGCAGCAGCATTTTCAGGGAAAAAGCAAATCTTGCTGCCGCTATTTCATGTTTACGGGCAGCTCAATAATCCTGGCTGTTCCTGCGTTTTATAATTGCTTTGTTGTGTTGAATATCAGACCGAAATCCCCTGCAGACGATGCTTTTTCGGAGAAGGAGAAGGGGAAGTGGCAGGTGTTTTTAGGAGGAAAGGTTAGCAGAAATGATCATTTCACATTTTAACCGATATTTTGAAAAGCACGGAAGGAAGACCTATATCGTGCTGGGCATTATTATCAGTATGATGTTTGTTGTCTTCGTTACCCCAGGCGACATTTTTAGCGGACGGAGGACGGGCAACAACGATTTTGGCAAAATGTACGGCAAAAAACTCAAGCGCCAGTACATTACTCAAAAAATGTCGGAAACCTATGTCGGGATTTGTGCCCGTTATCCACAGGCACTTGGGCAGGACTTGGGTAGTGAAATGCTCTTTCATGAAACCCTGAACCGGCTGCGCATCCTGCATGAAGCGGAAAAAATGAACCTCGGAAAAGTCTCCGATCAAGAAGTCGCTGAGGCAATTCACCACAATGCCATTTTCCAGGAAGATGGAAAATTCTCCCGGGAAATGTTTCGACGTTTCAGTGAAAATTTTCTGCATTCCAGAGGCTTGGCTGCTGTCGACTTCGACCGCATCGTCAAAGAAAATATTATTATCGAACGCTTGGAAGAGCAAATTACCAAGTCAGCCAAAGTGGATGAGGCTGAAGTCACTGGATATGTCGAAAAATATACTGCAAAAACTGCAGATTTCACGATGGACCTCAACAAAGATTTCCATATCCCTGATGAAGAAATTTCAACTTTTTTTGCAAATCGAAAAAATGAGTTGAAGATACCTGACAGCAAATCCGCCCTGATTGCTTCTTTCAATACCGCCGCTTTATTGGCAAAAGCCAGCGACGCAGTGAATCCGGCGCTGAAAAGCAAATTGGAGCCGACCGACGAGGATATCAACGCGCAATATGAAAGCTTTAAAGACCGAATTTATAAGGATAAGACACTAAACTCTGTCCGAACTGAAATCGCCAGTAGCCTACGTACCCGGAATGCCCGCAAAGTGCTGGAGGAAACCGCCACTGCACTGAAGGAGAAGTTTTCCGGTGACGTCAAGGGGGAGAATCTGGCGGAACGCTTGGCGCGTTTTCAGCAGGAAGCGGAGAATGTTGGAGCCAAAGTTGTGCAGAGCGGGTTCGTGACCGGCAGTGACCAAATTCCCGGTCTCCCCGGGCGTCAAGCGAATCTGGCGAATGCAATTCGAAAATTAGAGCAGCAAGGTCAGGTCAGCGTACTGTCGTATTCAGCGACCGGTATGGCTCTGGCTTGTCTGACAGAAGTGCAGCCAACCGCATTGCCTGCTGAAATCACGCCGGAAGTTCGCAACCTCATCGTCGATACTCTCTTAACCGAAAAGGCATTGGCTTTTTATCAGGAAAAGACCGCCCCTTTCGCTGACATCGCTGCAACCGTGAATGATCGCAGAGAACTGGCTCGCACTAAGTTCGACGAAATTCAAAAAGACCAAGCCCTCAGTGATGAGGAAAAGCAAAGCAAAGTTAAGGAATGGCAGGATGATATTACAGAATATGTCTATCCGTTCTTCCGAGACGCAAAACGCTCCTTCGCATTAGTCCGCTTTAATCCGAACCAGCTCCTCGAAGGAATTGGCGAGCAGGATATTGATCTGCAAGCAGGATATGCTAAACGAACCGAAGAATATCAGAAAAAACAGGTGCGCTTGGCGAAAATTCTGCTGAAAACCGAAGGACTCGAAGAAACTGCTAAAAAAACAAAACGGGAGCGTCTGGAAGCTGCCTTGAAAAAACTTCAAGAGGGCGGTGCTTTTAATGAAGTGGCTGCAGAATACAGCGAAGAAAAAGTCATAGAAGAAACGGAACTTCAGGATATCAAGAAACTTTCTCCCGAATTGGCCGCTCAAGCAGCGGAATTGCAGGTGGGACAACTCAGCAGCATCATCGAAACGGACAGCTCTCTGATGCTGGTAAAAGTCTTGCAACGCCAGGATGGCCGCAGTCTGGAGGAGGTAAAAGGAGAGCTTACGGAGATCCTTCGTAAGGAAAAAAGTGTCCAGTTGGCCTATGAGGCCGCCTTGGAATTTGCTGGCCGTGTCAGTGACCGCTGGTGGAAAGATACTGAAAATGCGGTGGAATTCAATGGCGTAAAAATCCTCGCAGAATATGCTAGTGAAACCCAAAGCGCAGGCTATGAACTGGTTGACAAAATCACCCATAACGGAAGGATCAATCCGGAAATCGGATCGGAACCGGCTCTGTTGAAAGCTGTTTTTGAAACCTCTGAAAAAGAACCATTGACGGGCGCTGTCAAAGGCGAGAAGGGTTCTTATGTGGCTTGTTTACTGGAAGTCGAAAGACCTTCGCTCGCGAACCCACTGAAAGATCGTGCCGCCTTGAACTCTTTGAAAAGTATTTATCGGCGTAAGGTGGCTTTGGAAAAAACCAAAGCGCGTGCAGAAGCCGAAGCGGAAAGAATCAATGCCGCATTACAGAATGGTATTGCTTTTGAGGAGGCCGCCGGAAAAACGGTTTTTAGCGATTTGCCTGCTTTCAGCCGGATGGAGTCCGGCGAGCTGAATCAGAAAGCTCGTGTTAGCGATGTGGGCAGCACCTTGCTGGCAATCTCTAAAGCGCAACCTGGAAAGGTCTTGCCGCCGCAGAAAACTTACAGCGGATATGCTCTGATTTATCTGTTGGGAAAAACACTTCCAGAGGATAAAGAGTCCCAGAGTATGTTGGAAAATGTACGGGGCTATATTTTGCGCAGGGAACAGCAAAAAGCCTTGACAGATTTTTATCAAAGACTGGAAAAAGAATCTAATACAAAGCTTCCTGATAACCTGAAAACACCACGTAAGAATTGATTCCATATCCAGGGCGAAAAACGCAAAATTCTTAAATCTGCCCGGCTGTCCTGCCGGACAGATTTTTTTTTCGGGCAAGCCCACTGATGTAGATAGCGGCAATAGGCTTCCTCGAAATAAAGACAGAAAAATCGACAGATTGCCAAAAAAAATCTCGCGAATTTCGTATAAGCCATGCCGGCAGCATTGTAAAATGGCTCAAATGCGTATAAATTAAAATGAATTATACGCTTTTCCCGACCGGGGGTGGGCGTGGCCGCAAGAAAACACAGATGAAAGCGTAGGACTAAAATGATTTCTGATCTCTATCTCAACGATTTTGTTGACCGCAAGGCATTGGAAGCCCTGCAATTACAACGTATGCAAGAAACTCTTGAACGCGTCTATCAGAACGTCTCTTTCTACCGGGAATCCTTCCAGCGCGCCGGGGTTAAACCATCCGACCTTAAAAAACTCAGCGATCTGGCTAAATTCCCTTTTACCATGAAAACGGATTTGCGCGACCATTATCCCTATGGATTGCTCGCAGTCCCGATGAAGGATGTTGTCCGAATCCATGCCTCCAGCGGGACAACAGGAAAACCCACTGTCGTCTGTTATACCAGAAACGACCTTGAACTCTGGGCCGAAACAGTTAGCCGCGTCTTCAGCATGGGGGGCGTGACCGAACAGGATATCGTCTTGGTTTCCTATGGATACGGCTTGTTTACTGGCGGCCTGGGAGCGCATTACGGCGCCGAGCGCCTGGGCTGCTCCGTTCTCCCGATGGGCGGCGGCGCAACCGAAAAACAGCTGCTGTTGATCAAGGATTTCGGCGTCACTGTCATTTGTTGCACGCCCTCCTTCTTCATCCATATCATGGAAAAAGCGGAAAAAACCGGCTTTGATCTGAAAAAAGCCAACCTCCGTGTCGGCTTTTTCGGTGCCGAACCCTGGACCGATGAAATGCGCCAGAGAATTGAATCCGGCGCCGGGATCGTGGCCAGAGATATCTTTGGCCTCTCAGAGATCATTGGTCCGGGCGTTTCTTCAGACTGTCAATGCTGTGCCGGCCTGCATGTCTTTGAAGATCATTATTATCCGGAAATTATCGATCCGGATACCGGTGAAGTGAAAGCCCCCGGGGAAGAAGGGGAACTGGTCTTTACAACGATCAGCAAAACGGGGATGCCCCTGATCCGTTACCGAACCAGAGATATTTCCCGTCTGTGGTATGACAAGTGCGGTTGCGGACGTACCCTGGTACGCATGGATAAAGTGAAACGCCGCAGTGATGATATGTTGATCATCCGCGGAGTCAATCTCTTCCCCTCCCAAATCGAAAGCGTCCTGCTCAGTGTCAAGGGAACAGAACCGCATTACCAGCTTGTCGTGACACGAGAAAAAGCCATGGATGACTTGGAAATCCGTGTCGAAGTCTCGCCCCTAGTCTTCTCTGATGAAATCCGGGCACTGGAAGCCTTACGAACAGAAATTCAATCGAAAATTAAACAGCTGATTGGCCTGAGTGCAAAAGTCACCTTGGTCGAACCAGGACAGATCGAACGCTCAACCGGAAAAGCAAAACGTGTGCTCGATCTGAGAAAAAAATAATCATGCTGTGAGCAAAAGCAAATCCGTGCTTCCCTATTTAACAGGTGTTGAGGAGGAACGAAAATGAAAGTTCGTCAACTGTCGATTTTTTTGGAAAATAAAGTTGGGCGTCTGGCCGGAGTCGCGAAAATTCTCGGCGAGGCCGGGGTCAATATTCGGGCTTTGTCTGTCGCTGATACGAATGATTTCGGCATCTTGCGGCTGATTGTTGACGACATCGAAAGTGCAGAAAAAAATCTGCGCGAGCACAATGTAGTTTGCCGTATCAACAATGTGACAGTGGTGGCCGTTGACAATCGCCCTGGAGGGCTGGCCAGAGTGCTCGCTGTCCTTAATGCTTCCGATGTTAATGTCGAATATATGTACGCCGTGGCGGAACCGAATAGCGAACGCCCCTTGATGGTTTTCCGCTTCAGTGAGGGCGAAAGAGCTGTCGCTGCTTTGCAAGCCGGCGGCCTTGATATTCTTGCTGAAAAACAACTGTTCGGATGAACCACGTCTTGCCCTGAATAATTAAGCAATCTTTTTATGACGATTATAGGTATCATGTGCGGCTTGGTGGCGGCACTCTTTATGGCGCTCGCTTTTGCCTTTTCCGGCCGGGCGGTTCGAAAATGTCCGAATCTTAGTTCTTTGGGGCTTTTAGCCAGAGCTCATATTATGATGGGCGGTCTTTCCCTGGTTGGATTGTATTTCCTCTGGGTGCCGGAAATTGTTTCTGAGTTTCAGGCATGGTTCCCGATTACGTATTATGGGGTGATCTTCTACCTGATGGGGCAGGGCTGCCTGTTTATGGCACAGCGTACCGTGGATCCCTCACGGCTGGTACCCTTGCTCGGACTTAAATTAGTCGTCTTGGCATTGATCAATACCCTGCTTCTGAATAGCGAAACCTATGGGTGTCTGCAGATCTTCGCCATCGCCTGTACGATCTTTTCCGCCTTCCTGTTGAATAATGCAGGACGAAAAATTCCCCTGAAAAGCTTGCTCTGGGTATTGTTGGCTTGTTGCGGATATTCCCTCTCGGATACCTGCATCAAAATTCAAGTTGGTAAAATCGGAGAATTCGGACTGGGAAGCTTGACCGCTCAATCCTTGCTTAGCACCTGCTTGTCTTATACCATGAGCGGCATCATCGGGGTGCTGATCCTGCCATGGCTCAGCCGCCAGCCTCGGAAGGTCTGGAAACTGGCCGCCCCCTTCTCGCTCACCTGGATGGTTGGTATTGTGTTCCTCTTTGCATGCTTTGAGCAAATCGGCACGGTCAATGGAAATATCGTACAAAGCACCCGCGGAATTTGGGCTGTTGTCCTGGGGGTGTTGCTCGCCAAATCCGGCCAGACCTACCTGGAAGAGAAAACATCTTGGCCGGTGGTCATGAGACGACTTTTTGCTACCTTGCTGCTGCTGCTCGCAATCGTGCTCTATAATATTTAATTCACTTCCGCTCTCAGCCAGGGGCATTTTCCTTCATTTCATGCTCTTTCAGTAGAAGATTTTCTTGCCGAAAACTGAAAAACCGGGCGTCTTCTAGACTGCTGCCGATAATCACATGATCCAAGATGCTGATTCCGATGATCTGGCCGGCTCTTTGCAGCATCCGTGTGCTTTTTAAATCCTCCTGAGAGGGTGTGATATCACCGCTGGGGTGGTTGTGACAGATGATGACGGTCTGGCAGGCTTCCTTGATCGCTCCCCGAAAAACTTCTCTGGCATGTACCAGACTGCGATCGAGCAAGCCAATGGTGATGACTTCATCGCGGATTAAACGCATCCGTGTATCCAACAATAAAGCATGAAATTCCTCCTGTTCCCGTTGCCTGAGCTTTTCCCGTACATAACGTGCGACATTTTCGGGATTCGTCATCTGCGGTTGCTGGATACAGCTCTCCAGAGTCAAGCGTTTCGCCAGCGTAAATGCGGCATTCAACTCAAGCGCTTTTACCGGCCCAATCCCATGAATCTTACTGAGCTCGCAGAGCTGTGCAGACGCCAGGCGCTTTAAACTGCCGTCAAATTTCTGCAACAGCTCTGCCGCAACCGTTAACACGGATTTGCCTCTGGTTCCACTGCGCAGCAAAACGGCCAGTAATTCCCGGTCGCTTAACGCTTCCACCCCCAAACGAAGCATGCGTTCCCGAGGACGCTCCGGATTCGGTAAGTCCGCAATCAGATAACTTGTGTTGAACATGGTGCATTCCCGAAAAATCGACAGCCTGAACAGTCATAAAGATTCCTAATAAATTGGAATCAAGAATTTTACGAAAAATGATGTCTGTTGTCTCAGACCCCGCAAAACAGAAAGAGTGCCCAGCTGCTGATTTTTTTTCAGGCTGAAAAATAGAAAAGTTTTGCGATGAGCAGGCAGAACATCACCAGATTAAAGCTGGCATGCAATAAAATGGCCAGCCATAGACTACCCACGCGACTGCCCTGCTGAAGAATCAGGCTGATTAATAAAAACGATACAAAAGCCTGCGGCAAGCCATGACATAGTGAAAACAGGAACGCAGTGGCAAGCTCGGCATACGATAAATCAATGCTTTTCAAACCCTGATATAAAATCCTGCGAAATAATATTTCCTCAGTAAATGGTGTAATGACTACGGTACTGAAGAAGGCGGCAGCCCAGAAGGCAAAACTGCCGGAGAGTCCGACGTTTTCAAGATATTGCTGAGGAAATTTCTGAATGCCGATTCCCTGTAAAAGCCAAATACTGGCGGCGTTCAGAAGAATGCTGCCGACCGATAATATTGGCAGCCATTTCAACAGTAGCAGAAAAAAACTTTTCCTCGGCAAGGGTAATTGCCCTGGCAAATCTAGGACCTTGCGCCAACCGTATTGCCGGAAGCTTTGACGCATACCAAAATACGAACCCCCTATGCCCCCAATAATAAATGGCAGCTGTTTCAGCAGCAGTTGAAGTGCTGGCGAAAATCGGGAATAATCAATAAAGCGACAGCTGAAATGTAAAAAAAGATAAAACCATAAAATGCCAACAATCCCACCCTGAGCACCATGATAAAAATCAAACATCCGGAGCCAGTCAGAAGAATTGGATTTTTCAGTATGAAATATCTCCCGAAAACTGATCATATCCGAAAATATCCCTTGCTTCACATTTTGCAAGTCCTTATACAATTTTTGCCGTCGGTCGTTTTCTCACACCATTCTAGAACCTAAGTATTTGTAGTACAATCCCGCTTCCCGGCGCTCGCAAGCGAGCGCCCACAGAACGGGAGCATCCGCCCCCCGGATTCTCCCCAGAATGTGGCCGGAGCTTCCAGCTCCGGATCCGCTCCCGCTCCCGTTCCCGGCGCTCGCAAGCGAGCGCCCACAGAACGGGAGCATCCGCCCCCCGGGATTCTCCCCAGAATGTGGCCGGAGCTTCCAGCTCAGGATCCGCTCCCGATCCCGCCCCCGTCCCCGTTCTCCGCATTTATTTTCCGTAAAAAGATTTATTTCGGATTGCAAAAGAGAAAAGTCGTGGCATATTAATCCTCACGCCCTGAAATTCGGG
>Ga0172378_10005034_pt1 | contig 12351 bp, 11 predicted proteins | sample GrowelOW332metaG_FD_119755 | JGI IMG/M metagenome (GOLD analysis project Ga0172378, IMG submission 119755) | Groundwater microbial communities from an aquifer near a municipal landfill in Southern Ontario, Canada - Pumphouse #3_1 metaG | ecosystem: Environmental > Aquatic > Deep subsurface >...
ATTGATCTGTGTATAAATGCAAAGGAAGGACTCCGGCTGCTGAATGAAAATACAAAACCGTTCAAACAGATTGTTATCCAGCCGGGCGCATCTGATGAAGAACTGACTGCATGGCTCGACGAGCACAAAATTCCGTATATCGACGGATGTCTCTTAACAGGCCTGTCTTTATACGCAAAAGACAGAAAGTAACAGATCCGGATATATGTCATCACTGCTTTATACAGTAATCAGCAATTTTTCAGTTATAATCGATTATCGGATATTTCTCCTGTGTCTTATTAACAAATCCGTTTTCTATTAATTTGATCATGACCGGAACAAATGCCGGATCAAACTGTCTGCCGGCATTCTGTTCCAATTCTTTTAAAATGACTTTCAAAGGTAAACTGCGGCGGTAACACCGGTTGCTGCTCATGGCATCAAAAGAGTCAGCTATACAGATAATTCTTGCACAAAGCGGAATTTGAAAACCGGCGAGTCCGGAAGGATACCCTTTCCCGTCAAAACGTTCATGATGATAAAGTGCACCGTCTCTGATTCCGGGTATTGCAGTAAAATTCTGCAGCATTTCACCACCAATTACTGTATGAGATTTTATTACGCTGTATTCCTCATCTGTCAATCTGCCGTTTTTTTTCAATACTGCGTCAGGAATACTGATTTTTCCACAATCATGCATAAGAGCAATATAATAAATCTGAGTAACCTCGTTATGATCTATTTTCATACACCGGGCCATTTCAGCAGCATATTCCGCAACTCTGGTTGAGTGTCCTTTTGTGTATGTATCTTTTGCATCAATAAAACTTGTCAGCGTATTCATAGACTGTACAATAATTCTGGAATCAAGTTCCTGCCGCTTCCGGTATGCCGCGGTGCGTAATTGTATTGCAGTATAGATAATCAGTATAATGCACCACAAAACAAACAGTGCTGCTGCTGCCCGGAAAACAGGCAGCTTCTGCATACAGATAAGCCTGTATCCCTTCAGCGTATAACTTTTCAGAGACATCAGATTAACTGCGTAAAGGACAGCACCGAACGTACTTGTACTGTGCGGCAGTACTGTAGCAGGATTTCCCTCTGCAACAAAAGTTAATCGTTTTCCGCTGCTCATAAACAGCCCGTTCCATGAGCTGTCTATCTTCAAATTACCGGAAAAAATAAGTTCTGCCTTCCAGTTCTTAAATGTAATTTCAGAACCGTTCTTCAGAATACCATCATACTGAGCTCCCGCTGGAATATCAGGATGAAGAGATTCATCGATCCACTGTTTTGTAACTGTCACAGACAACGATAATCCGTCCTGAGGAATATTCAGATTGTCTTCTGTAAAAACATACGTATGAAGTACGCCTGACTGATAAATGCAATAACAATACAGTGCAATGAAACAAATAACCAGAATAACAAATGTAATTATAAAGGATAAAAGCGATGCTTTGTACTTTTGAAACTGTATCATTTACTATACCTTCTTTAATAACCAGCAACTGCGCTTCAATTGGTAGAGTAATATCCTCTTTGCATGACTAAACACTCTATTATATCTACTATATCTCAAAAAAAAACAAAAAACAATGATTGTGAATCAACCATCAGTGATCCTTTCAATTCATATATTGATGATTGTATTATCCAAATAGAACACAGGAACAGTACTTCGTTCAAAACCGGTACGTACAGGAAAGCGACAGCTCCTGTATTCCTGCCGCCTTCTGTATGTCAGGCAGCACAGCCGCTGCATTTACCGTGAATGAACCTGCCGGTATAATTTCCAGATTCAATGCAAGCAGATGTATATATTCCTGTACGGATGATGCCTGCCCTGCAAGGCTGTCCGGTGAGGTCCGGGTAAACAGCCAGGTCACCGACGACGACAGTGCAGGGGTAAAAGAAAAACTGCTTATGGTGCATATTTTTACCGTACCGGAAAAAGGATAGTACAAAGTTTCCGCTCTGAGCGACAGGGTATGGGCCTGAGCTGCATCAAATGCGGCAACCGAAAATATTTTTGAAAGTCCCAGACTCAGCATAGTGCACTCTTTTGTCTGTTCTGAAGGAGTATATTTTTTTTCTGTTCCGGATGAACCGGTAAACGACAGACTGTCTTTAAACAGTGAAAATGCAGCGCACAGATTATAGTCAACATACAAATTTCCGTCTGCCGCGGCATAGAACTGCTGCTCTGCAGCGGTAAAATCAGTAAGGTATCCTGCTTCAACTGTCTCAATCTGTTCAAGATACGACATGAACATAATTCTGCCGCCTGCGCGGGGATATCCGCTTCGTCCTGAAAGGGTCGAACCGGAATCTGCTAAGGCAGAATACAATTCACTCTCTCCGGAAACAGCCGCTGCAGAACCCGATTCAAGCGGCAGTACTGCAACAGGTTCCACTGCCAGTTTTCCGTCCAGCAGCGGAACAGACGCATTCACTATCCAGTCTGTCGAAGTTCTTAAATCACTTAATGAAGATTCCGTTCCGCCGCTGAACACTGTTTCCGAGTTCTTAAATGATTCCGGTTCCGGACCGAACACAATATCGCCGGCATTAAAAACAACACCATAACCCCAGCTTAACGGCATTTTTCCAAGACTCAGCCGCATCCGCTGACCGGTAAACCATGGAAAACGGAGTTTTATATATGCTTTATCAAGTGATTCACTCTTCTGATCCGAAATAACTGCATTGCCGGAAATATCGGTACATGCGTAATCCGAAACAGTTCCGCCGAAATACGCACGGACAACAGTTCCGGAGGTAACTGTCATCAGAAGCTGTACAAGACCGTTCGAAACAAGGGTATTTTCCGGTACTCCCTGTGCATCAGATTCTGAATCAGTAAGATGCAGATATGCCGTACCAAATGAGAACTTTCCCCCGAACGAGACATCCTGTGCCGGCAGGAAACGTGTCAGCAGAAAAAAAATGACAACCGGTAAAAAAAACTTTTTTACCATGTCAGATTCTCTCTCGAAAAAATTTTATCATCAACAGGTTTGTTAATGATAACAGTTTCAATTGTAAGAACTGTCGTACTGTCTTTCTTAAGAAGATCCTGCATGATCATTTTCGTGGCTATATAAAATCCGCTGACTTTCTTTATGTCTCCGGAATGCAGTTCCCGCAGCGCCCTGCCGCTTGCGCTGTACAGAACGGTTTTCAAACTCACATACAGTTCAGCATCTATCCAGAGTTCCTGACGACGGTACGTTTCCCTGCTGTTCTTTGCCGTCAAAAGGACATGGTAACACGAACGTCCGTCTACAATTTCCGTACCGGCCAGACTACTGGTATAACGGTCACTGATTGAATTTTCTCCGGTCAAATCTTCATAGGAAAAATCACTACCCATAAGAGAATCCTTTAAAGCGCTTCCCTGCAGGCGGATAACTTCTTCCGCATCCGGATAGAATAAAAAAACAGATGCACCCTGCCGCAGGATTTTCTGTCCCTTATCAGGTCCCTTATCTATTTCGATGAGGGTATCACCGTTCCTTCGATTCCAGCTTTTAAATGAACTTTGGGCTGTACCAAGACTGTTAGTTGTCTTCATTGTACTTTCCGCGTACACCGTATCATAAACCGTATTAGCTTCAAACTTACTGATTATCGTGTCGATATCTGCCGCAGAAATACCTGCTGCAGTAAAAATTGAAAAAAGAACCGCAATTACCCGTTTCATTATACCTCCTGACAGCGCATTCCGTCAGTTTTCCGTTCGTAAAGCCTCTGCCGGCTCCACCCGCATGGCCTGACGTGCAGGCAGTATACATGCGGCAACTGAAATACATATTCCTGTCACAAAAATAAGAATATACCGTGAAAAAGCAAGCGACGGATAAATCCATGCGGACAAATTCATGCCCTCAACCGCACTGCCGCCGGCTGCATACATATTGAATCCCTGTGTATACCACAAATTAATAATAACAGCACCTGCTGCACATCCTGCAAGTGCAGCCGAGCCGGATGTCATAATAATTTCGAGCAGTATCATGCCGAAGACAGTGTATTTACTCATACCGAGCGACATCAGTGTGCCTATCTCTTTTCTCCGTTCCAGAACGGACATCATTGTGGTATTGAATATGACGGTCGATGCCAGAAGAAAGAAGACGACTGCTACAAAAAAATAAATCGTATCCATAAGATCAAACAGAGCATAGACAGATCCCGTCTTCTTCCATGGCAGAATCTCAAGCGGCATTTCCATGGTCCCGGCGGAAGCTTTTTCAAGCATCTTTATCTTCTGTATTATTCCGTCACTTTCCGACTCAGACATATTTTTACGGGTATAGACAAAAATCTCCGATGCATTACCGTCCATACGGAGAATACCGGACAACTCCCGCCAGTCCATAAAACAACGCATGGAATTGAAATCAGTATCACCCAGATGAACTACGGCAGCAACAGTAAATGTCGCACCGTTTGATCCGCCGGCTGCGGTACGGGTAAAAAAGGTAAATTTGTCACCGGCATGAAGTCCAAGAGCATCAGAAAGCGTTTTTGTTATAACCGCAGTTTTCTGTCCGTTTACCAGATCTGTATTGTTTCCTTCTATAAACAAAGTACTTCTGTTGGAAAAAAGTCGTGTTTTATTGTAAGAAACTCCGGTTAATACAGCTGTTTCTATTTTATCATTCCGATATATAGAAGCCGCGGCTGTTATCCGCTGTTCGGTTCCTGTAACACCGTCAATTGATTCAATCTTCCGCGTAAGTTCGTCTGTCGCCGGAATAAAAAACTGCAGCGGCAGAATCCGTTCATTTTCTGAATAGCGTTCTGTTCTGATGCGGATATTACCGGTAACATCGTTCACGACATTGTTCTTCATATCTGAAACCGCGCCGGAATCAAGAGAAAAAAGCAGACAGACAACAAAAGCAACAAGTGCTATCGTACTACCGGAAAGTATTGTCCGCTGACGGTTCCGCATAATGTTCCTGAAAGCCATTGCAGGAATAACAGTTTCTGCAGATTGTTTTCTTTTATCCTTCATACATGTTACTCCTGACTGTTAATTACGGAAAATATCCGCAATCTCTTTTTTCAAAAGACCGTGCGCCGGAATAAGTGCGGAAAACGACGCAATACAAAGAGCTCCTGCCGGAATGAATAGAAATCCGATAATATGCCAGCATGAATGCATGACAAGAGAAACCCGGTATCCTATGTCTATATCACCCATCATACCGGAAAAGTCTATGCCGTAGTTCACCATGAACCAGGTCACTGGTATTGAAACAAACACACCTATAATACATCCGAGAACACCAATAAAGAATCCTTCCGTCATAAAAAGCACTTTTACGTATCCTGACGAATACCCGAGCGCTTTCAGCATGCCGATTTCATTTTTCCGTTCCATAATCGACATGAGAATAGTATTTGATACTCCGACGGCGGAAATGACGAACATAAAAAAAATCATGATTCCGGAAATGCTCGACTTTGTATTCTGCAGCGCAACCACATCCTGCGCCAGTTCCTGCCACGAATAGACGGAAAGCCCTGTCTGTGCTGACTCAGCAAACGCTTTGTCGAATCTGGCAAAGGAAGCCGGTTGTTGTGCAACAGTTCCAAGATTCAGGCAGACCTCAGTGACCGCACCGCCGAGTTCAAGCATATCGTTAAGATAATTCAAATCCATATAAACAGCGGTCGAATTGACGACAGGATTACCTGTACGGACAATCCCTGTTACAGGAACGTCCATTGTCTGAATGAATCCTCCCCTGCCCTTACACTGCACGGTAATATAATCGCCGACAACAACGCCAAGATCATGTGCAATACCGCTTCCGAGAACGACGGAAGTGCCCTCCGTAGTTCCGGAAAACCATGAACCGGATTCAACACAGCGGGACGTATCGAAAACAAATCTGTCGCTTTCGGGGTCGATCCCGTACAACAGCCCGTTCAGAGAACCGGTAAGACCGTCGGTATTACTGAAAACAAGTTCACATACCGCACTGTACCGGAGCGTATATTTTACGGAGGCAAACGTACGGTTCATCCATTTTTCAAATACTGCCTGCTGACTGCGGCTGATAAGAAAATTAACAGGGAATGTCTTCCGTTTCTCAAAATAACCGCCGGCATAAATTTTTGCGCCTGAAGTCTCGTACTCCATCATATTAACAGACGATTCCTGATCCAAACCTGCAAGCAGCCCGTCAGTGAAAATCGAAAACAATATACCTGCTGCAATAGCAGCAGCAGTAATGACAGACCGTCGTTTATAGCGCAGCATATTTTTCCATGCCATAGAAAAAATCATATACCTGTTCCTTCGCGTTCCACGAGTCCGTCCTTAAGAAATATAACGCGGCTGCAGTGCTCCATGACCGTCCGGTCATGCGTAGAAAATACGAAAGTCGTCCCGTACTTCTTATTCAGATCTTTCATAAGGTCAAGTATGGTACGTGATGTATGTGAATCAAGATTGGCTGTCGGTTCGTCTGCAAGGATGACTGCCGGTTTTTTAACAAGTGCACGCGCAATGGAAATGCGCTGCTGCTGTCCGCCGGACAGTTCACCCGGTTTTCTGTACTGAAGACCGTCGAGTCCGACTTCCCTCAAAATACCGTTTGCCATACTCCGGATTTCTTCTTTTGTATATCTTTTCAGGAGGATCAGCGCAAGTTCCACATTCTCCTGTGCAGTCAGCACCGGAATAAGATTATAGCTCTGAAAAATAAAACCGATTTTTTCCTGCCTGAGCACATTCTTCTGCCTGTAGTTCAAGACGGAAATATCGTGTCCGTCAATACTGATTTTTCCGGAAGTTATTGAATCAAGGCAGCCGGTCAAATTAAGCAGCGTTGTTTTCCCGGAACCGGATGGTCCTGCAACCGCGGTAAATTCTCCGTCTTCAATTTTCAGAGACACCCCACGGAGTGCGTGGACAGCTGAAATCTCATCTTTTCCGCCGTTCTTCAATTTTTTCCTTTCACCGGCATTATCCGGGAAATATGTTTTTACGACATTTTCAATTTGTATCATCGTAAGTCGTCCCTCCTTCTTACAGTCTATTTTTTTACGCGGGAAAGAAATCTTTCAAGAGATTCCATATATTCAATCAGTGCTTCCTTTCCGGCCGGTGTTATAGATACATCTGTTCTGCTCTTGTTATCATCAATGTATTTTTCCATACTGATATATCCGGCATTTTCCAGCGTTTTAAGCTGAACAGACAAATTGCCGGACGACATTCCCAGCGCATCCTTTATGTCGGGGAATGTTACCGCATGTTCTTTGTCAGAAGCCAGTAAAACCATAATTTTCAGACGCGGCGGTTCATGAATGATTTTATTCGGCTGAAAATTTTCCATATATTTTCAATGTCCCATAAATAAAGCCAAAAAGCACAGTGATGCTTCCCGTAAGCCACAGATCGTAATTACCCTTCATAAAGTAACCAGAATAAGTATACAAAAAATCGAAATTCGCCTGAATTATCTTTCATATACATACCCACTTAAACAAGTTTATAGCATAAACCTATTTATATAACAAATATACAAAAGTATACCGGGGATGTCAAGAATTCAGTAGACAGGTTTTACCGTATCAACGTTTCTTTTTCATTGACACATAAAAAAATTCCATAGTAGTATATGTCGGATATAGTATGAATGACATGCAGTTTAAACCGGTACTCGAATCACAGACAGATCAGGCTTACATGATCTTATGCAGAAGGATCGATGAATTAATAACGAAAAATACCGGACAATATACAGCCTGTTATCCGGACAAGGCAACATACATCAACCGCAATAATAATAATGAAAACTGGTGCTTATTGAATGATTCCGGAATAGTCGGGATTGTTTCATTAACAAAAAATATGATTCCTGAAGAATGGCAGGGAATATACAACTCTTCTTCAAATTACTGGCTGAGCAGTTTCTTTGTGGATACTACAGAAAAAGGTAACGGATACGGCGGAATTATACTGAAAGAATGTATAAAACAGGCAAAAATCGAAGGAATAAAAGAAATACTTCTTGACTGTTATATGGATTCGGTTTTTTTGGTACCATATTATGAAAAAAATGGTTTTGTAAAAATCGCTGAAAAAAGATTTAAATACGGAGCAAGAGAATTTTCTGCAGGGCTGATGAATAAAAAAATATAAAGTCACTGTTTATGACAACGTGCGTATATAAAAAAATCAGAGGAACAGTAGTATGATTTTAAGCGTTTCCCGCAGGACGGATATTCCGGCTTTCTATGCAGACTGGTTTTATGAACGGATCAGGGAAGGATTTGTCGAGATCCGCAATCCTGTGAATATGCATCAGGTTTCTAAAATAAGACTTTCTCCTGACCGGATTGAATGCATCGTGTTCTGGACAAAAAATCCGTCACAAATGTTTATAGATAACCTCAGTATGCTGGATACACTCGGTTATACATATTATTTTCAGTTTACTGTTACTCCGTATAATTCGCAGATCGAGGAGAATGTCCCCGGGAAAAAAATTGTCATGCAGACATTCCGTCAGCTTTCTGAAAAAACAGGAAAGGAAAAAATTATCTGGCGGTATGATCCAGTATTCCTTAGTGATATATATACGATTGACTATCATGTCCGGTATTTTGATTACATTGCTTCAAAACTGTCAGGGTATACTGATAAATGTATCATCAGTTTTATAGACACCTATCCCAAAATACGAAAACGGCTTGAAGCTGCTCATATTCGCGAATTATCGTCAGATGAAATGTATAAACTGGGAGACAGATTCTCCGAAACAGCAGAAAAATATAATTTAAAACTGGAGACTTGCTGCGAAAATATTAATCTTGAACGAATCGGCATTGAACACGGACATTGTATAGACGGCCGGCTGATCAACAGAATCAGAAATAACCACTTCATTTTTAAAAAAGACAAAACGCAGCGGAAAAACTGCCAGTGCAGTACAAGCATAGATATAGGAGCATACAATACCTGCCGTCATAACTGTATCTACTGCTATGCAGACTGGCCACACAAAATAAACGAAAAAAACACGGTCTGTAATCAGTCTAGTCCGTTGTTATGCTCCGAATTACAGCCGGCCGATATACTTACGGACCGGAAAATAACACTTTGTCCGGTTGAAGAACAGAAACTGTTTTAAACAGATCTAACCGTATTTTGCTTGAAAACAGCGCAGGACAGACGTATACTAAAAAGGATATGGCAATTCTGTCGTTTTTATTTTGTACGGAGGCTATAGATGGAAAGTTATTCAGTGGTCCTGTCTGGAGAAGCCGGACAGGGATTGAAAACAATTGAGACGCTGTTCATGAAACTGCTGCGTCAAAGCGGATATTACGCATTCATGACGAAGGAATTGATGTCACGGGTCCGCGGAGGCAATAATACGACGGAACTGCGTATTTCCTCGGGCCCGGTATATGCCTTTACGGACAGAATCGATCTGCTGATCGTGCTCGGGAAAAAAGGAATCAGACGCCTTGAAAAACGGCTGTCGCCCGATACAATCATAACAGGAGAATCGGACCATCTGAGCGATACAAACGTCCCCTGCCGGAAAATTCCGCTTCCGGTACAGGAAAACCTTGCAGATCTCGGAGGTACCCTGTATGCAAATACGCTCGTAAGCGGGCTGCTGTGTGCGCTTTTCTCGTGCAGCCCGGAAACAGCATACCGTCTTATAAGCGAACGGTTCGCAAAAAAAGGAACGGACATTGTCGAAAAGAACAAAGCTGCGTTCGAACGCGGTATGAAACTCGCGGAGACGATTCCACTCCGTGCCAGTCTGAAAAAGGATGAAACAATTGCAACGCGTTTTAAGGCGCTGAGCGGAACAGAGGCCGTCGGAATCGGCGCGCTTGCGGGTGGATGCAACTTTATCGCTTCCTACCCCATGTCACCCGGCACCGGCGTGCTTGCATTCATGGCTTCTCATGCCGACAAGTACGGTGTCATAACAGAACAGGCAGAAGACGAACTTTCGGCACTTAATATGGAACTGGGTGCATGGTACGCTGGTGCCCGGGCTATGGTCACGACGTCGGGCGGCGGCTTTGCGCTCATGACCGAAGCACTCAGTCTTGCAGGCTGTATAGAATCTCCTGCCGTAATCCATATTGCGCAGCGTCCAGGTCCTGCGACAGGACTACCGACGAGGACGGAACAGGGTGATCTGAATCTTGCGCTGTACGCAGGACACGGTGATTTTCCCCGCGTCATTTATGCACCGGGCACACTGCAGGAAGGTGTTGAACTGGCCCGCAGAGCATTCGACACAGCGGACAAGTTTCAGGTACCCGTCATTCTGCTTACCGACCAGTATTTTCTGGACAGTGAAGGGATTATTCCAAAAATTGACTTTACACAAAACCACATCACGCAGCACATAACTGAAACAGCAGCAGACTACCGGCGGTATGCAATGACGCCGTCCGGTATCTCTCCGCGCGGCATTCCCGGATACGGAAAAGGAATCGTACGTGTCGACAGCGACGAACATACTGATGAAGGTCTCATCACGGAAGATGCGGACGTCCGTACCGCTATGACCGACAAACGTATGCGGAAACTGGCGCAGCTTCAGGATGTCGAACCTGAACTTACCGGCAGCGGGAACTATGAAACGCTTGTCGTCGGCTGGGGATCAACATACGGTGCAGTCCGCGAAGCACTTGAACGGCTGGGCCGGAAAGATATCGCATTTGCGCATTTTTCGCAGGTGTATCCGGTTCCAAAAAGCGCAAAAAAACTGCTTGCACGCGCAAAGCGGAAAATACTCATAGAAGACAATGTAACCGGACAGTTCGGTAATCTGATCAGGCAGGAACTGCTCACGGATTTTGACACACGGATACTCAAATACAACGGCATGCAGTTCTCCGTCGAAGAACTGGTACAAAAGATCGGGGAGGCTGTAAAATTATGACAAAAACACGTTTTGACTGCGATCCGGATACCGATATCGCGTGGTGCCCCGGCTGCGGCAACTACCCGCTGCTTGCAATTCTGAAAGAAGCGCTTGAAGAACTCGACATTGACCCGTCGCAGCTCGTTATTTCATCAGGAATCGGACAGGCGGCAAAAATGCCGCAGTACGTACACAGCAATTTCTTTAACGGACTGCACGGAAGGGCCGTTCCCGTAGCAACTGCAATAAAGGCGGTAAATCCGTCTCTCACCGTCATAGCTGAAGGCGGCGACGGTGACATGTACGGAGAGGGTGGTAACCATTTTATACATGTCATCAGACGGAACCCCGACATTACGCATCTTGTACACGACAACATGGTGTACGGACTCACACAGGGACAGGCCTCCCCTACCAGCCCGAGGGGAATGAAAACACCAGTACAGACGGACGGTGTCATTGCCGAACCGTTTAATCCGCTCGCTGCAGCCCTGTCGATCGGAGCACCGTTCGTTGCACGCGCATTCACCGGCGATGCGGAACTGACAAAAACCATCATAAAAGAAGCAGTCCGGTACAAAGGGTATGCGCTTGTCGACATTCTTGATCCGTGTGTATCTTTCAATAAGACGAATACGTTCAAATGGTATAAGGAGCATACGTACCGACTGACTGACTCGTGGGATGCGTCGGACCGTATGAAAGCACTTGAAAAAGCGTTCGAATCGGACCCACTGCCGCTCGGCATATTCTACCGGAGGACGGACAGAAAACCGGCATTCGAAGAACAGCTGCCGGTCTATGTGTCAGATAAATCGCCGCTCTGGACACGGTCCCGGCCGCCTGAACTGCTTGCAGAACTTATGAAATAAAAATGAACAGGGCCGTTCAGGATAAAGGAATGGCCCTGTTCATTTTAACACCCTGCAGTGATAAACATGCGGAACAATGCCTGACACTTTCAGTATTCCGTTCAGTTGTAGAAAAACCGTGCATTGACGGAATTAAAATAAACAATATCACCGGAAGGAGTATGCCAGACTGCCTGAAGCGCAGACGGAAGACAAATTTCTCGTTACTATACCTGCAGCCGGATATCCCGATGAAAATTCTGCGCCCCGCCCACGGAAAAAAACGGAAGAAATCGTACACAGAAACAGGTGGTAGACAGATCAGTACAGGTATATGAAGTCACTACTTTCTTTCTTATGTTACTCCTCCGTTTCTTCATTTCTATTTTCCAGCCAGTACTTTTTCCCGTCCGGTGTTCTTTCCAGCAGAAAATGATCGTACATTTCCCGCCTGACAAGTGCGTAATCTCCGAACGAATGCCATCGGTTTATAATTTCATTTACTTCTCTTTCTGAATATATTTTTTCCGGTTCGAATTTACTTCTCATATATTTAAGCACCGCTTCCTTTTCATCTTTCTTCTTCG
>Ga0172378_10005035_pt1 | contig 12351 bp, 11 predicted proteins | sample GrowelOW332metaG_FD_119755 | JGI IMG/M metagenome (GOLD analysis project Ga0172378, IMG submission 119755) | Groundwater microbial communities from an aquifer near a municipal landfill in Southern Ontario, Canada - Pumphouse #3_1 metaG | ecosystem: Environmental > Aquatic > Deep subsurface >...
GGTCGCAACTATGAACAAGCTCGCAAGGACAATCCATGCCCTGTTGTCCAAGGATGAGATGTATTCCCTTTGAGCCTTGAAAAACATTATTGAAGGTTTTCATTGTTTATAGTTGACTCCTTCCCCGATACGGACAGGATGGCCGGGCACTTCCACCTGCCGTGGAATCGGCATGTTTTTCCATAATTGAGAGTGGCAATTCCCTCATTGCACAGTATACTGGTATCAGATATCCTGTATACTGTAAAGGTGGAAATGCTTCGCACAATGGCTCCTTGGATGAAAGAAATCCAACGGGACGATGTTCGTCGGGAGCGCCGCGAGGATCGAAACGGAAGGAGAACGCAACCATGATCCAAGAACGGAACCAAGTCTTCGCACTGGATACCCGGAATACGACCTACCTGTTCAGAGTCGAGGAGACCGGCCATCTGGAACATCTCTACTATGGACGGAGACTGCGCGCCCCATTCACATCCGTCGAAGCTCTGGCCGACAAGCATACCCTTCCCATCGGAAACGGCACGGCCTATGACGCGCAGCATCCCACTTTGTTCCTCGACAATCTCTGCATGGAATATTCATCGCCCGGAAAAGGTGACTATCGGGAAAGTTCCGTCGTCATCGAATACGGCCCTGGCCTGCAGACCTGCGACTTCATCTACAAGGAGCACCGGACCATCCCCGGCAAACCGCGGACGTTCTCAGGACTCCCCGCATCGTACGGAACAAAGGAGACATGTGCGACGCTCGAAGTGGTTCTGAAAGAAAAATTGCTTCCTCTTCGTCTGCAGCTGATCTATACGGTGTTCGAGGACTGCGACGTGATCACCCGGAGAGCGACGATCTACAACGATGGACAGGAAGTGGTGACCGTCCGCAATCTTGCGAGCCTTCAGCTCGACATGCCGGAAAGCGACTGGAACTTCATCACGTTCGATGGAACATGGGCCCGTGAACGCTACCGGAACGAACGACCGCTGAGCCCTGGGATCATGGTCAACGACAGCAAGACCGGCGTCAGCGGAGCGGTCCACAACAGCTGCGTGTTTCTCAGGCGTCCCTCCACATCGGAATCCCGCGGGGACTGCATCGGCTGCAACTTGATCTACAGCGGCAATCATCGGGAACTCGTGGAGACGTCCCCCTATGGCAAAGTACGGTTGATGACCGGTATCAATCCATATCAGTTCAGCTGGAAGCTCAGCAACGGAGATCGGTTCCAGACTCCGGAGGCGGTGCTGACGTTCTCCCCGGAAGGGATCAACGGCGCAAGCCGGCACTTTCACAAATTCGTCAACGAGCACGTGGTCCGCGGCACATGGAAAAACCGCCTGCGACCGGTGCTTGTCAACAACTGGGAGGCGACCTATTTCAATTTCACGGAGTCACGTCTGTTCGATCTCGCCCGGGAAGCGGCCGACCTCGGCGCCGAACTGTTCGTCCTCGACGACGGATGGTTCGGTAGCCGGGACGATGATACGACGAGCCTCGGCGACTGGACGGTACATACGAAGAAACTTCCGTCGGGACTTGCGGAATTCTCCAAGCGGATACATCGGATGGGGTTGCTGTTCGGACTTTGGGTGGAACCCGAAATGATCAGCATCGAAAGCGACCTGTACCGTGCGCACCCCGACTGGATGATTGCGATTCCAAACAGAACGCCATCGCCCGGCAGGAACCAGTACATCCTCGACCTGACACGGGAAGATGTCCGCCACTATCTCGTCTCTGCGCTTTCCGACATCTGGCGCCTGGCGAAAGTGGACTATGTAAAATGGGACATGAACCGGACGTTCAGCGACTTGTTCAGCCACAACAGGGAAGTCCGCAACCACGGGGAATTCCTTCATCGATACGTGATGGGACTGTACGACGTACTGGAAAAGCTGACGAAGCTGTTCCCCGATGTCCTTTTCGAATCCTGTGCGTCCGGCGGCAATCGGTTCGACCTGGGAATGCTCTGCTTCATGCCCCAGACATGGACGAGCGACAATACGGATGTCCTGTGCAGGCTCTCGATCCAGGAAGGGACCAGTTGCGGTTATCCGCTCTCTTCCATGGGGGCTCATGTCTCGGCGTCTCCGAATCACCAGACCTTGCGGCGCAGCGACATTGAAAGTCGATTCAACGTCGCGGCGTTCGGCGTTCTCGGCTACGAGATGGACATCACCAAGCTGGACGACCAGCAGAAAGAAGCCATCAAGAATCAGATCGCATTCTACAAACTGCACCGGGCGATTCTTCAATACGGGGAATTTTTCCGGATTGTCCCTGCAAGCGGGGATACGAACGAGGCGGTATGGGTCGCCGCGACCCCGGACAGGAGCGAGATGCTCGTGCTGTGGGCGCAGAAGCTCAACCGGCCGAATCCCGGTTGCGATATCCTCCGCATCCCGGTAGCAAACCCGGCATACGACTACGAAGTGACTCCTCGCAGACAGAAAATAAGCATCAAGATGTTCGGTGACTTGATCAATCGGGTGAGTCCGGTCAGACTGAAGAACGACGGCGTATTGCAGCAGATTGTCAGCGAGACCTATTCTCTTGACAGCGAAGTGGAGCATCATACTGTCGGCGGCGACGTCCTTGCCTACGGCGGCATCAGGCTCAACCAGCAATTCGGCGGAACAGGATTCGACGCCCAGACCAGGGTTCTCGGAGACTTCGGCTCAAGGCTCTACCATATCCGCCGCATCACGTCCGACCGATAGCGACCGTCGTCCCCATACTGATGGGCTATTCCTCCAATAGCTCTCCGTCGGTGGAGATGACCACGACGCGCCAAGGGATGAACTTCCCGCTGGCCTGGAGGGCGGTCTTGACGGCTTGTTCGATGCCTCCGCAACAAGGAACCTCCATCCGGACGACGGTCACGCTCTTGATATCGTTGTTGCGCAAGATCGCCTCCAGTTTCTCAGAATAATCGCCTTCGTCGAGCTTGGGACATCCGATCAATGTGACCCGGTTGCGGATGAACGCATGGTGGAAGTCCCCGTAGGCGTATGCGGTGCAGTCCGCGGCGACCAACAGATGTGCGCCGTTGAAATACGGAGCGTTCACGTTGACGAGCTTGATCTGCACCGGCCATTGGGAGAGTTCGCTGGCCGGTACCTGAGCATGGACCGATCGGCCGGCAGGTTCTTCCCTGACGATCCGCTTCGCGTTCATCCCCGGACAGCCCATCGGAATCGCCCCTCCTCCCGACAGCCGATGCTTCGCGGCCTGTACAGCCTGTTCGTCATATGCAGGCGCCTCCCGTTCCTCGAACGTGATAGCTCCGGTCGGACACGCCGGCAGGCAATCCCCCAAGCCATCGCAATAATCTTCGCGAAGCAGTCGGGCCTTGCCGTCCACCATGCCGATCGCACCTTCGTGGCAAGCGATCGCACAGGCGCCGCAACCGTTGCATTTCTCCGAATCTATCTTGATAATCTTTCGTTTCATCGTTGCATCCTCCATAACACATCGCTATAGTAGGAGGTATATCGTTTGGATTCTGTTGTTTTTACAACATGTCGGAGAAAAAAAATGAAAGACATCCGCCCATATCTCCCGATTCTTTCCGGAAGCATCCTGTTCCATGGGGTGGCTCCGGAGGATATCCTCCATATGATCGGTTGCCTGTCGGTCGTGATCAAGGAATATGAGAAAGGGCAGTATATCCACCATGCGGGAGACCGGATAGCGACGATTGGCCTCGTGCTGTCGGGGCAAGTCCATGTCATCAAGGAAGACTTCTGGGGGAACCGGAGCATCATGGCGGCGATCAGGCCCTGCGGACTGTTCGGCGAAGCCTATGCAATTTCAGGAGAGACGCTGGAAGTCAGCGCAATGGCCGCAGACGCCGCTCAGATCATGTTCTTCAGCGGCAAGCGGGTTCTCGAGACTTGTCCGTCTTCATGCGCCTTCCATACTGCGCTGATCGCGAACCTGCTGCGTCTGATCACCCACAAGACGCTCCTGCTGTCGCAGAAGATCGAGCATCTGAGCAAACGTACCACGCGGGACAAACTGCTGTCGTATTTCTCTTCACAAGCGGTGAAATGCGGGAAGGCGGTTTTCGAGATACCGTTCAACAGATCCCAGCTTGCCGAATATCTTTCGGTCGACAGAAGCGCGATGACGACGGAACTCGGCAGGATGCGGGACGAGGGGCTGATCGACTTCGAAAAGAATCGTTTCGAACTGAAGGAACCATTCTGACAATTTTGCAGGAGGTACGTGCATGCGACAAATCGATACGCTGCTGGAAACCATGGTCGCCTATTATGCGGGAGATCCACGCCGAATCCACCATTTCCTGAAAGTGCGTGCTTTCGCCGCCATGATCGCTCAGGCCGAGGCCCTGAATCCACAATTGATGGAGATCGTCGATGTCGCCGCGATCGTGCACGACATCGGCATCAAGATCGCACAAGAGAAGTTCGGGCGCTGCGACGGAAAACTCCAGGAACAGGAAGGTCCGCCGGTCGCCTACGAAATGCTGCGTTCGATCGGATACGGGCAGGGGACCATCGACAGGGTCTGCTATCTCGTGGGGCACCACCACACATATACGGGAATCGATGGTATCGACTATCGGATACTTGTCGAAGCGGATTTCCTCGTCAACATGTTCGAAGACGCATATTCGGATGCGGCGATCCGATCTGCCTACGAGAAGATATTCAGGACAGAACGGGGCAAGTGGCTCTGCCGGCGGATGTACGGCGTAGCGGAGCCTTGACCGAGCAGTCAGAACCCGAGCAGTTGGGACAGCGTCTTTGCATCCATCGGCCGCCCGACGAGTTTTCTCACTTGGCCGATATGGGCTTTCGATCCAAATAGAATCGCTCCGCGCAGGATGCTGTCCTGCAGCAGGAAACTTTCATACCGGTTACCGACGCATCGGCTTTCCGTCGTCCAACGGCCGGAGGCTTTCTCTTCGTCGCTCAACGCTATCTTGCCGAGGCTCGCTGTCTCGATTCCTGCGATTTTCAGCATGGTAGAGGGAACCGTACCTGCATATTCGGCATCTTCGCCTGCGATGACTTTCGCCGCCACCTGCCCCTGTTCCAACGCCGCCGGGACGATTCCCCAGCATCGCTTCTCGAACTCCGCGCAATCGCCGACCGCATAGATGGCGGGATCCGAGGTCTTCAGATGGGCATCGACGACGATTCCCCGATCGACCGTAAGGCCGCAGTCCCGGGCAAGGGAGACTTCTGGTGTCACGCCAAGAGACTGCAACACGGTCCTCGCATCGACTGCCCGGCCATCCGCGAGCTTGATGGTTCCGACCCGTCCGTCTCCGCCGTCCGTGAATTCGACGGTAGCAGCCGAAACGACGATATCGACGCCCAGCGTCCCAAGATGTCCGGCCAGGAGTTCCGATGCCGGCCGGTCCAGCTGCCGGGACAATAGATACGGGGCGTATTCCAGCACGCAGACCGAGCCGGACACGCAGGCCCGGGCGCCGACGGCGGCTTCCAGTCCGAGAAGGCCTCCTCCGATGATCGCGACGGGCTCTTCGGAATGGGCAAGCAGGTCCTGTCGAAGCGACAGCGCGTCGTCCAAAGTTCTCAGGACATGGATTCCGTCCAGGGCGGCTCCGGGAATCTGGAGGGTGTTCGGGTTGCTTCCGGTAGCGAGTACCAGGGCGTCATACGGGATCGTTGTGCCGGCAGACAGTTCCACGCGCCGGTTCTTTCGATCGATGCGAGTCACACGTGTCGAAACGCGAACGATGATGTTCCGCTGGCCATACCATTGCGGAGGATACATCGTCGTTGCGGTCGGCTCGATATGTCCCGCCACGACCTCGGGCAGCCGGATCCGGCTATAGAAGGGGTGCCGCTCGGCTCCGATCACCGTGATATGTGCGTCGGGTGTCCGTGCGGACAGTTCCTGGGCCACCGTGACTCCTGCGATTCCGTTTCCGATGATGACGACGTCCATTGCGCACCCTCCAACTTGTTCAGACAGACATGTTCCAGCATACAGCACGATCGGGAATCTGAGAAGACGGTTCTTGATGAAGGAGCCGAAGCGAACTATAGTAGCCGGTATGGGCAGGCCCGTTTCCATCATCCATATCCCGGTTCTCGACGACATCGTTCCATCGCAAGACACGATTGAGACGATCAAGGCTTGTCTTGCGATTCGAGAGGAGGTGTTCGTCATCGGCCAAGGCGTACCGCGGGAGATCGACCAGGACGATCTCGAGTGGCGTTGCGGGCATCTGCTTCTGTCGGCCGACGGCGTCCCGGCGGGGACGTTGCGCTACAGAGGAACGGAGCGGGGAACAAAACTGGAGCGGATCGCGGTTTTGTCGTCGGCTAGGGGAAACGGATATGGGAAGCGTCTGGTGGAGGAAGCGATCCGGATAATCCGTACAGCGGATCCGTCGATACTCGTCTACATCCACGCCCAGTTGGCCAGTGAAGGGTTCTATCGGAGGCTTGGGTTCGTGGATGACGGATCCCAGGTCTTTCAAGAAGCCGGAATCTGGCATCGGACCATGGTGATGCCCGAGAAGGAGAACAGAAATAATGGATCAAGATAGACAGACGGTCATCATAGCTGGGGCCGGGGTGTTCGGAACGGCGATCGCGGAACGTCTCGCATGGAATGCGAAGAACCGGGTGGTACTCTATTCGATCGAAAAGGATGTGGTAGCGGATATCAACGGCAATCATCGTAATACGAAGTACTTTCCGACGCGTTTTCTCAATGCATCGATCGTCGCCACGGACGATAAGCGGATATTCTCCGACGCAGACTATATTCTGCTGGTGATTCCCTCGAAGGCGATCGTGCCGTTCAGCGAGGAGATCCGGCCAATGACGAAGCCGGATTGCATGGTCGTCAATCTTGCAAAGGGGATGAGCGACGACGGCGCGTTCATCACTGAGAAGATTCCGTTCGGACGGACTGCGAGCATGAAGGGGCCCACGTTCGCCATCGAGGTGCTCAACGGATTCCCCTCCTCCTTCACATTCGGCGGCGAAGAGAGGGACTTCCAGGATTTCAAGTCCAATGTCCTACCCGATACCGGCATGTATCTCGACTACACGAAGGATATCCGCGGTGTGGAGCTGATGAGCGTGCTGAAGAACATGTATGCGATCGCCATCGGACTTGTCTCGGGCAGGTACAACTCCCCGAACGTGGATTTCATGGTCTACACGAAAGCGGTCAATGAGATGCGTCGGTTCCTCAAGTTGTTCCGATGCGAACAGACGACGATATTCGGATATTGCGGGCTCGGGGATCTCGGGTTGACTTCCTTGAACGATCTGTCACGCAACCGGACGCTCGGGATGCTGATGGGCAAAGGGTTTTCCTGCGACCAGAATGGTTCCAGCACGGTGATAGAAGGATATCGGACGATCAAGCTGATGGGAGAGCTTACCCGCGAGCGGCAGGTAGCGGAACGTTTTCCGCTTGTCCAAGCCCTGTATCGCCTCATGTACGAAGGTGATGATCTCAATGACTATCTCCAAACTGTCTTCTCCTAATTGTGGGTCATTGCAGGGTCATTGCAGGGTCATTGCGGAGGTCATTGCAGGGGGCATTTCCGCAAGATGCGGCTTCGCGGGATGCAGGTTCTTGGGGAGCGGACGACATCCGGAGCGCGATTCATAGGGAATGCTATCCAAGTTTTTGCATTGGGTAAAAAAAACTCCTTCATGCTTGCACTCATGAAGGAGTCCGCTTTGGTAAGCGGGGGATGGCTCTGCAACGTCTCCTCGAAACCGAGGGGGAAACGACGTGACAAAGCATCTGGAAGAAGATTAAGGGAAGCAAGGTTGGATAGACCTTGCGAATCTTCAAGCAGACAGTATATAATATACCAAAATTCATGACTTATGTTAAGTCTTTTTGAAGATTGTTTTTTCCAAAATTCAGTAATATCCGACTAAATAATCAACTATCTTTTGACATATCTTCCCTTGTACAGAAAAAATCGGAAAATTACTTTCGTTATCACACAAGGTTATGACATCCATTTTGCAATGTCGAAAACCTCCCCAAGGCAAAACCATGGGGAGGGGGGGGGACGGGTAACGGCGCCATGTCAACGCATTTCGTACATCATGAAGATCGTACAGGAAATTTCCAGATCGCCGGAGGGCAGTTCCGAAGCATAGTCGGAGGATCCGGCGGATTCCATCATCGCCAATTTCGGCATCGTCGCGACATTGTTGCGAAGCGAGTAGGAAACGTCGTTCTGTTCACTGATCGAAAGCGGACGAGCGAGCGTCATGCCGGATGTTCTGGAATAGATTTCCGCTTTCTCCAGCGCCTTCAGGACCGCAAGCTCGCGAGCTTCTTCGTATGCCTGGCTCTTGTCCTGACGGTCGAACTGGACGGAAGAGAATTCGATACCCGTAACCACTCCGAGCTTATCCACAAGACCGGACAGTTTCTTCGAATCCTTGTCCAGACCGCGGAGCGTCACCGCTACCTGCTGGCTTGCGCGTTGCCCGACAAGCTGCTGCTTGCCGTCCGTCCATGTGTATTCGGGACGGAGCGTCAGATAGTTGGTCGCCATATCCTTATCCTCGATGCCGCTTTCCCGTAACAAGGAGAGGATCATCGTCATTTTCTTGTTCACCATCTGCTGGGCTTCGGCGGTCGTCGGTGCGGACTCCGATATGCCGACGGTGAACGTCGCGATATCGGGGGTGACCTTGACCACGCCGGTGCCGGAAACGGACACAGTCCGAAGAATCTGATCCTCCGCCTGTGCACCGGGAACGGAACCGCATCCCGTAAGAACGGAAACGGTGATCGCCAGAAGACCGAAAGTCAACAATACGGCGGGACGATGTTTCATAGCATTCTCCTTCCCCTCCTTTTATTGACCGGAGGGAGCCTGTCGGCGAAATCCATTCCAAGACAATCGATGGACCCACTATCAAGTCAAACATCCGGAGGTCCCGGATGTTACCGAATCATTGCAACAGTTCCGGTCTGGAAAGCGCCTCGCGGAGAAAGAACCCGAGAGCCATCATCATGATTCCATTGTCATACAAGCCGTTTCCCATGGCCTTCGTCACATCTGCGACAGGAATGGTCAGGACATCCAGTTGCTCGTTCGCATCCAGGTTCTGCTCCTGCACGACCTGCAACTCCTCCATCAGAAAAAACGTCGAACGATTGGTCATGAATGCCGAGTTCGGGGAAACTTTCCCCAGGCAGGTCACCTTGCCGGCCCGGATTCCGGTCTCCTCAAGTAGCTCCCGGAGCGCAGCATGCTCGGCAGTCTCGCCGGGATCCACTAATCCAGCGGGAAACTCTCTGGTCACCGAATCGGAACCGTGGCGATACTGCTGTACCATGATGAACCGGGCGATTCCATCGTTCCCACGAAACCAAGGGATCACGGTAACCCAATCTGGGGATTCGACTTCGATGAAATCCCCTTCCCTTCCATCCGTCGAACAGCGGTGGACCTTGCATACATCGAAGATCGGGCCGTTCCATACCTTCTTGCGCCCTGCCGTCTTCCAGATAAGATGCTCGATATCGGCGACATCGCCCTTGGTATAATCGTTCATGCCGGCCTCCGATTCACTGTTGCCTCGATGGACAATCGCTTGCGCAGGAAGAGCAGAATTCGGGAGCGCAATCAGAGGTTCCTGCGAAGGAAGTGTCGCGAGACGTGCTGCAGGCGGTGCCTGTGTTGAGCAATGCCGCGATATGCTTGAAAGCTACGGCGGACTGGCTGTCAGGAGCCGCGGCCACCCATGATGCTCCGTCGTCCTCCGCTTCCCGCAACGGAACTTCAAGCGGGATGCGCCCGAGGAACGGAACATGCATCTGCTGCGCCATCTTCTGGCCGCCGCCGATGCCGAATACGGGGATCTCGGTATGGCACTGCGGGCAGAACAGTCCGCTCATGTTCTCGACGACTCCTATGATCGCGACTCCGAGCTTTCGGGAAAAGTTCACGCTTCTGCGGGCATCGAGCACAGCAACGGCCTGGGGGGTCGTCACAATGATCGAACCGGTCATTTCTGGAATGCTCTGACAAACGGTCAGCTGTTCGTCGCCCGTCCCCGGAGGGGAATCGATCAACAGGAAATCGAGATCACCCCAGTCGACATCCGCGAGGAACTGTCTGATCGCGGACATTTTCATCGGACCACGCCACACGATCGGAGCGTCGGGATCGGGGATTGCGAACGACAGGCTCACCACCTTCAGACCTGGTCGCGCCTCGACGGGGAGGAAACTCACCCCGTCCTCACTGTCAAGACGGCCATCCTCGCACCCGAGCATCTTCGCAACGTTCGGTCCATGAAGATCGGTATCGAGGATTCCCACAGTACAACCGGCGTCGACCAACGCATTGGCGAGATTCACTGTAACGGTAGTCTTGCCTACGCCGCCTTTGCCGCTCATGACCAGGATCTTCCTCCCGATCCTATCCATATGCTCGCGGATCTTCGCATCCTGCTCAATCCTCGCCTTGAAATCGATTCCTTCACTCATTTCGCTTGTCACTCCCGCTTGTCGCCGTCCTTCGATATAGAGAAAAAACCGCTGAGGAGGCGCCATCACCCAAAGATACGGCATCGCATGCAAACTGACAAGGGGACGGCAGGCCCCATCGACCAAGGCATCAGGAGAAACACCTTGTCCTGTGTCGATCATGGGACACTGCGCACTCGACCTAGACTACCCGCAGAAACACCGGAACGCTCGCTCGCGCAAGCGTTTTTTTCGCTAACGAATCGCTAAATCCATCGGCGGCGCCGCGCCCTCGGCAATTTGTTCCGTGGACGAAAATCAGATGGTTTTCGTTCGAAGTTTTTTCATTCCATATTACTTGAAATGATAGATATTTATCTATATAGTAGGTTGGAATGATATTTTCGGTGGCGGTATGCCGTCGTGATAACATAAAGGAGTTTGTATGGGATCATTACCACAACTACCTGACGATATGTTGCTCCAGCAGCTGCAGAACGGGCTTGGCTTGTTGTTGCTCGGCATGGGCACCGTGTTCGTCTTTCTCATTATTCTTGTCTTTGTGATCAAAGCGATGTCTGCGATCATCAAGAGATTTTCGCCCGCGCAATCATCAGCTCCGGTCGCGAAACCTGTTGCGGTAGCAACGGCTTCGGCACCGGCTACGGCCGATGCGGAAGTCGCAGCAGCGATCGTCGCTGCAGTCGCACAATCGAAAAAGTAGTAATACCGGAGGTCTTCCATGAAAAAGAAAGTCAAATTCATGTGCACCGCGTTCCGTGACGGGTTCCAGTCCGTCTATGGCGCGCGTGTTTTCACCAAAGATTTCATGCCCGCTGTCGCCGCTGCGCGCGACGCCGGCATCACCCATTTCGAAGCGGGCGGCGGCGCTCGTTTCCAGGCGTTGTACTTTTATAGCAATGAAGACGCCTTCCAGATGATGGACGAGTTCCGCGAAGTCGCCGGTCCCGATGCCGACCTGCAGACGCTGTCCCGCGGCGTCAACGTCGTCGGTCTCGATTCCCAGCCCCGCGACATCATCAAGCTCCATGCCCAGATGTTCGCCAAACATGGAATCTCCACCATCAGGAACTTCGACGCCTTGAACGATGTCAACAACCTGATCGACAGCGGAAAGGCGATCCATGAAGCCGGTCTTCGCCACGAAGTGACGGTGACCATGATGGCCCTCCCCCCGAACGCAAAGGGAGCCCATGATCCAGATTTCTACGAGAAGGTCCTCCGAGACATTCTCGACGCCGGTATCCCCTACGATTCCGTCTGTTTCAAGGATGCCTCTGGCACGTCCACTCCTGCGGTTGTCTACGAAACGATCAAGCGGGCGCGCAAATTGCTCGGCGCCGACATGAACATTGTCTTCCACTCCCATGAGACGGCTGGCGTTTCCATCCAGCAGTACATGCGGGCCCTCGAAGCCGGTGCGAACCAGGTCGATCTGTCCATGAGTCCCTGTTCCGGCGGAACCTGCCAGCCTGACATCATCACCATGTGGCATGCGCTTCGCGGCACCGAATGGGATTTGGATATAGATATTCAGAAAATTCAGGAAGCCGAGCGTGTGTTCGAGGAATGCATGAAGGATTATTTCCTTCCTCCCGAGGCCACGATGGTCAACCCGAACATTCCGTTCTTCCCGCTCCCCGGCGGTGCGTTGACGGCGAACACCCAGATGCTCCGCGATAATGGTCTGATGGACAAGTATCCACTGATCGTTGAAGCAATGGGAGAAACCGTCGAGAAAGGCGGGTTCGGAACCTCCGTCACCCCCGTCTCCCAGTTCTATTTCCAACAGGCGTTCAACAACGTCATGTTCGGCAAATGGAAGAAGATCGCCGAAGGGTACGGCAAAATGGTCCTCGGCTA
>Ga0172378_10005036_pt1 | contig 12346 bp, 3 predicted proteins | sample GrowelOW332metaG_FD_119755 | JGI IMG/M metagenome (GOLD analysis project Ga0172378, IMG submission 119755) | Groundwater microbial communities from an aquifer near a municipal landfill in Southern Ontario, Canada - Pumphouse #3_1 metaG | ecosystem: Environmental > Aquatic > Deep subsurface >...
GGTAGGGGAAGATCTGGCCGGCCAAGTCCGCGACGCCAGCTTGCGACTTTACACGACCGCCGCCGAATACGCCCGTCAGCACGGCATCATCATTGCCGACACCAAATTCGAGTTTGGCTTGGATGAAAACGGCAAACTGTATTTAATCGACGAAGCGCTGACTCCTGATTCTTCACGATTCTGGCCTGTCGAGCAATATCAGGTCGGTATCAGCCCACCCAGCTTCGACAAACAATATCTGCGCGATTATCTGGAAACACTGGATTGGAACAAGACCGCTCCCGGCCCGAAACTGCCGGCGGAAGTCAGCGAGAAATGCGCGGAAAAATATCGGGAAGCCGAACTGAAACTGATCGGTAATTAAACCGATTATCTAGCTACCGTCGCGCCGACAAGAATAGGCGCGACGGCTTATTGGGAATAAGCCTAACTTAAATCGCCCTGAATTGATAACCCTGCGCAGTTTGCCAGGACAAATAGACGTTTTCGCCGTCGCTCAACAAAAACGCATCGTCGGCGCTTTCCGCCGTTTTACCGACTACTTCGGGCTGCGACCAGCTCAGGCCGCCATCCTCCGACTTGATCAGTTGCAGCAGATTATGGCTGCCGTCAAATTCCGACCAAACTATCGCCACCTTGCTACCTAGCGCGACCACGTTAGGATGCTTGGCCCCCTGATTGCCGAAACGGTAGGCAGACGAATAACTTAGCCCGCCATTCTTGGAATAGCCGTAAAACAAGCCCTGTTTATCCGCGGCACCACTAAACCACACCGCATGGTAAACGCCGTTATCGGCAATCGATAAGGCGGGGCCGTGATGCGGGCAGGCATCGATTTTCCAGCCTTCCTCGCTGACTCGCCGGACCGGACCGGGCGTATGCCAATCTTTGAATTTCACCAACGCATGGTCGCGGATATTGCCGTCATAGACATGCCGCCACAATACTACCGGTAAATTGTCGGCATCGATCTCGGTACCCAATCGGCAACATTCGCAGCTATGCGGCGCAACCATCTTGTTGGGGTAAAAACTTTTGCCGCCATCATCCGACCACGCGTAATACACGGCCGTACCGGCAAACTCCTGTTTGGCAACTTTGGCTTTTTCCTTGTCGCGAGAATCCAGCCAAGCCACGAAAATCTCACCGTTATTGCCGACCGCCAATGCATCGAAGCGATGGCCGATCACATCCAGATTATCGTTAACCGTAACCGGCTTGGAAAAACTTTTGCCGCCATCCGTCGAACGACTGAAACGGATATGGCCGGTATGGCGTTTTTCCAGATTTTGGGTCCAGGTCAGATAGATATTGCCTTGCCCATCCAACTTGATTTTCGGCCGATATTCGCCGCGCGCAGCAATCGATTCCGGTTCGGCATTGACCGCGACCGGATCGGAAAAATGCGCGCCCTTATCGACCGATGCCTGCAGATAAATACGATCGCGAGCGACCCAGGCTATCCACAGCGTACCGTCATTTCCGAAAGCCGCCGTCACCGTCTCGGAACAGGCGATGGCCGGAACCGCTTGCGGATCGGCGCAATAGGCTTTTTGATCGGCATGTTGTTCTGGCTTGGCGTCCTGCGCGTCCTGATGTGTAGTTGCCGGCTCAGTCGCGCAAGCATTCAAAACCAGGGAAACAATAAGCATTAAAAGGGTATGAAATTTCATCATCGTCTGTCGAAGGTTGTGAACGTTACGGCGCGCTTAAACACGCCAAATTAAACTGAGTTATATGACACACCGAAAACCCAGGCTCCGAAGAGTCCGGGCTTTATCCAATCATCCTGAAGATTGGCGTAAATATCCCCCGGCAACACCGGGGGCCGTATAAAGTGAACCGCTCAAAGCGGTAAATGGGGACGCCAACGCGGCCCTTTATCATTTGCCGCCAATAGGGCGACAGATTGCCAAAGGTTCATTTGCTCAATTCGCTGATCTTCCCGCTCTTGATGCCGGGTATATTCCCGTATCATCGTTTCATCCCTGCCAACTGTCGAAACAAAATACCCCACGGCCAGAAATGCTGCCCCAAAAAATTACGTTTCTTCTCGCCATAGACCCTCGCCAAATGAATTGTGCGGTTACCCTTGATGTCGCCTATCACTTGGGACACCGCATATTTCGACGGCATCGTATTATACCGGCCCAAACGGCTAACACCGACTCCAGTATTGCGCCAGTAGGGTACATGCTAGTATCGTTCCAGCTTGAGTGTACACTCGCGCGTAGATTTGCCGTAACAAGTGCCGGACTTTTCTTTAAGGAATCCTGAGTGTACACTCGCGCGTAGATTTGCCAGCACCGGCAAACCCTCCGCGGCTTCGCCATTTTTACGACAGGAGGGGGGTCCGCATGCCAAAGCTGCAACGCAGTTTATTATGGAAAACAGGGGGCGCATGGTTCGCGCTCGGCGTTGGATTGCTGGCAACCGTCTTCGGCAGTCTTCATGTTAAACAAGACATCGAGCAAGATGCGGTAAGTCAGTTTGCCTTTACCTGCGATCAGGTCACTCTCAAAATCCAGGAGCGTCTTGGCGCCTACGCGTTGATTCTTCGAGGCGGCAGTGGCCTTTTTGCTGCGTCAGTCGAGGTTGACCGCCAGGAATGGCGAGACTACGTCGAGACATTGCATGCCGAGCGAAATGTTCCCGGCGTGGAGGGAATCGGGTTTGCACAAGTCATCCCAGCGGCCGGGCTTGCCAACCACATCGCCCGGATTCGCGGCGAAGGATTTCCCGATTACACCGTACACCCAGCCGGCGAGCGCGCCATCTACACGTCCATCGTCTACCTTGAACCTTTCCGAGACCGCAACCTGAGTGCCTTCGGTTTCGATATGTATTCCGAACCGATCAGGCGAGCCGCCATGGAACAGGCGCGCGACAGCGGCGAGGCGGCGCTGTCCGGCAGGGTCGAACTGGTGCAGGATGCGGGTGCCCAGGCGGGGGCGCTGATGTATGTTCCCGTCTATCGCAACGGCGCACCGATGGATACGCTCGAACAGAAACGGACGGCGCTGATCGGCTGGGTCTATAGTGCATATCGCATGAATGATCTGATGACCGGCATTCTTCGCGACTGGGTGAGCCAGGAAGGCAAAACCATAGACCTGCACATCTACGATGGGCTTCGGCCGATTCCCGCCAGTCTGCTCATCGACAGCAAACCCGCCAGCTCACCTGATTTGAATTCGTTGTTCTACCAGCAGCGAATGCTCGACTTCAACGGCCATCAGTGGCTGCTGGTGTTTGATAACATCGAAAGTTTGTCCGGCATCAGCTATGCTCCAGCCTGGGCAGCCCTGGCCGGAGGCCTTACCCTTAACGGTCTACTATTTTGGTTGATGCTTGCGCTGATCAACACTCGAGTCAACGCCATCCGTATCGCCGACAAGCTGACTGGAGAGATCAGGCATAGCCAGGAATTGTTGAAGGAGAGCGAATTCCGTTGGAAATTTGCCATCGAAGGTCCCGGCGACGGCTTATTGGATTGGAACTTGGCCGACAACAGCGTATTTTTCTCCAAAAGCTGGAAAGGAATGCTCGGCTTTACCGAAGATGAGATTGGCAATGGGCTGGAGGAATTAACGCAACGCATCCACCCCGAGGACACGGCAAACGCCCACGCCACAGTACAGGATTATCTCGACGGTAAGACCCCGAATTACGACAACGAATTCCGTATCCGCTGCAAAGACGGCAGCTATAAGTGGGTACACGATCGCGGCATGATAGTCAGCCGTAGTAAGGACGGCAAACCCTTGCGCATGATCGGAACCCACAGGGACATCACCGAGCGCAAACTTGCCGAAGAAGAACTGCGGAGCAGCGAGGAACGGTTAAGTATCATTACTTCGTCCGCCCAGGATGCCATTATCATGCTCGACGACGCCGGGAACATCGAGTTCTGGAATGAAGCGGCTGGCAAGATATTCGGCAACGCCCGCGCAGAAGTCCTCGGGCACAATCTGCACACGATGCTGGTTCCCCTGTCCTTCAGGGAAGCGCACCGCCGGGCCTTTCCGCATTTTCAGCAAACCGGGCAGGGAGCGGCCGTCGGCAAGACCCTCGAGCTTAGCGGGCTGCGCAAGGACGGAAGTGAATTCCCTCTGGAGCTTTCACTCTCCGCGGTTCACATGAAAGGCGCTTGGCATTCGATTGGTATATTGCGCGACATCACCGAGCGCAAGTTACTGGAAGATGAGCGGGAAGAGGCGCTGAGTCGCCTCCATAAAATCGCCAGCCGGGTGCCGGGGGTTGTCTACCAATATCGTTTGCGCCCCGACGGCAGTTCCTGCATGCCTTTCGCGAGTGAAGCCATCCGTGAGATATTCCACCTCATCCCGGAGGAAGTCAGCGCGGATGCGTCCAAAATATTTGCCGCAATACACCCGGACGACTATGGCGAATTCGTCGCTTCCGTCCAGAAATCGGCGCAAGATTTAATTCCGTGGCGCCATGAGTGTCGGGTGAAGTTTGGTGACGGCACGGTGCGCTGGCTATTCGGCGACGCGTTGCCAGAGCGGGAAGTGGACGGTTCCACGCTGTGGCATGGCTTCATCACCGATATCACCGAGCGCAAACAAGCCGAAGAAAAACTCCAACTCGCCGCCAGCGTCTTCACCCATGCCCGCGAAGGCATCATGATCACGGCTGATGACGGTGCCATCATCGACGTCAATGATGCGTTCTGCGACATCACCGGCTACAGCCGCGACGAAGTCCTGGGACAGAACCCGCGCCTCCTCAGCTCCGACCTTCAGGAAATAGAATTCCACGCCGCCATGGCGCGCGATTTGATCGAGAAAGACCACTGGTACGGCGAACTCTGGAACCGGCGCAAGAACGGCGAGGTGTACGCCGTGATGCAAACCATCAGCGCCGTGCGAGATACCCAGGGCAACATCAGGCAGTATGTGGCGTTGTTCTCCGACATCACCCCGCTCAAGGAGCACGAAAGACAGCTCGAACATATCGCCCACTACGACACTTTGACCAGTCTGCCCAACCGCGTGCTGCTGGCCGACAGGCTTCATCAAGGCATGGCTCAGACTCGCCGGCGCGGGCAATTGCTGGCGGTGGCCTTCCTCGACCTCGATGGTTTCAAATCCATCAACGACAATCACGGGCATAAAGCCGGCGACCAGTTGTTGATCGCCTTAGCCTCCCGCATGGCAAAGACCCTGCGCGAAGGCGACACCCTTGCCCGCCTGGGCGGCGACGAGTTCGTTGCCGTGCTGCTTGACCTGACCGACGTCGAAACCAGCGTGCCGATGCTCACCCGCCTCCTCACCGCTGCTGCCCAGCCTGTGCAATCGGGTGACCTTGTGCTCCAGGTCTCGTCCAGTATCGGTGTCACCTTCTACCCTCAGGCGGAGGACATCGATGCGGATCAACTCCTGCGCCAGGCTGACCAGTCCATGTATCAGGCCAAACTGGCCGGCAAGAACCGTTACCATGTCTTCGACGCCGAGCAGGACTGCAGCATCCGTGGCCATCACGAAAGCCTGGAGAATATCCGTCGCGCCCTGACCGAGCGCGAATTTGTGCTGTATTACCAGCCCAAGGTGAACATGCGCACGGGGGAGGTTATCGGCGCCGAGGCCCTGATCCGCTGGCAACACCCGGAAAGAGGTTTACTACCGCCGGACTTGTTCCTGCCTGTGATCAATAATCATCCTTTGGCCGTCGAAGTCGGCGAGTGGGTGATCGACGCGGCGCTGACCCAGATGGTGCTCTGGCATGCCGTTGGACTGGAGATCCAGGTTAGCGTCAATATAGGTGCCCACCAGTTGCAGCAAGCGGATTTCGTCGAGCGCCTGCGCGCCCATCTGGCGGCACATCCGGAAATCATGCCCTGCTGTTTCGAACTTGAGGTGCTGGAAACCAGCGCTCTGGAGGATCTGCCCCGAGTGTCCCATGTCATCGAGGCTTGCCGGGAGATGGGGGTGATGTTTGCCCTGGACGACTTTGGCACCGGTTATTCCTCACTGACCTATCTGAAACGCCTGTCGGTCGCTCAGCTCAAGATCGACCAGAGCTTCGTGCGCGACATGTTCGACGACCCGGACAACCTGGCCATTCTTGAGGGTATGGTCAGCCTGGCCACGGCCTTGCACCGCCAAGTCATTGCCGAAGGGGTGGAGACCGCAGAACACGGCGAAATGCTGCTGCAACTCGGCTGCGACTTGGCCCAGGGCTACTACATCGCGCGCCCCATGCAGGCACACGAGTTAGCCGCCTGGTCGGCGGCCTGGCACCCCAATCCAGCCTGGGGCAACCTGCCCTGCATCAAACACGATGATTTACCGCTGCTGTTTGCCGGCACCGAACAACGCGTCTGGGTTGCAGCCATCTCAAGCTACCTCATGGGCATGCGTGAAGCTCCGCCGCCACTGGATACTCAATGTCGTTTCGGTATGTGGCTGAGTACCGAGGGTCTAGCCCGCCATGCGACACAACCGACTTTTGCTACCCTCAAACCGCTGTTCCAAAAGTTACGATCGTTGGCAGCAGAGCTGTGTGAACTCCATGCACGGGGCTGCACCCCGGAGGCGCTAGCGAGACTTGGAGAACTTCGTGGTTTGCTGGATGCCTTGCTTGAACAATTGCAGGCGTTGATCCAGGCAATCCGGCAGTAGACGGAACGCGGCCAACGTCGACCCGATACAGCGGCGGCATCGCCACGAATAGGTGCCCTGCCCTGACCAGCACGTTGAAATGCTGGTAAAACAGCGCAGATCAGAGTGGCGATATCGCGCTCTTACCCTTGATGTAAGCTTTCACTTGGGATACCGCATATTTGGAGTGACTTAAGCTTTCGTTCGCGTCCATCAGGTCTCCTCTTGCGTGTGCTTGGCGGCTCACGCTCTGGAGCGTCCTGGTGTGGGCTCCTCTAAATGTCAAACTTAGGCTGTCTCCCCGACTGAGCCGGGGGATTTCTCATTATTGGTTAATAGTTGAATTTCAACTCGGCAATATACGTACGTTGCGGAAACACGTGGAAAATCCAGTATTTTTCATTGGTGATATTGTCAATGCCGGCGGAAAGCGTCAACTGCTTGGTCAACTGATATTTGGCCCGGGTATCCACGACGAAAAACGCACTACCCGTGCCGGTATAGGTATCCGGATTGACATCGCTGTTATCGATCTGCCCGTATTGCTGACTGCTATAACGCCCGCTGACAGAGGACGTAAAATCCTTAGTAACATGGTATGTGGCCGTAGCACTGGCCCGCCACTCAGGCACTCTAGGCTGCAGTTTACCCACCGACGAAGGTAAGGCCGCATTTTTATCGATCCGCGAATGTGCCCAAGTCACGTTGCCGGATAAATCCAAACCCTGGATACCAACATTGCTGTGTTCACCGGAAAACTCCCAACCATAGGTGCTGATCTGGTCGATGTTTTGGGCATAGGATAAGGTGGAGTTAGTCGCTGGACTAAAAGTCGTTTGACTGTAGATGGCGTCGTAAACCTTCTCGTGAAACAAGCTTAAGCGCAATGAACCTTCGTTTAGGAAATACTGGCCGGAAAGCTCGGAAGACAAGGCCTCTTCAGGCTTCAGCGTGGGATTTGGATTAACGATATTAGCGGTGCCGCCGGAACCCACGTTAGACCCCTGGAACAATTCCGTCACCGTCGGGAAACGGTAAGCCTGAGCTAACGAGCCGGTAAATTTCCAACTATCCGTTGGTTTCCAGGCCAGCGATACCTTGGGGGAGAACCGTAAATCACTGCGGTTGGACTGATTGATCGTTCTGCCATTGGAGCCGGTATTGGTGCCGTCGAAAGCATTCCAGCTTTCCAGGCGCCCACCCAAGGTCAGCGTCCACGCCGGATCGAATGTCCAGGCATCCTGTAACCAGACAGCATTGGTTTCGGTCTTGCCTTGCGAGTTGGTGAATAAACTACCCTTGCCGCCATATAGCCAGTTGGATGTGTTGTATTGCTGATTGTTTAATTCGTAAAGATCATGATGATAGCCAAAGCTGACATGGTGCGGCCCCCATGCGGAATCCGGACGCCAGATACCCTTAGCATCGACCGTGTGCCAACCGGTGTCGTTCAAACTGGTAATTCTACCCGCGCCGCCGGCATCGGCTTGATTCGGTGCGACCGTGGGCGCTCTTTGCTCATCCTGACCGTAATTGATCACACTGCCGGTCAATTCCCAGTCGAAAATCCCTCCGGTGTTGGATTTTAAAGCCATACCATGAGACCAGTGCATTTGCTGATAGTCATTGGAGGCGAATGACGGACCTGAATTGAGGTTATAGTTCCTGCCGCCGAAATTTATCAATCCGCCATTGACCGGTGCACCGGTTGTCGCGTTACGCAAGTAGCTGTTAAATCCGCCGCTTTCATCGTTTTGCCATAAGCCCAGGGTATAGGATGCTTTAAGGGTTGGCGTAATATCGTAAGCCAGCTTCCATTTGAAATTATCTTGAACCGTATGCCGTATATTACCTTCGCCAATAGCCCAGATTCGTTGTGTAGCGGTTTTATCAATATCTCCAACCGCGCCTGAAATACCGTTAGTATTGGGACAAGCATTGGCGCCTGAAGAGGGGCAGGCAGTAGGCAAATAAGAATATGATATCGGCTGACTATGCGCATCCAAATGACTGACATCAAAGCGCCAGGAAAAATCGCCGTGCCGACTACCCAGGTTGGCGGTGTACTGCTGCGAATCGTAGGTATCGGTGTGCCCGTAAACATCGTATTCCTGCCAAGCAGACTGCACACCGCCGCCCGCCTCGAATTTTTCCGGCATCCGGGTAGTAATATCGATGACGCCGCCGATAGAGTTACCGCCATAGGCCGCCGAAAACGGACCGTACATCACGTCGACCCGTTCGATTTCCGACGGTGAAACCATGTTCCAGCGCGGCGAACCGGTCATGCCATTGTTATTGCCCAGCAACGAGGAGAGCAAAATGCCATCGGCATAAATCAAACTGCGCGCGCTGGAGCCAGTACCTGATGTGCGCATCGACACCGGCATTTCCTTATCGCCGATATAGCGCTTACGCACCAGAATATTAGGCAGATACTTGATCGCATCCTCGGTGTTCATCACATTGACGGTATCTTCCAGCTTTTCCTTGGTGACGCTTTCCGTGACGGCAGGCAGTTTATATTTTTCCGTCGCCGTTTGGGCAGCGGCTTTCTCGCTGTCCGCAGTAACCGTCATCTCCGGCAGAACCGTAGCGGATTTGCTGTTCGCTTTTTCGTCGGCCGCAGCGTTTTCTGCTGCTTCGGCCACCGTTAGACCGGGCAAGATTGTCAGCAGCATTGCGCCAATCAGCGGGGGCTTGACGCGAAGTTTGATTTTTGAATGTTTCATAGGATTTAGGAATTAAAAAGATACGCAGTCAATGCCGAATATGTCGTTTTGCCAATTATTCAGACAGGCTTTGATTAGCAGTCCACGAATTTTTATTTGTTTTCACACGTTTTTATTTAACAGTTCGCTTCTGTTAGCAAATTTCAGTCCTTATCAACGTTTTACAAATATATCAATATGATAAAAATCAGGATTCATATAAACGACCTATGAAATCAAAAAACTATGGCAAATAGCTCATATTTTATGCGTGAAATAACATAATTTAATTGCGCCCCCCTGTTTCCTTATTATCCAAACACGGCTGCGCCACCGAGTGAAGGCCTTGCCTAATCAGAAACTAGGATCTATCGCGCAAACAAAAAGCCCTTGCCGGCTTTTCAGCTGACAAGGGCTTTTCGGTATCGATCAGCCGGCTTTAATTATTCCGCGTCTAATTCATCCGCAGACAGTTTTTTGCCTGGAAAATAGTTAGGCGCGACACTAATCAGGATGGTCAGGAAAGTCGCAATATACGGCACCGACTGCACCGCCAGCACCGCTACCCACAATCTGCCGCTCATATTGTCGAAATGCGGCTCCATGCGCATCGCCACGATGCCGGCAGCCAACAAAATCAGTAACAACAACTCTTGCCAAATGATCAACAAGCCAGCCACCAACGGCCCTTGCTGTTCGTATTTGGGCGTACGCATAAACGGTTTGCCTGAGGTAAACAAGCCTTGCAAGGTACCGCGCGCCACGGTGTGGGTTAACGACAGTCCAGCCAACGCAGCACCTAATGCATGCAACATCGAACAAGCCACCCTTGCCTTGTACAGCCATAGACCGCGCAAGATTTTGAAGGCAAACAAGCCTATGGTCGGCAATAGAAAGGCGTTGACCGGCAGCTCGCTGTGGCGCGGATCATAGAGCAGCAAAGCGGTCAGCACCAGACTGGTGCCGGTAAACAACAAGGCCAACGCATCGGAAAACCACGGCAACCAACCCGCCACAAAGTAATAACGCTGCGCCGAGGTAAGCGACGATTTTTTATTGGGCAAGAAATGCCGCCAATGCTTTTTGATGATCTGCATCGCGCCATATACCCAACGGAAACGCTGGGTCATGTAGCCGGAGAAAGTATCCGGCATCAACCCTCGGCCGAAAGATTCTTTGCAATACACCGAATCGTAACCGGCCTCATACAAGCGCAAGCCCAACTCGCTATCCTCACAGATACACCACTCGCCCCACGGACCGACCTTGTCGAAGGCCGATTTGCGGACCATGGTCATCGTGCCGTGCTGAATGATGGCATTGAACTCGTTGCGTTGCACCATGCCGATATTGAAGAAACCGGCATACTCCCAGTAGCAAATATCCTTGAATGCGCCTTGATTGGCATCCCGATAATCCTGCGGCGATTGTACGAAGCCGACATTTTCCTGATCGAAATACGGCACCATCGCTTTCAACCAATCCGGGTTCAAGATGTAATCGCTATCGATGACCGCGATGATTTCGGCGTCCTCGGCGGTATTGGTCAATGCATAATTGATCGCACCGGCCTTGAAGCCAGGCCAGTTGTCCAAGTGGAAGAAGCGGAATTTAGCACCCAGTCGATCACAATCATCCCGCACTGGTTGCCAAACAGCCGGATCCTTGGTGTTGTTATCCATCACCAATACTTCGAAATTTGGATAATCGACCTTGGCCAAGGCATTCAAGGTCTTGCGCACCATTTCCGGCGGCTCATTATGGATCGGCAGATGTATCGATACTTTCGGATAACGAAAATCGGCCGACGGCGTCAAGGGCGTGAAAGTACGGCGGCCCTTACGGTGCCAGATCACTTCCGATATTTCCAAACTTTCGGTCAGCAACACCAGAACAGCCATGGCCTGCATCATCAGCAAAATTGCCCAGAACACCACCGAAAAACCGGTCTGGTATTGGGCGGCGGCTATTGAAGCCGACCAAAACAATACCGATGCCGCCAAGTTGGCGATGATGCCGAAGAAAAACTTGCCAGGCAATTTCAAACTCTTACGGGTAAATAGAAACGCTGCCATCAGGATGATACTGAGGACCGCCGCGCCGCTGGCCCAGTTACGCCAAGTTGGATTGGCCAGCACATCGCCTTCCATCGGGAACTTAGGCTGGCGATCGACGTTGAACAACCCCCAATAGGCACCGGCAGTACCTTCTATATCGATTTTCCAAGGCTGGTCGAATGCTTCAACCACGTAATAGATCAGGTTTTCCTCGGTGGCGCGATTGAGAAATTCACGCAGGAACTTGGCTTGATTGGCCAGCGAAGCCGTTGCGTGCTTAAACGGTTGACCGTCCGACGGCCAACCCACCTCGGCAATCACGATCTGTTTGCCAGGAAACATAGTTTGCAGTTCGTGATAACGTTCAAAAATATAATCGACCGCCGCCTCGATAGGAATGCCCTCCCAATAAGGCAGGATATGCACGGCGATAAAATCGACTTCCGCCACCAACTCCGGATGCGCCTCCCACTGATCCCAAGTCTCGGCAGTACTGACCGGCTTCCAGGTCCGTTTCTTGACCTCGCGGATATACTCGATCAATTCCTCAACCTGAACGTCTTTCCTTAACAGCGTTTCGTTACCAACGATGGTGCGAACAATGGCTTTCGGATACTGGTTGCTCAGCGAGATTAACGCTTCGATTTCCCGGCGGTTTTTCTCTTTGTCGGTGTCTATCCAAGCCCCCATCGCCAGATTGACCCCGCTTTTTGCAGCCAACTCAGGGACGACTTCCATGCCTTCCAGCGCCGTATAAGTCCGGATCGAATGAGCCTTATCGGACAGCAGTGCTATATCCTCGGAAATCTGTTCCTTGCTGGGATATTTAGCCTCGCGCGGATTGGAATCGCGCCGCATCGGGCTGAAAGTCAGACCCATCATGGTTTTACTCCACGACGGAATCTTCAACGGGTTATTAATGTAAGACCAGATGCCAAGGTTGACGGCAACCAGA
>Ga0172378_10005037_pt1 | contig 12344 bp, 11 predicted proteins | sample GrowelOW332metaG_FD_119755 | JGI IMG/M metagenome (GOLD analysis project Ga0172378, IMG submission 119755) | Groundwater microbial communities from an aquifer near a municipal landfill in Southern Ontario, Canada - Pumphouse #3_1 metaG | ecosystem: Environmental > Aquatic > Deep subsurface >...
ATACAAGCCTTGCGTTCCACTCATCTTTCATAATACAAAAAATAACTACTGCCTTATTACACAAAATTGTGACTACAAAAAAAGATTGTCCTGCTCCATGTTAATGAGCAGGACAATCTTTTTCCTATTTTATTGCATAACGATTTACCCATGCTTTATTGTTTTCTATATAAGCCCGAAGTACGCCCGCACCAACATCTTCATTTGTATCCGGAACAATTGAATAATAGTGCCCGTCCAGTTCGCTGCTAAGATCCGACCAGCCCTTCGCTGCATTCCAATACGAAGACGCGATTACTTTTTCAGTTTCTTGCGGCAAGTTATATGTTTTCTTATTAAACTTAATTTCTGTCACAGCACCAGCTGCATTCCTTGTTTCTTCCCAGCTCCAAATAATTGTATTGTCACCATGTTGACGAATCGTCGTTGTATCAGCAAAACAACTGGTATTTGCTCCATCCACAGAGCTTGCCTGCCAAAGCAACAGCCAGCGATCCGCTGCATTTTTACGATCAACTTCACCTTGCGAGAATACCTGATCAACAATATTATTATAGAAATCCTCATCAAAAGACTGTGAATTAATTTCCTTCACTGTCCGTTTTGCATAATCTTTAGACCAAATTGGTTTATCATTTGCATCATAAAATATTTCCTGTGCATACTCAATCGTACGATTCTGTGGATTGATCTCTACACGAGCCAAACTATAGCTTAACGTTTCCGGATCTGGTATTTGTGCAGCAATACCATAATTATCAATTGTTTCTTTTGCTCCTGCGTATGAATAGTTTGTCTTTGTCCAAGCTTCAATTTGAGTTGGCACATTATCGATACTCGTAACAACATGTACGCGTGCCGGTGCGAAGAATTTGCTGTATTTAGCATCCGAAGAAAGCCAATACCACTCTGCCTTTTCTGCAGCTGCAGCACGAACACTTCCCACTGACAACAGTATCACTAAAAACAGCACTAACATTTTCGTATACTTCATATTCATCCTCCTCTGTCAACCTTCATATTAAAAGAACTTTCTTATATTGTATTCTGAAACAACAAAATATACAATAGACAGAAAACCTCCCCACATATTTCTATTGCGATAATCGACCTAATCGATTGTCTGTGCCTGCTTCAGTTCTTTATAAACCATCTCAATTTTGTAATTATACATAGCACATTTATTTTCCTGCAAATTTTAAGTAAAAACAAGAGTATTGCTTTTTGCAATACCCCTGTTTTCTTATTCAAAATCAATTTTATCAAGAATGCCCGCAAGATAGGCAAGTGTCACACCGTAGTTTGTCATTGGCACTTGCTGACGCTTTGCCTGCTCAACACGTGCCAGTACGTACTTGCGATTGAACATACAAGCGCCGCACTGGATAACAAGATCATAAGGCGATAGGTCATAGGGAAAATCGGGACCACTCACAACACTAATATCCAGTTTTGCACCAACACGTTTACGCAAAAGACTCGGAATTTTTTCTCTGCCAATATCTTCTTTAAGCGGCTTATGCGTACAAGCCTCAGCGATAAGCACATGTGAGTCTTCTGTAAGCCGGTCGATCTTTGCTGCGGATTTCACAAAAAAATCAATATCACCTTTCCATTTGGCAAAAAGTACTGAAAACGATGTAAGCTTGCTTTCCTCTGGCTTTTTATCATAAACCGTTCGAAACACCTGTGAATCCGTAATGATAAGCTTTGGCGGTTTTTTTAGGCTTGCAAGTGCCTCATCGAGTTTATCTGTCGTTGCACTAAGTACAATACACTTCTTGTCCAAAAGATCACGCAGCGTCTGTACCTGCGGCAGTATGAGGCGTCCCTTAGGGGCTTGAATATCCTGTGGCATTACAAGCAGAACTGTATCGCCCGCTTGAACCAAATCACCTGTGATGCTTTTCATCTCATAGTCTTCCGGCAAAAGTCGGATAATTTCTTCACGAATTTTTTCAATTCCTTGCTTTTTTTGTACACTTATAACAACAGGTTCCAGCCCGCTTTCCGCTTTTATTGTAACTGCAAGTTTCCGTCCTTCTTCCAATAGAAGATCCGCTTTATTTATGACCGCAAGCACTGGCGTATGCCGTATTTTAAAATACGCTGCCCATTCAAGTTCTCTGGCAATATTTTTATCACTGAACAGCACAATCGCAATATCCGTTTTTTCACTTGCAAGTCTTGTTTTTTCAACACGCATCGTTCCCAGTTCGCCCACATCATCGAAGCCTGCCGTATCAATAAATACACATGGACCAATGCCATAGATTTCCATGGATTTGTAAACGGGATCTGTCGTTGTGCCTGCTACCGCCGATACAAGTGCCGTCTGTTGGTTTGTCAGTGCGTTGACAAGTGATGACTTGCCGCTATTCCTTTTACCAAAAAGACCGATATGCAGCCGATTTGCTCGCGGTGTATCATTTAAACTCATAAAAATCCCCCTATTTTAATATATCTGCATTTTGCGCTGCAGCCAGAAGCATATGAAAAAGAGAGTGCACATATTTCTACGGCACTCTCCTTGCGCTGCGGCATCTTTACCGTATCGTTGCTTTTCTATTTATCAAAATCTGAAATCACGTTTACCATCATGAAGTTCTTTAAGGTATTCTGTGGCTTTTGCTCTTGCTGCCGGATTTGGAATATTTGGCACTTCAGCCTTGATCATGGCTTCCCCTTTTTCCCGGGTATCAGCAGACGCATAGTCTTCAAGATATTCCTTAAGCGTCATAAGCGCATTTGGCAGACAGCAGTTCTTGATCTGACCTGCCTTGCAAAGTTTCATAAAGCGATCCCCCGTGCGGCCTTCACGGTAACAGGCGGTACAGAAGCTCGGAATGTAACCGAGCGTCAGCAGCCAGTTTACGACCTCATCAAGCGTACGCGTATCATTAACATCAAACTGTGCCGAGTTGTCTTCCTTCGCTTCTTTGTGATCGTAGCCGCCGACGCTTGTACAGGACGCACCACTAATTTGCGAAATACCAAGGCCGAGCACACGTCCACGTGATTTCTGTGATTCACGCGTTGATACGATCATGCCCGTATACGGTACTGCCAGACGGATAACAGCGACAATCTTCGCAAAAACATCATCGTTGATGGCATTGCTGAACGTCTTAGGGTCAATATCATCTGCCGGACAAATACGCGGCACGCTGATCGTATGCGGACCAACACCCATACGAGCTTCCAGATGTTCTGCATGCATAAGCAAACCAACAAAATCATAGCGATACATATTGAGACCAAAAAGAACCCCACAGCCAACATCATCAATGCCGCCTTCCATTGCGCGGTCCATTGCTTCTGTATGGTATGCATAATTATGCTTGGGTCCAACCGGATGAAGTTTTTCATAGTTTTCTTTGTGATATGTTTCCTGGAACAGAATATATGTACCGATGCCAGCTTCCTTAAGTTTACGATAATTTTCTATCGTCGTAGCCGCGATATTGACATTTACACGACGGATTGCACCATTTTTATGTTTAATGCTATAAATCGTCTTGATACTTTCAAGTACATACTCAATCGGGTTATTGACTGGATCTTCACCTGTTTCAAGCGCAAGACGCTTGTGACCCATATCCTGCAGCGCAATAACTTCTTTTTCAATTTCTTCCTGTGTGAGCTTCTTACGGCGTATCGTCTTGTTACGATAATGATACGGACAGTAAACACAGCCATTTACGCAGTAGTTTGACAGATAAAGCGGCGCAAACATTACAATACGATTGCCATAAATTTCTTTTTTAAGTTTCTTAGCAAGCGTATACATTTCTTCATTGAGATCTTCCTGATCACATTCCAGCAGGACGGCAGCCTCACGGTGACTTAAACCCTTACAGGCTTCTGCCTTCTTTATAATGCTCTTGATTATTTCACGATTGCTCTTATTTGCTTTCGCATATTCAAGCGTGTCCTGAATTTCTTCATGATTAATAAATTCTTCAGCTTTACTTGATTTCGGATCATACATAGATTCTTTTCTCTCCTTCATTCTTCACAATCTGGTATTTTTGTATAAATTGTTTTCGTACTCACATGCGGCAGCATGCCCAGTTTGCCGGAAAGTGCACTAATCGCATCCTGTGGTGCATCAAGCACAATACTAATAACAGACACATGACGCTTCGGATAAGGAAGTCCCATGCGCCCGACAATATAAGCACTGTATTCCTGTAAAATTGCATTCAACGCCGTAACAGAAGACCGATCTCCTACCATAATACCGATAAGCGCAACACGTGTTTCCATAAAATCCCTTCCCTTTACTAAAAAAAATTACTTTGCGATTCTTCACCTGAAGGACTTTTTTCCTCAAATACGACAAAAATCCCTGTGCACGAAAGCACAGGGAATAGCATACAAAACCAGACCACGATCAACTCGCAGTTTATTATGCTCTCGCCTTCTCATGCAGGAACTTCCTTTATGATGTAGCACGATTACTCAGTATCGAAACGTTTATCGACAGGCGAACCTCTCAACGCACATTGTATTTAGTATAGCACGATAAATCAATTTTTTCCATCTTTATCTATGGTTAAATTTTTTCACAATTTTCTTTTTTAAGCGTTGATGCCGTCAGCAGATTATAGAGCGGTGCCGCTGTAAGTACCGCACGATTAATAGCCTTCGCCATAACATGTGCCGCCAGTGTCCCGGCAACATTAATATCTGCATCAATATTACCGACTGACATTGCATAGACACTATCACCATCCGCCATTGTATGCACAGGACGTATAACACGCGCTAGTCCGTTCTGTGCCATACCAGCAATTTTTGTCAGCTCTGTCTTATTAAAGCGGCCATTCGTAATAACGGCACCAATTGTTGTATTGCCCGTAAAAAGATTTTCCTTACGGTGATAATCCTCGAGCATCGCCATTTCGGTATTGGCAAACCCGGTTTGTTTCCCATTGAGCATACCAGCAAGGATTTCCCCTGTATCCATATCATAAACATCCCCAAGCGCATTAACAGCAACAACGGCACCCATTTTCAGATCACCAATCTGTACTGCATAAATACCAAGTCCCGACTTCATCATTGAGTAAATTCCATGATATTTTCCCACGGTTGCCCCTGTACCAGCTCCGGCATTTCCTTCTTCCGGCCGATTCTTCTCTGCATTCTGACATGCTTCATACACCATTTTTCTACCCGGACGCATTTTGGGCAGCCCAACCATAAGATCAAAAAGGCACGATGCGCAGACAAGCGGCACCTTGGCAAAACCCGTCTCAAAGCCAATATCCCGTTCCTCAAGGTACTGCATAACTCCGCCTGCGCCATCAAGTCCAAAAGCTGAACCACCTGATAGCAGCACAGCATGAATCTCCTCCGCCGCAGCCAGTGGATTGAGCAGCGCCGTCTCGCGTGAAGCCGGTCCGCCACCACGTACATCAATGCCAGTTGGCGCACCATCTTTACAAATAATCACGGTGCAGCCAGTCCCGCCTACAATATCCTGTGCATTTCCGATCAACACGTTCTCAATTTCATGGATTGCTATTTCTTTCATATGTATCACCGCCATTTCCGAATTTTTTTCCGCTTTATTATTTCCGTTTTTCCTCATTGGATTCCTGCATCGAAGAAATAAATATGTTATTATATATATGTGAATGCTTTTAAACAATATGGAGGATTACATGAACTATATAAACTTTCAAGTCGGTGAAAAATTTCCTTTACCGATTGCAGTATCAGGTGACGGCGGATCTTTTCAAATTGACCGCAATGGCATGATGTTCATCTTGCAAATGAGCAGAACCGATATCATTGCCGTTGAAGCTTTTCGTACAGGAAAGATGGAGCTCGCTCTCTTTGAAGAAGCTGGTATGCTCTTTTTTCTCTATCAAATCGATGGTATTTTTCAGGCTGGCTGGGGCGACTGTCCTTTTGCTGTTGGCCTTCTCAATCCGGATCAGTTACCTGACCCGGGGAATTTTAAAGATAAGACACTGCATCTTTATCTCATTGACACACGATTGCAAGTGTTGCTTGCAATGCGCCGCATTGAGCTAAACGATGTGTTTTTTCAAACACTGCAGGAGCATACAGCCAATCAGCTGAAAAAGGCCTTCAAAAAGGCGGACTACATCAAACACGTACAATCCATATGGCAGAGATTCACCTCTGCCCAGATGCGGGAAAAAGCCATCGCCGTACAGGCCGTACCACTTGGACTTCCTGTTAAATCACCTTCTATGAAAAATCCCCCTTATAACAAATAATGTCACAGCCTCAGTACGAACACAATTTATTTAAAGGAGAAATCAACATGAACAACTCAAAAGTGTACTTCACCAATATGCGGGCAAATGCCAACATGAACCTTTTGCAAAAGCTTGATCATCTGCTGCGCAAAGCGGGTATTGAAAACATCGATTTCAAGAATAAATTTGCTGCTATCAAACTCCATTTTGGTGAGCCGGGCAATATTTCTTATTTACGCCCGAACTTTGCGAAAGTCGTTGCCGATACGATTAAGGAACTTGGCGGTAAAGTATTTCTGACAGACTGCAACACCCTCTACGTTGGCCGCCGGAAAGATGCTCTTGAACATATTGATGCCGCCTACGAAAACGGCTACAATCCTTTCACAACAGGCTGTCAGATCATCATTGCCGATGGTCTCAAAGGAACAGATGAAGCTTATGTACCCGTCCCAAACGGCGAGTATGTCAAAGAAGCTAAAGTGGGACAAGCACTTATGGACGCGGATATCATTATCACACTTTCTCACTTCAAGGGACATGAAATGACTGGTTTTGGTGGTGCTATTAAGAATATTGGAATGGGCGGCGGCTCACGTGCCGGCAAAGCTGAAATGCACTGTGATGGCAAACCCGTGGTCAAAGAAGAGCTATGCATCGGCTGTGGTGCTTGTCAGCGCATCTGCGCGCCCGGTGCTCCAAAAATCGAAAAGAAAAAAGCTCATATCGATAAAGACATCTGCCTTGGCTGCGGCCGCTGCATCGCCACCTGTCCGGTCAATGCCATTGTGCCAACCGCTTGGAACAGTGGCGAAATGGTTTGTAAGAAAATGGCCGAGTATGCGGCTGCTATTCTGCATGGCCGACCAAACTTTCACATCAGCCTTATCGTCGATGTATCTCCTTTCTGCGACTGCCATGCAGAAAACGATGCACCCATCGTACCAAACCTTGGTATGCTCGCCTCTTTTGATCCGGTTGCTCTCGATAAAGCCTGTGCTGACCTTGTTAATAAAGCTCCTGTTCTCCAAGGATCAATGCTTGCGGATAACATTGCAAGCAATCCGTCAGAAGCTGCAAAACATGATCATTTTCACAACGTCAGTCCAAACACAGACTGGATTTCCTGCCTTGAGCACGCAGAAAAGATCGGCCTTGGATCTTGTACCTATGAATTAATCGAAGTATAATAAGCAGAATAAAGAAAATGGAGTGCGCATTTATAATATAATGTTCACTCCATTTTCTTTATTCTGCCCTACAATCCACACACGTTGTAAATCCGTTTATTCATTCACCAAGTTTTACAAATTCTCTTTTACGCTGTGTAAAATACAACGACTCGGTGTAGCCATACTTCTTCGCATATAAAATAGCATTATCAATATAACTGCCACAGTCTTCCGGTTTGTGTGCATCCGAAGACGTAATAATCGGCAGCTCATACTTTGCGGCAATCTTCATGAAATCCGGATATGGAGATATCTCTGCAATTGGATAACGATAAAACGTACCTGTATTGATATCAATGCCCATATTCGCTTCCTTGAGTGCTCTTGCCACGCGTTCAAGTATAGGTGTCACATCAAAATCCGGCAGAAACTTAAAAAGACGAATGTTGAACGGATGCCCCAATACATCATAAAGCCTTGAAGCACAAAGATTTTCCACTTCTTCTGCATACCAATCATAAATCTCACGCAGACTATGCTCTTTCCACTCCGCTTTAATTTCTGCTGAATCATAGGCCCAGCCATGCAGGAAATGCACGGAACCGATTATATAGTCAAAAGGACGGTCTGCCAAAATGGCTTTAACTTTCGCCTGATTCCTGAAGTTACAAACCTCAATACCCGTCTTGACCTTTTTCCCTTTTGCTTTAAGTGCATCCATAAATGTGAAATAATCATCCAGTGTATATTTAAACTTATTTCGTTTCAGCCATTTCTTCTGGAACTCACCAACAAAAGAATGATCCAGAATCAAATCGTCATAATAAAGCGACTCAAACTCCTTAAAACCATGAGTGTGCTCAGAAATACCGATTTCATCCATACCGCGCTTTGCTGCACTGTCAAAAAATCCCTGTACCCAGTCAAAATCATAAGAACCATATTCAAAATGCATATGATAATCAAGTTTCATTTTTATATTCCTCCAATAGATCTAAAAATGCCTGCTATCTTACTACAGTACAAATCACTTTACATTTACAGGTATTTCCCTCATATCAACTTTTTTTCCAGCAGCTCTGTAATCCCCTGTATGACACCATGTTCAACATTGCTTTTCGCGCGAAAGTTTGCCAGCTCTTTGATTTTCGGATGTGCATTTTCCATGGCAAAACTATAGTAGACAGACGACATCATCTCAACATCATTGAGATAGTCGCCAAATGCTGCGCATTCCATTGGTGAAATCCCCAGCAGCTTCTGTACTTGTTGGATCGCAATCCCTTTATTAATGCCAAAATTCATGACATCCACCCAAAAGTTACTGCTTACGGCAACCTGAAGCCGTCCATTGTATTTAGCAAGCTTTGGATAAATCGTATGCTCTGCATCCTGTGCATCCGCATCACATAGGGAGAGCTTTATAATATCATCCTTTACTTCAGAAAAATCATCAACAAACGTATAGGCTGTATAGTACTTTTCCATTTCCGACAGGAACGGACGATAATGTGACGTCACATAGGCACCTTTTTTGCCACAAAGCACCGGATAAACATCCGGCATCTGCTTTGTGGTCGCAAGCAGGCTTTGTAGTATCGCATCCTTCATCGTACTTGAAAAAAGTTCAATTTCATGATAGCTTACATAGGTTCCATTTTCGGCAAAGAAAACAAAATCATCTTTATATTTCTCAAATTGATGAAGCAGTGCATAATATTGCCGCCCGCTTGCCGGAGCAAACAACACGTTTCGCGACTTAAGCATCGCCATGACATCATCAAATTCCTCCGGCAGTCTGCCCTTTTCATCGAGCAAGGTTCCATCCATATCCGACATAATCAGCTTAATCATAAAATTCTCCTCACAGCGGGACAGCTTCTTCCATCCCATGCATCTTCTCTTATCGTTTCTCTTCTGCGCTTTTATTATAGCAGATTCCTTTTTTATCATCAATTATAAAGACATTTAAACAATCACTACACACAGTTTTCTTCTTGCAAAACAAATAAGTCCATGCATCATAACGATTTACATTCGCTTATGCATGGACTGCTTTTATTTCCACAAAATCATTTTTTTTGTTCTTGTCCTGTTCTTCCATGATAGAGACACCATGGTTCTTCCGCCATATAGTCACCGTCATTATAGAAAGCGGCTCTGGCCCGACAACCGCCGCAGACCGTTTTGTACTCACAGGTTCCACAGCCGCCCTTGTAATCGAGCGTACGAAGTTTCTGCAAAACTTTGTTGTTCTTCCATATTTCATCAAACGGTGTTTCTCTGACATCACCTAACGGCATGTTGAGATACGCACAAGGCTGAACTTTGCCGCGCGGACTGATAATGCAGTACGATGTTCCGGCAAGGCAGCCACGATGGAATCGCAGCTTCATGCCCATCTGCTTGGCAATACGCATAAACTGCGGTGCACACGTCGGTTTGAGCTCAATATCGACTTTTTTCTGTTTTTCCATAATACGCGTCAGCACGTCTTCATAGGCCTGTGCCCGCAGTGATTCTGCCTCAATGGTTTTGGCCCGGCCCGTCGGTACGAGAAAAAAGAAGTGATGCGCTACAGCGCCTTCAGCTACAGCAAAATCCGTAATGGCTTCAAGTTCATGCGCATTCCAGTCCATAACCGTCGTATGAATCTGAAACGGCAGTCCAACCTTATGGCAGTTGCGCATGCCCTGCACGGCACCTTCCCAGGCCCCTTCAAACTTACGAAATTTATTATGCTTTGCTATGTCAAGTGAGTCAAGTGATATACCCATCCCCATCGCACCCGCTTCTTTTAGCTTCTGTGCCATTTCCAGCGTGATAAGTGTACCATTCGTACCAAATACCGATCGAAGCCCCAGCTGTGTAGCATACGCAACAAGTTCCAGTATATCCTCACGCAGCAGCGGTTCCCCGCCACTAAAAATCATAATCTTAAATCCGGCACGCGCAATCTGCTCAAGCATCGTCTTCGCTTCGCTTGTACTCAGTTCTTCCTCTGCCTTACAGCCTGCATCACGATAGCAGTGATCACAGTACATATTGCAAGCATTCGTCGTATTCCATGAAATAATCATTTTCCCACCGCCTTTGTCGTCAAACCAATTTCTTCATCTGTCAGATAGCAGGACGGATCCGATGCCCAGAAATCTTCCGTACGTGCTTCAGCACGTGTGCGGAAGTTACCGTTACAGTTATCAAGGTACTGACACTTGCTGCAGCGCCCCTTGAGCAGCGGCTTACGATCCTTAAGTCCCGCCATAATTGGATTCATTGTATCCGACCAGATATCACCAAACTTTCTTTCACGCACATTACCAAACGTATGATGCTGTGTAAACTGGTCCGGATGCACATACCCCATTGGATCAACTTCGCCAAAAGCAATTCCCGAACGATTGCCGCCATTCATCGAAATATACTTTCTGATCTGTGCTGCCAGTGCATCGTTGCCTTCAGCAAGTGCTTTCAAATACATATAAACACCATCACAATGATTATCTACCGTAAGGATCTCTTTTTTGAGCCCGCGTTTTTCAAAATCCCGTGTGCGGCGAATGATAATATCCATCGCTTTACGTGATTCTTCTGCTGTCACATCTTCATTCATCATCTGAGTACCGCGGCCGGAATAGACAAGATGATAGAAACAGACACGATTGATTTCTTCCCGTTCAATAAAGTCAAAAATATTTTCCAATTCCTGGATATTATGGTGATTGATCGTGAAACGCAGACCAACGCGCTGATCGACTGCAACACAGTTCTTTATCCCCTGCATGGCTGCGACAAAAGCACCTTCCTTGCCGCGAAACTTATCATTGACATCCTGCAATCCATCAAGCGAAATCCCCACATAGCCGACACCAATATCCTTGATCTTTTGAGCCACTTCACGCGTAATCAGCGTGCCATTCGTTGACAAGGTCGGACGTACACCTTTTTTTTCAGCATAAGCCGCCAGTTCAAAAAAATCCGGACGAATCAGAGGTTCTCCACCGGAAAAAAGCAGTACTGGTACTTTAAAATCAGCCAAATCATCGATAAAGTGCTTTGCTTCCTCTGTCGTCAGCTCATCACTGTACTTCTTTGCGTCCGAGCTCATATAGCAATGACGACACTTCAGATTGCAGGTACGCGTCGAATTCCAGACAACGACAGGACCCGCACCCTTATGGACACCATTTTTCGCATCCTTCGCATCCGCTGTGTAGCGCAGTGAATCACCAAAATATTCCGTAGCAAATAACAGTTTTGTGACACTAATCATCTTTTCACTCACCCATCCAATAAAATATCCGCTCAGAAAAAAAGAGATGCACTCAACTCATCTCTCTAAAACTGAATCAAATTCATATTTTATATCATACCAGTATTTACGGTGCGGGTCAATCTATTTTGTACAGATTCCATCCATCATAAGCTGCAATTTATACTGTACGTTTTCTTTAAAACTCATCGGCAAACTACTGAAGGATGCCGCCTGAAACACGGAGTGAAACATCTCCGTGATAACTTCTGCCGGAATGTCTCTGCGAAACTCCCCTCGTTCCTGACCTTCTCTGATGATACAATCAAAAATCATTTTAAAAGCCGGAGCCTCACCTGCATGACTGCTTGCTTCCTTTGGCATTGCCGAACGATCCGCAGCGCTCAAAAAAAGCGGTAAAACAAAACGATTTTCCGACAAGATGTTCACTGTCAGCATGACGGTTTCCTCAAGCACCTCTGCTGATGACCTTGATTCGGCCTGCAATGCCGCAAAAGATTGCTGTATTTCACCAACAATTTTTCCCAAAAGACTTCGCAGTACCTCTTCCTTTGACTCAAAATAATTATAGAAAGTCCCGATACCGAGATCTGCTTCGTTCATGATATCTGCAATGGATGATTCCTGAAATCCTTTTTGGCTGAACAGCTTCACAGAGGC
>Ga0172378_10005038_pt1 | contig 12342 bp, 19 predicted proteins | sample GrowelOW332metaG_FD_119755 | JGI IMG/M metagenome (GOLD analysis project Ga0172378, IMG submission 119755) | Groundwater microbial communities from an aquifer near a municipal landfill in Southern Ontario, Canada - Pumphouse #3_1 metaG | ecosystem: Environmental > Aquatic > Deep subsurface >...
AAATATAACTTATAATAAGTATTATGGAAGACTCGCTAATGTGGGAATCAAGGCAGTTTCTGTTAAGTATGGTGAAGAAGCTATAGAGTCCGGAGAAACAGAGGTAGAGGTTGTTGTGGAGTCGGAAGGTAATGCGAAGTGGGTTTTTTATATTATAAATGTTTTTTTAATAATAGTGTTAGTTGTTATAATAGGTAGAAGAAGTAGACGTGTTAAAACTTCGGTTGTTAAGAGCAAGAAGAAGTAAATTTAAGGCATTCTAAGTTTTATTATAGGTAATACTTTAGGCTTGACTTCTTCTGGTTTGGATTATTCTTTTTTCTCTTCTTTAGCTAGTTTGTTCTGGATAGAAATTAGTTCGTCGTTTGTTGCCTTTTTTCTTTCTAAATTTGTTTCTTCTCCATAGACAGGAAGAACATCGACTGTTCCGTGTCCAAGAACTTCGTTTTTAGAAAATTGTATGTCTTTGGGTTTTAATTTTTTAGAAATTTTTAGAGCAACTTTTTTTGCGAAATCCATTATGTTGTCTTTCAGCTCTGCTTCAGGTGTGTGTTTTTTTGGCAAAATAAGAGTGTGTCCCTGGGAAATTGGGTTAAGCTCTAAAATAGCTAAATAGTCTTCATTTTCATCTAGGATATAAGATTTGATTTTTTTATTTGCGATGGAACAAAAAATACATTCTTGTTGAGAACTTGCCTCTTTATTATAATTTAAATTATTTTGTTTTAGAAATTCTTCCATTTCGGTTGTGTTCATGGATATTATTTTTTCTTTTATTGCGCTTCTTTGATCTTCTGGAAAATTAGAAAGTTGTTTTAAAAGATGTTCTTTTATCTGAGAATTTTTTTCTTCGGTTATCATAGGAGTATTAGTTATGTTTATCTTATAAATTTATTTAAAATTATTCTACTGCTCTTCTATAATCAATAACTTCGACAGAGGAAACTCCAGCAACTTTTGCTAATTTTGCTTCAAGTACTTCGCCGTCTTTATCTTCTGTAAGTCTTACGCTTGCGATGATAGCTTTTAATCCGAATGCAATTTCTTGTTCTTCAAAGCCAGTAGATTCTCCGCCAGCATTTTTGATTGCTTGCACAGCACCTTCTTGTAATTGTTTTAAATCAATAGAAGTGTCTTCTGGCATTAATTTTATTTTAAAAAGTGCTGTTCCAATTCCCATTTAAGGTCCTTTTTGTCCGCAAGTGCATGTATACTCTATAGAAAGACTTCTGCATTTTGGACATCTTTTTATTTTCTCTCCGCATTTTGGACAGACAAAGCTAATACAGCTATCGACTTCCTTTAAACAACTTGTGCATTTTGCCATGGTTTAGGAGGGAACTTTTGGTTTATAAACGTTTTGGGCTTACTTTTTTACTATAATAATACTTAAAAACGCAAGTAATTTGTCGTGTTTATGCAAGAAAATTATGATCTTTTATTAGAAAGAATTTCGTCATCTTCAGGAATCGATAAAGTAGAATTAGAAAAAAGAGTTGAGGCTAGAAGGGCAAAGCTGTCTGGACTTATTTCTAAGGAGGGAGCTGCGCAAATTCTTGCGGCAGAGCTAGGAGTTAAGTTTGAAAATGTTCAATTAAAACTTTCTGAATTAGTCGCAGGAATGAAGAAGGTAAATGTTGTTGGTAAAATTATAAATTTATTTCCAGCTAGAGAGTTTAATAAAAATGGTAAAAGTGGAAAAGTTTTGAATTTTATTTTGGCTGACGATACTGGAAACACTAGAGTGGTCCTATGGGATATGAATCATATTATGCTTATTGAGTCTGGTCAAATTAAACAGGATGACGTTGTTGAACTTAGAAACGTTTCGGTAAGAGAGGGAGAAATACATTTATCTGGCTTTTCTGAAATGATGAAAAATGGTGCTGTTTTTAATTCTGTAAAAACTGAAAAAGCATTTTCTGAAAAACAAATTGATTCAATAAAAGAGGGAAATAGTGTTAGCTTAAGAGGAGTTGTTGTTCAGGTATTCGCTCCGAGATTCTTTTTCGTGTGTCCACAGTGTGGCAAGAAGGCGATTCAATCTGCAGATAGTTTTTCATGTGTGGAGCATGGGAACGTTGTACCAAAAGAAAGAGCTTTGATGAATTTTGTTTTAGATGATGGCACAGAAACATTGAGAGTCGTTTTGTTTTCGGATCAACTTGAAAAATTATTTCCTATTGAAAAGTTAAAAGATAATGTTTCTTTTTTAGAAATTAAAAATGATTTTTTAGGAACAGAATTATTTATTAGCGGAATTGTAAAAAAGAATCAATTGTTTAACAATCTTGAATTAACTGGACAAAATGTTGTGCGTGCAAATCCAGACGAGATAGTAGCACGTTTGGAAAAATAATCGCAAGGTATTTAAAGCGTTTTAGAATATTATATATATGAAAAAGGGGTTGATTGTAATAATTATATTGTTGAGTTTTTCTTTTGTTTTAGCAGAAGAAAATTTAACACAGCAGGAGATTGCTCAAAGTTGTTTGAGTGAAACTCATTCTATTATTGAGGGTTTAAATAAGAGTAATATTTCTTCAATTCGTTTTGAAGATATGTATTCAACTGCAAATGGAACATACGAAGCGCAAGTTATTATTTTAGGTAAAAATAAAAAAGCGGATTTTAAAACCGTAATTACATATTGTGAACAGATAATAGCTCTTAAAGAAACTGCCATAGAGGCGATAGACAGCTTGAATGTTTTTCTTGCATTTTATAATGAAACAATAGATAGGTCTATGGACACTTCTTCAATCGATAAGATTATTGATCAAATAAATGGTGAAATTGCTGGCGAAAGATATGAAAATGTTTTGCCTTTAATAGATGAGGGATATAATCAAATTAGCGTTGTTAAATCTGAGCAGACAGCCTTGGTTTTAGTGTATAATGCAACCGCAAAAAAGATCAAAGATGTAATTATAGATAATTGGTTAGAAATTTTAATAGGCGTTTGTATTCTATTAGTATTATATCTTTTTTATAGAACAAAAATTTCATTATGGATAGCTCAAAGAAAATTAAAGCTATTAACCATAAGAAGAGAGTCTTTGAGAAAACTACTTGGAGAAACTCAAAAATCTTATTTCCAAGATGGAAAAATATCTGAAAATGATTATCGTGTAAGGGTAAAGAATTTTAGCGATTTAGTTAGAGATATAGATAGGCAAACTCCGATGGTTCAGGCAGATATCGCAAAATATTCTATGCGACAAAAGGAAAAAGAAATTCAAAAGAAGTAGTTTTCTTGGTTTAATATCTAAATTTTGTTAATAACGTTTCTTTTAAAATAGATTTTAGACGATATAAATCTTTATAAAAGAAAGAGAATATTTTTGTTCATGGTTGATGATGAGACAAAGATAAAAGAAGCTCTGAATGAAGAAACTGATTCTAAAGATGATAAAAAGTCTAAGAAGAAGAAAGAGAAGAAAGAAGATGAAAAGAAACTAACAGATGTTCCAGGAATTGGTCCAGGTGCTGCTGCGAAGCTAGAGGCGGCAGGAATTTATGATTTAATGGGATTAGCTGTAATGGGTCCTTCTGATTTGGCTGAGATGGCTGGAATGGGAGAGGCTATTGCGAGAAAGGCAATACAAGCTGCTCGTTCTATGATGAATTTGGGCTTCTCTGATGGATTAGAATTTGCAGAAAAAAGAAAAGAGGTTTGTTATATTACTACAGGTAGTAAAAATTTAGATAATCTTCTGGGAGGAAAGGGTTTAGAGACTAAGGCTATAACTGAGGCTTTTGGGGCTTTTGGTTCTGGAAAAACTCAGTTGGCTTTAGCTTTAGCGGTGAATGTCCAATTGCCCGTTGAGCAAGGTGGTGCAAACGCGAAAGCTGTTTTCATTGACACAGAAGGAACATTTAGACCAGAAAGAGTAAGACAAATGGCGGCTAGATATAATGCCAATTCGGATAAGGTTTTGAAAAATATTTTAGTAGCTAGAGCTTTTAATTCGGATCATCAAATTTTATTATTAGATAAGGTTGCAGAACTAATTAAGAATGGAGAGCCAATAAAATTAATTATTATAGATTCTTTGACTGCACATTTTAGAGCTGAATTTTCTGGAAGAGGCCAGTTGGCAGATAGACAGCAGAAGATGAATAAATATTTACATAATTTGATGAGAGTTGCAGAAAGTTGTAATCTTGCTGTTTATGTTACAAATCAGGTAATGTCTGATCCTGCACAGATGTTTGGAGATCCAACAAAAGCGGTTGGTGGGAATATTGTTGCGCATGCTTCTACATATAGAATGTATTTGAGAAGAAGTAAAAAGGATACTCGTGTTGCAAAATTAATAGATTCTCCTAATTTGCCAGATAATGAGACTATATTCCAAGTTGAGACAGATGGATTACATGACGTAAAAGTGGATGTTTAAAATGGTTTTAGATTATGATTCTACGAATTGTCCCAATAGAAGACAATCTTTATATGATGAGGGTGCTCTTGGCAATTTATTTGCTTGTAGTAGTAAAGAACGTATAGTAAAATCTGATAGAAATATAGATAGTGTTTGTTCGTTTTTTGGTGACTATAGAGAATGTCTAGTATATAAGACTGCGCAACGTATAAATAGTTTAAGAGGATCAACACTTGTTGGGATTTGAATTTAGTAAATAATATTTTTAGAGTTAGTTGATTAGAAATGTTTTAAAGGGATTGATGAATTGGTTATATTATGTTCCTGTAGTTCAGCCTGGATAGAATGCGAGCTTGCGGAGCTTGTGACCGGGGTTCAAATCCCCGTAGGGACATTCTTGTTTTGGGATTTTCACCAAGGTTTCCAGCGGGATCATTTTTTGATAAAGGCGGCAAATCCCCGTATAGATATAATTTTCAAAAGTATTTTAAATATGGAAAACAAATTATTATTAGGGTGATAGTACCCAGACTATTTCTGGAATTTAAAATGAAAGGAAAATTTGGAAAAACAATTATTGCAGGAGTAGTGAGTATAGCTTCTTTGGTGAATTATTCTGGTTGTATTTTAATTAGGCCGACGGACTATTCACCATTTAAAGATAGGCAAGAATTTTTAGGGGTCGCAAATGATTATGAAAAACAAGAAGTTAAAGATGGTGAATGGAGTGGGTTAAAATTGAGAAAGATTAAGGGTAGTAATTTGGAGGCGACTTTGATGGGAATTAATCCCGGAGATTGTAACATTTAGAAGTCTATTGAAGAGATTAGAGGGAATATAGAAGACTTCGATTCTTTGGATAATATACGCAAGGCTTGGGAAATTTATGATTTTTTAGGTTCACAATTAGAGTACAAAAGAAATCTATTTGATAGGCTTCGAGTTACACCGAAAAATGTTTTTTCAAGAGAAAATAAATTGGATGTTTACAATGATATGAGAGTATGTGGGATAAAACCACAGACAATACAAGAAACATATAGTTTTGGAGCGGGAGATTGTGATGCATTAAGTTCGCTTTTTGCATCAAGTCTTATTTGTGCAGGAATTGATTCAAGTCTTTTGGTTGTGATTTCAAAAGATCCAAATATTATAAATAAAGGAGAGGCACATATGGTTGTACTTTTTGATAATGGCTATGTGGATAGGGACGGAGTAAGGGGAGCTAATGTTATTGATCCGTCTTATTTGGGCAAGAAAAGTTTTGTTGATAATTTAAAATTTTCTGCAGAATATTTACGTTCTCCGAAATTTGATGTGACTAGATTAGAATAAGTTTTATTAACTTCTTTTCTTTGTATTTTTTATGGCAACAAACGATGGCGAATTTAATTTTTCAGAAGCGGAATTAGTTAAGCATACGGAAATCTGTAAGAATTGTAAAAATATTGTAGTTGGAAAGGGGAATTTGAATTCTAAGATATTGTTTATAGGTGAGGCCCCGGGAAGAAATGAAGATGAACAAGGATTGCCGTTTGTGGGCGCTGCCGGAAAGAATTTAGATAAATTGTTGGCAACGGTGGGCTTGAGTTTAGATAATATTTATGTGGCTAATATATTAAAGTGTCGTCCTCCGGAAAATAGAAATCCGTTACCGGAAGAAATTAGGATGCATACTCCTTGGTTAATAAAACAAATCAGAGAAATGAAACCGATAGTTGTGTGTTCTTTGGGTAATTATTCTACGAAGTTTTTTTTGGCCAATGGGTTTGTGGAAAAAATGAAGGAACAGCTAGGAATTACGAGTTTGCATGGAAAGGTTAGAGAAATGGATTTTATGGGGTTGAAAATAAAATTAATTCCGTTATTTCATCCGGCAGCGATAATATACAATCAGAAGCTTAAACCACTATGGGAAGAGGATATGGAAATTGTTAAAAAAGAAATTGGCGCAATTTAGTCTATTATTCCGTAATTTTCTGCGTTTCTAATTTTTATGAATTTATAGTGTGCGTCAGCGGTTTTAGATTTACATTTTCTGCAGGTGTCTGTTAAATTGTATTCGTTACAAGAAGGACATTTTTTTAATTTGAATGGCATTTTACTTTTTATCTTCAATAGAAATTTCACAATTTAATGTTTTTGCTTTTTTAGTAATAGAGTCTACAAAATCATTCATTATTTGGTTTGCTTTTTTGTAATCTTCTTCTTGTACATTTAACTGGATATTTCCAGCAGAGATATATGTAATTTCTAGTTTTGGATTTGTGTTTTCTAATACGTTTTTAATCCTCTTTAGACCGTCATTTTCTAGGCATTTTATTTTTACAAGTTTTTTTGCTTCAACCTCTTTTCTTTTTTTTTGAATTATTTTTTTTATTTGTTCTACTGCTTCTTTGTCAAAATATTCTGAGAGTATTTTTTCATCTTCTTTTGCTTTTGCTAAAAAGACGGATAATGTAGGAAATTTAGAAAGTATTTTTTCTTTTGTTTCTGCTGCTTTTTCTTTTGTAATAGAGTTAATTGCAGATTTTGCTGTTTGTTCTTGTTTATATGTATTCAAAACCTCGTCTCTTTCTTTTCCGGTTACTCTTCTTAGTGAGAAGTCGATGTTGTTTGAAGAAACTCTTAAAACTTTACAGGCGATTTTTTTGTTTGGAACGACATAGTCTCTTATGTTTCTAATTCTTCCAGGCGCAATTTCGGAAGTTACGATTGTTCCCGAAAGTCCGTTTTCTGTTTTTACAAATACGGTTGTTCCATCAATTTTGTCTACCGTGCAAAGGATTGCGTCTCCTTCTTGTATTTCTGTCATATTGTTAATTAGTAAATTGGTTTTTTAAAGATGAGCATTACGTGCCTTGACGTCTCTAATTAGTTCGGCAACTTGTTCTATGTTTTTCCCGTTGTAATGTACTGCTCGGAGATGCGTATAATCTTTATTCCATTCTCTTAGTGGAAGAATGGCTCTTCTGTTCTGATTATAGTCTAACCAGGATGTTATATATTCTGGCCAGTCGTCAATTAGAATATCTCCAGGATATTTTTTCTTTTTAAATGTGAGATTTATATTATCAACATCTGGAACATTTTTCATACACCAAAGAAATTTTTCGGTCCATGCCAATGGATATGTCCTTGGGGCGCGTGTTAGTATTTCTATTTCTGCATTTTCTTTTTTTGCTAGTTCATAAAGTTCAAATCCATCTTCTAATCTGGGAAGATTTTCCCACCAGCCAGGTTGTGACATTATTTTTCTTAGTTTTTTTTGGACATGTAATGGACATTTTGAAGAACGATAATCGGGTATAACTTCAGATTCGTTTTTAAAAATTTTTCTAAGATCTCGTGTTCTTTGTCCGAAATTATCACACAAAGTATCATCCATGTCCATTAATATCGTTATGTCTTTCATTAGAATTATTTTAAAACTTCTTCTACTCTAGCTCGGATTTTTGCGTTTCCACCAGATGGGATTGCGATGATTCCATCACATTCTAAACATCTCACTTTTGTGGAAGCTTTTCCATATATAATTTGAGAGTTTTTACATTTAGAGCATTTTACTCTTACGAACTTTGTGTCTGCCATATTTAGGACTAGAAAAGTGGGTTTAAAAGCTTTGTGCGAGTTAAATCATTGACCTTGTTAAGGGGCTTTGATGGGCCGTTGCGCGTACTGGTTTTAGGAAATTTGAATCTCTAAGTTTCTTCTTAGTTCCTTTATGAACAACTCTTCGTCTTCTTTTTTGATTAAACAACCAGCTGCTTTTTGATGTCCGCCAACTTCTGCGATCATATTAGTTAGATTAATTGTTTTTTCTAAAACCTCTTTGAGATTTTTACCCTTCCGGCCGTATATTCTAGCTGAGACTTTTATTTTATCTTGATTATATGCCATTCCAACTAAAACGGTACCTTCTTGGTGATCTAGGGACGAGGATAAGATAGATGTTACGGTTCCGATTATAGTATCTTTTATCAAGTCTTTTGCGTTCATAATTACAAATCCGTTCCCGTTTATTTTTTCCATTGTTTCTGCTTTCTTCAGAGAGTTCACTAACTCTTGTTTATATTGGATATAGAGGTCTTGCGCTTTTTCTTTGGCAAATTCATACTGGAGACAGAAAGATAGTGCTAGATCGGGGTGTCCGAGTCTAGAACAGGCGTTTATTAGGACAGATAGTTCTCTGATATCTTCTTTACGATTGTAAAATTTTAAGAGGTAAATGTTGCCAATTATTTCGGCTTTTTCTCCGGCAGAGGCGATTCTAACCGAAATAGAGGTTACTAGTTTTGATATCTCATCTTCTGTTAATTCATATAATGTTTTTTCTCCGGATATTTCGTTTTCTCTAAGTAATTCAGTAACTCCTTTTGAGGAGCCGGTTACTCCGGGAATGTAGAATGCGCTTGAATATTCTAGTGATTTTCTTAAGGGCCTAGTTGCGGAGAATATTAATAATGATTTTTTTACCTCAATTCCTTCGGTGTCATTAATTATTTGTTGGTATATTTTAGATAGTTGAGTTTCGTGTCTATCACCGATCATTCCGATTAGTGCTAGTGCGGACAAATCTTGATTTTTTGAAGAAATTTCTTTTGAAAATAAATAACAAATTCCAGCTCCGCAAATTTCTTCTTCGTGAAATAAATGTGGATTAATAATTTTTATTTTATCATTTAATTTTTCTTTATTGAGTTCATGATGATCCAATATGAAAATAGGATTTTCTAAATTTTGAAAGGAGTCTAAATTTCCAGAACCTAGATCCACGAAAAGTAATATTTCTTTTTTATTTCTGCTTAGTTCTTGTTGAATGGTATTGAAATCTAGTCCCTTAACTATGCGTAGAGAGAATTTTTTATTTGCTCTTTGTAGTGTTTTCGTAATTATTGCGGCAGAGGTGATACCGTCGGTATCATAGTGGGAAATAACCCTTATTGGCTTATTTTCCGTTACTTTCAAAAATTCTTTTACGAGTTTAGATAATGCCTCTTTCATAAAACCTCTTTAATGAAGTGTAAAAATCTGTTTCCTTTTTAAGGTTTATTGTACTATTATAGAATTATTCGCCGTAATATGAATTCATTGCGTTCAAATGCGATTGTGCTTTCTGAAATTTGTGTTTTGACCTTTTATCTTGTTTGTTTAAAGATAGGTGTTCTTTCATTTTTTCGAATTTCTTTTTTGCGTTTTCAAGTTCTGTATTTGTCTTGATTCCTGCTTTTTCTAAATATTCTGATAATTTTTTACCGTAAACTTTTGTTGTTGGAACGCCATATTGGTCTCTTAGGATTAATCCAATTTGTGCTGGTGAGTGTTTTGAAGATAAATCTACGATTATTTTTTCCATTTCTTCTTCAGATAGTTTTAACCATGATGGTTTTACCATCTTAGTTTCTTTTAATTTTGTCATACTTTTGAGTATTTTTGTTGCTTTTTAAAGATTTGTATGAGCCTATTTGTCGTTTTTTAATTATACATTTTTATACATATATGCTTAAATATTGACTATGTTATGATTTAGTATGGCTAATATTAATTGTCCCAAGTGTCAAGGTAGGGGATTCTATAAAAAACCAGATGGGCAGGTCCAAACTTGTTTTGATTGTCTTATGAATGGGGATATGGATCAACATAACGAAAATGTTAAAGATTCGGGTATTAAGGTATAAGCGTAATGCTTAAAAGTGTTATTTTTAGTGTATTCTTAGAAAGATTTAAATTTCAACTTTTTGTTGAAGTATCGCATAGCCCTATAGTCTAAAACTTCGTGAAGCCTATAGAAAAGTATAAAATCAATTGGCAATTGAGTATCGAATAGCCCTATAGTCTAGTGGTCAAGGATACAGGCCTTTGACGCCTGTGACCCCGGTTCGAATCCGGGTGGGGCTATTAAATAACTTTATAAGTTGTTTTGTATTCTGGTTATTATGGTAGATTATGATATTGCAGGCTTATTATCAGGAATGTTTTTTATTATACTTGGGATTATTCTCGTTTGTGTTTCGTTTGTTTTCTGGCCAATAATTTTTTATGCTGTAGCTTGCCTAGGTGTTGGTATTGCTATTTTGGTTACGCTAAGAAAGCAAGATGAAATTGAGCAGATTCATTCTGAAGGAAAACCTATAAAAAGGAGAAAGAACTAATATGGATATGATTATTACTACAACGGATGAAGTTCCTGGGAAGAAAGCTAAAATGGTTTTGGGAATTGTAAGAGGAAATACGGTAAGAGCAAGAAATATTGGAAGAGACGTTATGGCCGGTTTCAAAAACATGGTTGGTGGAGAGATTAAAAGTTATACAGAGCTACTGACTCAATCTAGAGATGAGGCGTATAATAGAATGGTTAATGAAGCTATATTAATGAAGGCAGATGCAGTTGTTGGCGTGAGGTTTGTTACTTCAATGATAATGCAGGGTGCTTCTGAGATTTCGTGTTTTGGAACAGCGGTTAAGTTTTAGGAAAAAATTTAAACATAGTATGTTTGTATTCTGTATGTTATTTAAGCGGTATTTTGGAAGAAAGGAAGAAACTATTGAGAAGAGTATATTTTTAAGAGAGGGGCCGTATGCTGGCACGAAAATTGAGAGATTGTCTAAATTAGATTTAAATGGTAATAAAGTGTTATATGGTTTTTATTTTGTGTATAAAGGGAAAGGGGTTCGTGGTAGTGTAATAGGCGGGAAAGATTTAGAGGGATCTTTTTTGGTGTCTCAAGATTAATGTTTATACCTTCCCCTGGATTCTACTTTTTTTAAACGTTCTAAAATATCTTTAGATTCTTCAAATATTTGATATCCGTCTGAGAAATTTTCAAATAGTTGTTCGTGGTTTTGAAAATGTTTTGCTTCTAATGCTTGTTTGATTAGGTGTAAGTCAACGGCCTTGTCTTCTATTCTTTTTGAAATAAAACTTAAACCGAAATCTATAATGTAGATTGTTTTATTTTTTAGAATCGTATTGGATGTGGTTAAATCTCCGTGAATTATGTCGTGTTGGTGTAAAATTGCAACCTCTCTTCCTAGTGATTTCATTACTTCAAATTGTTTTTTTTGGGGATAGGAATTTAATTTTTCGGATAGTTTATCTCCATCAATATATTCAAGTTCTAGTTCAAATTTTGTTTGCCCGAGCACTTTTGGAACTGAAATTATTTTAGATGCTTTTTCTAAAACTTTTGCTTCTTTTTCTGTTCGTCTCTTTCTTATTTTGTCATCAAGTTCTTTTATACGATAAGACTTAGGAATACGATTCTTAATTACGATATTATTCTTTAGAGTTATTATTGCTTCTGCGCCTTGGGCCAATATTTTTACCATAGCGGTTAGATGGTTATTTTATTTATAAGTTTGATGTATAGTTATTTTTCTATTAAATTAGTTCTCATATCAGAAATAATTTTGTTTCCCATTCGTATTATAGATTTTATGTTTAACTTTAGAGCAGTCATAATTTGGTTTTTATCCGGTTCGGGTTTAGATAGGTTTTCAAATGCAACGAAAATTATTTTTTCTAGAATAACAAATTGCCTTATGTCTTGTGAAAACAGACTAGTGTCTAAATAAATCGGGCTTGTTTTTGCATCGAATTTACTTCTGTTCAGTTTTAGTTTTATTATTATTTTTGAAGCGGTTTTATTATTGGGTTTTTTCTCAAATTCCCTGATAGATTGAATATATAATTTTGTATTTTTTTCTATACTTTGTACAATGCGGCTCTGTTGAAAATCTCTTGGCTTATTAGATTAAGGTTATTTGCGATTGCTCGCAAATAGAGTTCTGCTCTAACTGACTTAGCTGATTTGGTTAGAGTATAACCACCATACTTCCTTTTCAAACAGCTAAATCCTGTTTCTACTAAACTTCTCTGGTGATAAGTTTCCTCAGAATAGTTTTTCATCTGTTTCCTTCGATAGAATCCTCTCCTAATGTTCTTTTTTGGCTTGAT
>Ga0172378_10005039_pt1 | contig 12340 bp, 11 predicted proteins | sample GrowelOW332metaG_FD_119755 | JGI IMG/M metagenome (GOLD analysis project Ga0172378, IMG submission 119755) | Groundwater microbial communities from an aquifer near a municipal landfill in Southern Ontario, Canada - Pumphouse #3_1 metaG | ecosystem: Environmental > Aquatic > Deep subsurface >...
CGCCGCGAAGCCACCATTACCGTGAATTTTAAAGACATTCATGTTGATTACACCGTATCGGCTTTAAATTACGATAAACCGTATCATCCTTTATTAATTATTGAGCTTAATCCACGCGATCGTATGCTAAAAATTTCTAAAGAAGAGCACTTTATTCAGCAACATCAAGTGGCACGCCAACTGATTCGTGGTGTAGCGCATGAAATTAAAAATCCATTGGCGGGAATTCGTGGGGCAACTCAGTTATTGGCACGTAGTTTAAACGATCCCCAATATACCGAATTTACGGATATTATTATTAATGAAGTCGATCGTTTAAGAAACTTAGCCGACACCATGCTCGGTTCACGCCAATTGCCAAGTTACCAACCCGTCAATATTCATGAACCACTTGAACGGGTGCGCTCGTTAATTGCCAATCAAACCAAAAAACGGGTCAAACTCACCCGCGATTACGATTTATCCTTACCAGAGGTGTTGGCCGATCGTGATCAACTGATTCAAGTGATGCTCAATATCAGCGTCAATGCTGTACAGGCCATGAATGAAAATAAAGAATTTTTTGTTGATACCCAGCCTGAACTGATTTTAAGAACCCGTATTCAACGCTTAGTCACCATTAATGGTGTCATTCATCGTTCTATGGTGCGGATTGATATTGAAGACAATGGACCAGGGGTACCTGAAGACATTGTTGAATCGGTGTTTTATCCATTGGTCACTGGTCGTGCCGCAGGTACAGGCCTAGGCTTGAGCATTGCGCAAAATATTATGCATCAGCATCAAGGCATGATCGAATGTCAGTCGATGCGAGGCAAAACCACATTTAGCTTATATTTACCTTGGGAGTCAAACCATGTCGCGAAATAAAATTTGGGTGATTGATGATGATCGCGCCATGCGCTGGGTCTTGGAAAAAACCTTTAAAGAAGAAGGTTTAGATGTTACCAGTTTTGAAGAAGCACAATCTGCGCTTGATCAGCTGACCCAAGAAGCCCCAGATGTGATTTTAACCGACATTCGTATGCCGGGGATGGATGGTTTGGCCTTTTTAGGCAAAGTCAAAGCCAGTCATCCCGATTTACCGGTCATTATTATGACCGCACATTCAGATTTAGAGTCGGCAGTATCGAGCTATCAAACGGGCGCTTTTGAATACCTGCCTAAGCCTTTTGATATTGATGAAGCCTTAGCCTTGGTGAACCGTGCAATTTTGCATCTCAATAAATTACAACAACAAGAATCGGCTAAAACTGCGCCACCGATTCAGTCGACTGAAATTATTGGTGAATCACCTGCCATGCAGGAAGTATTTCGCGCGATTGGTCGTTTGTCGCAATCGCATATTACGGTACTGATTAACGGTGAATCAGGTACAGGTAAAGAGTTGGTGGCACATGCGCTGCATCGCCATTCACCGCGTAGTGCCAAGCCATTTATTGCTTTAAATATGGCCGCCATTCCCAAAGATTTAATTGAAACTGAATTGTTTGGGCATGAAAAAGGTGCCTTTACCGGTGCCAATACGCAACGTCAAGGGCGTTTTGAACAAGCCAATGGTGGGACTTTATTTTTAGATGAAATTGGCGACATGCCATTTGAAACCCAAACTCGCTTATTGCGTGTCTTGGCCGATGGTGAATTTTATCGTGTGGGCGGTCATATTCCTGTTAAAGTTGATGTACGCATTGTGGCGGCTACCCATCAAGATTTAGAAAAGTTGGTGCATGACGGTCGTTTCCGTGAAGATTTATATCACCGCCTGAATGTGATTCGCATTCATATTCCAAAACTGGCCCACCGTGCTGAAGATATTCCGATGTTGGCACAGCATTTCTTAGCTCGCGCTGGCAAAGAGTTGGGCGTGAGTCCAAAAATTTTACGCCGTGAAACGCAAGAATATATGCAGCAATTACCATGGCAAGGCAATGTACGTCAGCTTGAAAATACCTGTCGTTGGCTGACGGTGATGATCACCGGTCGTGAAGTATATCCTGAAGATTTACCTTCTGAACTTAAACAAATTCCGATTGATAAATTGGGTGAAGGTCAAGCTGCTTTGGATCGTTTGGCCATCCATCATTGGGATGAACTCTTGGCGCAGTGGGCGGTACAAAAACTTAAAAATGGCGAAATGAAAATTTTAGACATTGCCACACCTATGTTTGAACGCACCTTAATTAATGCTGCCCTGCAACAAACCCGCGGTCGTAAACGCCATGCTGCAGAGCTTTTAGGCTGGGGTCGCAACACCCTCACCCGCAAACTCAAAGAACTGGGCATGGACACTGCCGAAGATGAGATTGAAGAAGAAATTGACGGTTAAACAAAAAAGCACCCTAGGGTGCTTTTTTTATAGCGATCTTACATGCTAAAACCTAAATAGCGTGAATAGCCTTGCAGACCTAAATCGGCTTGTAGCACCAAAAATTGTGGATAATCGGCAGCTTTAATAGCATCAAACATATTCATTTGATCGTCATTGGCATGTAACTCATCTACGCTATGTGCCATCGTGGCTTCAAATTCGTCGGTGATATATTCAAAGCCAATATCCATGGCAATAAATAAAGTATGTTCACACGGTTGCACATATTGCTCTTCTTGCCAATTGATCACCCAATGACCGCAATGTGGGCATTGAATCGAATCTGTGGCTTGATGCTCAAGTTGAATTAGTTGATAGGCCATAATAAAGACTCAAATAAAAACCAGATTAGTTTAAAACGAATGAAGCCTGATAAACATCATAAAATAACACTTAGGCTATTTTAAGGGCTTAAATTAAATTGACAATTTGCAACAATCAACATTTAATCAAAGTATTGTTGCATAAATGGCATAAGCTATGTTATCCGATCTCGATGATTTTTATTGTTTTGCTCAAGTGGTAGAACATGGTGGTTTTAGCGCTGCCGAGCGTGCCACTGATATTCCTAAATCTAAACTCAGTCGCCGCGTTTATCAACTTGAAGAACGCTTAGGGGTACGTTTAATCCAACGCAGTTCACGTCATTTTGCAGTGACTGACATTGGGATGAACATCTATCGGCATGCACAAGTGATGATCAATGCTGCACAAGCTGCGCATGATTTGGTGGATCATTTAAGCGTTCAACCACGCGGTGTGATTAAAGTCAGTTTACCTGTATCCATTGCGCAAAATGAAATCGCCAAGATTTTACCGCAATTTTTAAAGATGTATCCTGAAATCAAAGTACAGTTATTGGTCAGCAATCGACGTGTTGATTTAATTAATGAGGGCATTGATGTCGCGCTACGGGTACGCTCTAATTTAGACACTGACCCCAACCTGATCATTCGCCAATTTACCCATATCCAACAACACCTGTTTGCCAGTCAAGCCTATTTAAATCAATTTGGTGAACTTAAAATACCTGAAGATTTGATGCAGCATCATATTTTAAGTATGTCGGATGAACATTTAGATCAATATATTGTGGTGCATCATCAAGGGCAACAAAAGAAAATTAAAGTCAATCCAACGGTTATGGGCTCTGATCTGATGCTATTGGCACAACTTGCCTGTCAAAACTGCGGGATTGCGCTGTTACCAGATAGTATCGTCAAAGATTATTTGGCATCGGGTGAATTAGTACGGGTTTTACCCGAATGGAGTGCTGCTCATGGGATTTTCCATGCAGTGTATCCATCAAGACGTGGGCAATTGCCGGCAGTGCGAGTATTTATTAATTATTTAGTTGAACATTTAAGTGAAAAAAAAGCTGATCAATGATCAGCTTTTTGACTTTAGTTTTCTAAGTCAAGACTAGGATAATCACCTGTACCCTCAGGCCACGGCGATAAAACTTCAAAGCCTGTTTCAGTCACTGCTACCATATGTTCCCACTGTGCTGACCAATTACCATCACGCGTGACCACCGTCCAACCATCCGCCAACTCTTTGACCCCTGCACCGCCGGCATTGACCATCGGTTCAATGGTAAACACCATGCCCGTTTCTAATTTAAGACCTTGCCCTGCTCGGCCATAATGCACCACGTTGGGTTGCTCATGGTAAATACGGCCAATCCCATGCCCACAATATTCACGCACAATGCTATAACCCTCACGTTCTGCCACCGTTTGAATGGCATGTCCTACATCACCTAAGGTGGCGCCTGGTTTTACAGCATGAATACCGGCAAGCATGGCAGCATAAGTGGTTTCGACCAAATGTTTTGCTTCGGGTTTTATCTCACCTACAAAGTACATGCGACTGGTATCACCAAAATAACCGTCTTTAATAATTGCCACATCAATATTAATGATGTCACCGTCTTTCAAGATGATATTCGCAGCAGGAATACCATGACAGACCACTTGATTGGGCGAAATACAGGTGGTTTTGGTGTAACCATAGTAACCAATATTGGCAGGTGTTACGTTTAAGGTATTGACAATAAAGTCATAACACAAATCATCTAAATATTCTGTGCTAACACCGGGTTTTACATAGGGCGCAATCATTTCTAAAACTTGTGCAGCCAAACGGCCAGAAATACGTAAGTGTTCTAAGTCTTGTTCATTTTTAAGCGTTATAGCAGGGGCTCGCATCAATTATTGTCCTCTTTAAGGGTGCAATGAGTATAGACCTTTTTGACATGCCATACAGTGCTTGGCTTTTAATCGTTTAACATTCAGGCACTTCATTTTATATGTGATGATTTATTGTACATCTGATCATTTAATTATCTTTAACCGTTTGGCAAATCACTATTCGTTAAAAATTGAGTTTTTCATTTTTTTTACTCTTTAATCAAACTTATAAATTAAACCAAAATAGATCACTTGAATAAAATCAACATGCCTTATATCAGAACCACTGATAGGTGATATAAAATTAATCACCAAAAAAGCCAACTTTGCTCTAAAATTGCTTCCTTTTTCTACTTGCATTCTCCCCTTATGACTCACTTACGTACTCGGGACATTATTGCTTTAGGGTTTATGACCTTTGCACTGTTTATTGGTGCGGGCAATATTATTTTCCCACCCATTGTTGCACAACAAGCCGGTGACCATGTTTGGCTCGCAGCTTTTGGCTTTTTAATCACGGCAGTTGGTCTACCTGTACTGACCATTATTGCCCTATCGCGTGTAGAAGGTTCGATTCAATTATTAAGTTCACCTTTAGGTAAAGTCGCAAGTTTGCTATTGACGATTGTGTGTTACTTAGCTGTTGGACCATTATTTGCAACGCCACGTACTGCAACGGTATCTTATGAAATTGGTTTTTCATCTTACTTTGGTACATCGTCTTTAAGTTTATTTATTTATAGTGCGATCTACTTTAGTTTTGTCACCTTAGTGTCTTTATATCCAAACAAAATTTTAGATACGGTTGGCTATGTATTATCACCACTTAAAATTTTATCTTTGGTGGTTTTAGGGGGCAGTGCTGTTTTGATTCCTGCCAACTTTATTGCCGAACCTGTGGGTAATTATGTGAATAGTCCGGTGTCTGAAGGTTTTGTCAATGGTTATCTGACCATGGATACTTTAGGCGCTTTGGTGTTTGGTATTGTAATTATTAATGCCATTCGCTCACGTGGTGTGACTGATAAAAAATTAATTACCAAATATGCAGTGATTGCCGGTTTAATTTCGGGTATTGGCTTAACCTTGGTGTACTTAAGCTTATTTAAACTCGGCTTAGGCAGTCATGACATTGCAGCCAATGCCAGCAATGGTGCAGTTATTTTACACGCTTATGTACAACATGCCTTTGGTGACTTAGGTTCAGTATTTTTAGGCGCGATGATCTTTATTGCCTGTATGGTCACTGCAATTGGCTTAACATGTGCGTGTGCTGAATATTTTTCACGTATTACCAAACTTGGCTATAAAGCGTGGGTGTTAATTTTAGTTGGCTTTGCATTTGTGATTTCAAATTTAGGTTTAACTAAATTAATTGCAGTGTCTGTACCAGTATTAAGTGCCATTTATCCGCCTGCAATTACCGTGATTTTATTGGGCTTTTGTTGGAATTTCTTCCATCAACCTAGTCGTGTCATTGCGCCTGTAACAGCAGTTGCCTTACTCTTTGGTATTTTGGATGGCTTAAAAGTGGCAGGCTTTGGCGATGCATTACCTACTGCATTAGCAAATTTACCTTTAAGTGCACAGAACTTAGCATGGTTGATTCCTTCTATCATGGTGTTGGTGATCTGTATTGTGATCGATAAAGTGAAAAAATAAGCTTTTTTTCACACGTTTTACCATGGTGGTTTTACCCAAACCTCATATGGTCATCTTGCAATAATGGTCAAGTTTTACCCAAACGGGCTTTTATTGTTTTACTCCATTTTCAGCATGTGCATAGCGCTGTAAATCAGCAACATTGCGTAGTATCACCACTTAAACAAAAGACACTTGCAATTTTAATAAAATCCACGTACAACCATATAAACCTAACCAACTAAAACAATAGGGTTTATCCAACAAGGAGACGTGGAGATGTCAGTTCAACATTTTACAAAAACAGTCTTCAACCAAGCGCTTAAGCATCATAGCGACCGCCTTATCTATATCTGCACCACCGTGGCTTTAATGCTCACACTGATCATTTATGGCAGTATTCAAGGTAATCTCAAAGCCGAATATTTCATTTATGCCTTAGTCGTGTCTTTGGTGTTTTTTATATGGGCTGCCATTGACCATAGCTATCGCAAATAAATGCATAAAAAAAGCCTCACAGTAGTGAGGCTTTTTATTTAGTGTTGAATCATCACTGTTTTGATTCGATTTCCATCGAGTTCAGTCACGGTAAAATGTACGCCTTTATAATCTAATTCAGTGCCCACTGTCACTTCACCTTGGGTTTGATCCAAAATTAAGCCTGCAACACTAATATAATTGGCATCTTCTTCTACCAAATCCAACATCCCCAACTCAAGTTCAAGTTGATATAAATCCAGCATACCGGTGGCTTTCCACTGACCATCTTCAAGCTTAATTAAATCAAGCTGTTCATCTGCATCAGGGAATTCACCCGCGATGGCCTCAAATACATCCAACGGTGAAATCAAGCCCTGTACATTACCAAATTCATCACTGACCAATACCAATGAGCCTTTTGAGCTACGTAGCGTATTAATCGCATCAATCACTTTCATGGTTTCAAAGATATAAATTGGACGATGCATACGAATTAAAGCTTTCATTTGCTCTTCATCGTCTAATACATCCAATAATTCTTTGGCACGTACAATACTAATAACTTTGTCTAAGCTACCACGACATACTGGAAATAAGCTGTGTGGTACGGATAAAATCTTTTCACGAATCTCTTCAGCTGAATCATTGAGATCTACCCATGAAATTTGACTGCGTGGCGTCATAATTGAGGCTACTGAACGCTCAGCAAGAGTCAACACTCCACCAATCATATAACGCTCTTCGTCGGCAAATGTTTCTTGTGCTTGTGAGTTGCTTGATTGATCTTCAGTTTCTAGCTTACCACCCATCAATTTTAAAATTGAATCAGCAGTACGATGGCGCAATGGAATTTTCGCAGCATGTTTTTGGGTATTACGTAAACGATACTGATTAAAGCCTTCCATTAAAATGGCAACACCAATACCTGAGTAGATATAACCTTTTGGAATGTGGAAACCAAAACCTTCGGCAATTAAGCTAATACCAATCAGCAACAAGAAGCTTAAGCATAAAATGACCACAGTTGGATGACGATTCACGAATGTGGTTAGGGGTTTAGATGCCACTAACATCACCACCATGGCAACCACCATCGCCACCATCATAATTCGGATATCATCGACCATACCAATGGCTGTAATCACCGAATCGAGTGAGAATACAGCATCGAGTACAACAATTTGTGCAACAACAGCGGCAAACCCTGCATAAACGACTTTACTGTTTGTACTTTTAACTTCAGGCTTACCTTCCATCATCTCATGCAATTCAGACACAGCTTTATACAATAAGAATAAACCACCACCCAATAAGATGAGGTCACGTCCTGAAAAACTATGTTCGAAAATGGTGATGAGTGGCTGGGTTAAGGTGACCAACCAAGAAATGGCAAACAGCAAACCTAAACGCATAATCAAGGCGAGCGTTAGACCAAGAACACGTGCTTTGTCACGTTGTTCTGGGGGAAGTTTATCAGCCAAAATAGCAATAAAGACTAGGTTATCAATACCTAATACGATTTCTAATATAATTAAAGTAATTAAACCAACCCAAATGCCAGGATCTAATAAAAATTCCATTAGTTAATCACTCCTGCGTGAGTTAGCGAAATCGTAAATGCGAGCAACTTTGCCCCCGACGACGGATCCATTTAATCTGACCTATGTAACTTAAGATAATTTCATTATGCACAAACTCATGTCGTTGTAATTAATTTTTTGATATTTTTTGTTGATCTAGGTGATGTAGTCAACATTTTTATACTCGATTTTTAAGTCATGGCGTTATGTCGCGATATTTTTCTGGCTATATGGTTATATGATATTTACTTACAGGTTAAAGCTATTTTTATAGTATTATATTTATACAGTTTAAAACCCAGTAAAACTGCTTGAAACAAATAAAAAACAGATCAGGCAACTTGAGTTTTCACATAAAATAACAAATAATTGTGATGCAATTAAAATTAAAATTAGGTAACAGGAAGAACACCACATGACTAAAAAATATTCAAAATTTTTGCCCTCTGCTCAAAATACGCATTTTGAAGATTTTCCTTTTTATTGGATTATGCAAGTGCATGCACAATATGTGAATAATGTTGATCATGCCTTAAAAAAATATGGACTTGATAATTCACGCCGTCGTATTTTAGTGGCACTGCAAAGTAAACCCAATGCCAGCGTGTCTGATCTGTCGCAAATGGTGGTGTCTAAAATGTCAACCACCACCAAAATCATTTACCGCTTAAAAGATGAAGGTTTAGTTGACACCTATTCGTGTGAGGATGATGCGCGTATTACTCGGGTCATTTTGACCAAAAAAGGCGAAGAGATGACCGAAAAAGTTAATGATTTAACTGGTATTGTACTGGAGCAATCTTTTGAAGGTCTTACACCGCTCCAGATTGAAAAAATGATGGAAAGCTTAAAACAAATTTTCAAAAACCTCGCCCATTAAGCCTGTCCACTATCGAAAAAGTTGAGTTGCGGACTCACTTTTTCGATTTTCGCTTTGGGAACATGTGAACATTCAAATTCTTCTACTGGAAAACCCAACACAAAATCGTGTAAGTTGGGCTGCTTTAAATTAAGCCAAGCATTTAAACGAGCATGCGGAATGACAATCACCGAGCGTTTAATCGGTCCTGGTTCATGAAAGTCTTTCATCATAGCATGATCAATGGCATCCATGGTAATCATACTGGCTGAGCGCACCACCTCATCACCCAGTCTACAAATTTCGTATAAAGCAGCAATATAAAATGCCTGCCCGTCACGGCGGCGTACTCCCCAACGCTGTGGTTTACCATCAATGTATTTTGATTCATAAAATTCATCTACAGCAATGACACCAAATTTACATTTGGCAGCAGCTTCGGCAAAGCTTGGTTTTTGTAGTAAAGTTTCATTACGGGCATTATACGTGCGCGTGGCAATGGTCTTATCTTCCGCCCATTTAGGAATTAAACCAAAATTCACTTCACGCCATTCTAGGCCATGTTGAGCTTGAAATAATAAAGGCGCACTATAATTGGGATAAACTTCCTCACGATACTCAAAAGTAATTTCAGGCAAATTTAAGGCTTGCTGTTGGCTACGCGTTAAAGGTTTAAAATTTGCACACATTGTTTCGCCACCTCAATCACAAAGCAGGTTTTATTATAACCTGAAGCAGTTGAAGCTGGCTTAAATTTTGGCGATACCTTGAAGCATAAAAAAAGCGCCCGTAGGCGCTTTTTTTTAAGTCACAGGCTTAGTCACCTGTATAACCTTTTAACTTTAAACGTGCTGCATGCAATAGCGGCTCTGTATAACCTGATGGCTGCTCGCCACCTTTAAAGATCAAATCAGATGCTGCTTGGAAAGCAATATTGTTGTCAAAGTCAGACGCCATTGGGGTATAAAGTGGGTCATTGGCATTTTGCTGATCTACAATTTTTGCCATACGTTGCATCACTTCTTCAACTTGCTCACGTGTGACCACGCCATGACGCAACCAGTTAGCCACATGTTGTGAAGAAATACGTAATGTGGCACGGTCTTCCATTAAGCCCACATCATTGATATCGGGTACTTTTGAACAACCTACACCTAAGTCTACCCAACGTACTACGTAACCTAAGATCCCTTGGCAGTTGTTTTCAAGCTCTTTGCGCTTTTCTTCCTCTGTCCAATTGGTATTGGTTGCAAGTGGTGGCGTTAATAAATCATCTAGTGGTAGTGCCTCTTCAGACAACAATTCTTGCTGACGATTTGACACACTTGTTTGATGATAATGAATCGCGTGGATTACTGCACCTGTTGGAGATGGTACCCATGCACAGCTTGCACCTGCCTGCGGATGTTCAGCTTTAGTATTGTACATGTCACGCAACATATCTGGCTTTGGCCACATGCCTTTACCAATCTGTGCTTTACCACGTAGACCCGTTTGTAGACCCACCATGACATTACGGTTTTCATACGCTGGGAACCAAATTTGGGCTTTCACTTCAGCTTTACGCACAAATGGACCAGCTTCCATAAAGGTATGGATTTCATCACCGGTACGGTCCATAAAACCAGTATTAATAAAGATAGTACGATCTTTAGCTTGCGCGATACAGTTCTTTAAATTTACAGATGTACGACGCTCTTCATCCATGATACCGATTTTTAACGTTTTTGCAGGTAATCCAAGCGCTTGTTCAGCACGCTCAAACAATTCAACTGCAAATGCCACTTCTTCAGGACCATGCATTTTTGGTTTAACGATATACATTGAACCTTTACGCGAGTTCTTAATGGTGTTTTCACCACGAATATCTGCAAGTGTTAATAACGGTGTAACCAATGCATCCATGATGCCTTCATAGATTTCCTGACCGTCTACAAGGATGGCAGGATTCGTCATGAGGTGACCCACGTTACGCAGTAACATCAGTGAACGACCGTGAACTTTAGTTTCACCGCCTTCAAGATTTTTAAAGCTACGGTCAGCATTTAAAGTACGTGTTACTGTCTTGCCATTTTTTTCAATCGCTTCTTGTAAGTCGCCACGCATTAAGCCTAACCAGTTACGGTAGCCTTCAACTTTCTCTTCAGCATCTACTGCTGCAACCGAATCTTCTAAATCTTGAATCGTGGTGACTGCCGCTTCTAATACAACATCTTTAACGCCTGCTGCGTCAGTTTGACCAATCGCACTTGTTGCATCAATTTGAATGATGGCATGTAAACCATTGTTTTTAAGCACTACTTCTGTTGGTGCTGCAGCTTCACCGTTGTAACCTACAAATTTAGATGCATCTGCGACAGTGGTCGTTGAACCATCTTTTAAGCTGACCACCAAAGCTGAACCTTCAACAGCATATTGAGTTGCATCGGCATGTGAACCTGCCGCAAGTGGGAAAGTTTCATCTAAGAAGTTCTTTGCAAACGCAATGACTTTTTCGCCACGTTTTGGATTGTAGCCTTTGGTTTTTTCTGCGCCATCTTCATCAGAGATCACATCAAAGCCATAAAGGGCATCGTATAAAGAACCCCAACGCGCATTGGCTGCGTTTAAGCAGTAACGCGCATTACGTACAGGTACCACCAACTGTGGACCTGCAATCAGTGCAATTTCTTCGTCTACATTTTCTGTCGTAATTTGGAAATCTTCTACTTCTGGTAATAAGTAGCCAATTTCAGTTAAGAAGGCTTTATAAGCTTCTAATTCAAATGTGTTATTACGGTGCCATTCATCAATTTGTGCTTGAATTTGGTCACGCTTAGCCAAGAGTGCTGTATTTTTTGGACTAAGATCGACAACGACTTGTTCGAAGTTGCTCCAATAAGTCTCGCTGTCGAGACCTGAACCTGGTAGTGCTTCATTTTCGATGAAATCATACAGTTCTTTAGCAATCGCTAACTTGCCTTTTTGAATACGTGCAGTCATTGTCTTTCCTGATATTGCTACTTTTTATAACAAGAGATTCTAGTATACCGATTTAAATCTAGCTGAATAGTACTATCACAATGCTAAATAGTGATCATTTTTTATAAAATAAATATGCACATTATTAAATAAAATATCGCTCACAAATGCAATGTCATCATCAACTTGAATACCTTTTTACAGTTTATAAAGTTTTTGAAATGTCGAAATTAGACTTAAGTGCAGATTTATAGATAAA
>Ga0172378_10005040_pt1 | contig 12337 bp, 10 predicted proteins | sample GrowelOW332metaG_FD_119755 | JGI IMG/M metagenome (GOLD analysis project Ga0172378, IMG submission 119755) | Groundwater microbial communities from an aquifer near a municipal landfill in Southern Ontario, Canada - Pumphouse #3_1 metaG | ecosystem: Environmental > Aquatic > Deep subsurface >...
CTATCTCATTTTATAACGAATATCCAACCCATAAATGCCGTTTTGCTATACTGAGTTGTCAATTATTCAGTCTGTTAAAAATTGGGTAATATGTTAAAACTACAAGATAAATAAGAGAAATGTTCACTATTTTAAAACAAAAAATGAAGCAAAACATTTCGTTTGATTATTTTTTCTTTCGATTCATTTTAACTTCTTATTTATTATTCCTAACTTCGCTTGATAAAAACGAAGTTTACCATGAAACAAAACAACTCCTCCCATAAGAGCAATGACTCTTATGACGTAATCATAATTGGTGGTGGCGTTACTGGAGCAGGAACAGCTAGAGACTGTGCTAGACGTGGTTTCAAGACTCTCCTTCTCGAGCGTCAAGACATAGCTACCGGGGCAACAGGCCGTAATCACGGCCTACTCCATAGTGGTGCAAGATACGCTGTTAACGACAGTGAATCTGCAAAAGAGTGCATCGTAGAAAACTTTATTCTAAGAAAGATTGCCAGCCATTGTGTAGAAGAGACCGATGGACTTTTCTTAAGTCTCCCCGAAGATGATTTAGCTTTTCAGAAGAAATTCATAGAAGCATGTCAGTCTGCAGGCATCCCTGCAGAAGAGATAGATCCGAAACAAGCTCTGCTTATGGAGCCCTCTGCAAACCCTAATATGATAGGTGCTGTGAAAGTTCCCGATGGTGCGGTGGACCCCTTTCGTTTAACCGCATCCAACATTATGGATGCGAAAGAGAACGGAGCAACAGTTCTTACCTATCACGAAGTTGTAGGCCTACATCGTGAAAAAAATCGTATTATCGGAGTAAAGGCTTATGATCATATAAACAAAGAGGAGAAGAGTTATTATGGCTCTATTGTTATTAATGCAGGAGGAATCTGGGGACAGCACATTTCTGAATATGCAGATTTAAAGATAAAAATGTTCCCAGCCAAAGGCTCTTTACTTATTTTTGGACACAGGGTAAACAACATTGTATTAAACAGATGTAGAAAACCTTCTAACGCAGATATTCTTGTTCCTGGAGACACCATTTGTCTCATTGGAACAACTTCCGATCGAGTTCCATATGACCAGATAGATAATATGGAGGTCACTCCCGATGAGGTTGACCTACTCATGAGAGAGGGAGAAAAGCTAGCCCCTTCTCTAGCTCACACAAGAATCCTTAGGGCTTATGCAGGGGTTCGTCCTCTTGTAGCCTCAGACGATGACCCAACAGGTCGTAATGTAAGTCGAGGAATTGTTCTTCTAGACCATGCCGTTCGTGACGGACTAGAAGGCTTTATCACCATAACCGGTGGTAAACTGATGACTTATCGATTAATGGCCGAATGGGCGACCGACTTAGTTTGTAAGAAACTAAACCAAACTAAAAAGTGTGATACTGCCGAGGTTCCATTACCCGGTTCTAGACACTCAAAGGAAGAGCTTATAAATTCCATTCATACGGGTGCAAAAACCATAGCACAAGGGGCTATTTATAGACATGGAGAGATGGCTTCGAAAATCGACACAACTGAAGCTGTCAAATCTAGCTTAGTCTGTGAGTGCGAAGGCGTTTCTGTAGGTGAAGTTGAGTATGCCATTGAAGAGCTTGATGTTAATAATCTAGTCGACTTAAGACGTAGGACCCGTGTTGGTATGGGGACCTGCCAGGGAGAACTTTGCGCTTGTAGAGCAGCAGGCATCATGGAGGGAAAAGTGAAAAACTGTAGCACTAGAGCCAAAGAAGACTTGGCAAATTTCCTAAATGAACGATGGAAAGGTGTTTATCCTACCGGATGGGGAGAGAGTCTCAGAGGTAGTGAGTACAGTGCCTGGGTTTATGAGGGAGTGTGTGGTTTAACCAATAAAAAAGATTAAGATGAAATTCGATACAGCAATTATAGGAGGAGGATTATCAGGATTAATCTGTGGAATCCAATTACAAAAAAAAGGAAAGAAGTGCGCTATCGTTTCTACCGGACAAAGTGCACTCCATTTTTCATCGGGTGCTTTCGATTTGTTAAGCTACCTTCCAGATGGAAGTGAGGTTGAAAACATACAAGAAGGGGTAAAGAAGCTCATAGAGCAAAATCCCAATCACCCATACGCTAAGTTAGGTGAAGCCTTGCCCAACCTAATAAACAGCGCCACCCAACTCTTTGAAGAGTTAAACATCTCTTTTGTTCATGGTGAGAGCAACCATTATAAAATCACTCCTCTTGGAGAAATTAAGCCTACTTGGGCATCCCTCGATCGACTAGCCACCATTCAAGAAAAGCAACAGTTCCCTTGGAAGAAGGTTGCACTTTTTAATTTGGATGGCTATTTAGATTTCTATCCTAAATTCATCAAACAAGGACTAAAAGATCACCAAGTAGAGGTTAATACTTTTGGCTTTTCTCTACCAGAGTTAGATAGACTAAGAAGAAACCCAACAGAGCTACGTGCAACAAACATCTCAAACGTTTTAGACAAGGAGAGTATTCTAAATAAGTTTATCGCTATCCTTAAAAGTAAAATCTCCAACGAAGAGGTCATCTTGCTGCCCGCTTTCTTAGGCTTAAAAAATGACAATGCATTTAAAACCATTGAGGAGCAAATAGGCAAACCAGTAAAAGTTATCCCTACACTCCCTCCTTCAATCATAGGTATCAAGCTTCAACAATACCTACAGGAAGAGTTTATTTCACTCGGAGGAGTTTACATGCTAGGAGACAATGTCTTAGAAGCAGACCTTGAAAACAACTCCGTTCAAAGAATATACACCTATAACCATGGCGATATTCCTATTCAAGCAAAACATTTCGTATTGGCTACAGGAAGCTATTTCAGTCAAGGGTTAATAGCTACTCAGAAAGAGGTTATAGAACCTGTTTTTAACCTTGATGTTACTTTTGATTCCGACAGAACTAAGTGGTACAATAAAGATGTTTTTGAAACACAGCCCTATCTTGCTTTTGGTGTAAAAACCAATAAAGAGCTACAAGGACTAATTAACAATCAGCCCCTAAACAACCTATACATCGTAGGTGCTGTTTTAGAGTCCTTCAACCCTATTAAAGAGGGAAGTGGAGGCGGTGTCTCTATCTTAACTGCATTGGCAGTAGCAGATAAAATTGCAAAAAACTAGGAGGAAACAGCAAATGAAAAAGAAAATAGACCATAACATAAGCAACAACAACTTTGAACAATGTATTAAATGTACAATTTGTACCATATACTGTCCTGTTGCTGCGGTAAATCCAAACTATCCAGGTCCTAAACAAGCTGGCCCTGATGGTGAAAGGTTACGCCTTAAAAAAAGTGATTTCTACGATGATGCATTAAAATATTGCACCAACTGTAAAAGGTGTGAGGTATCATGTCCATCCAATGTAAAAATTGGAGATATCATTCAATCTGCAAGAATAAAGCACAGCAAACAAAAGCCCAAACTTAGGGATATTTTATTGGCAAATACAGACTTTGTAGGTTCAATGAATACCGTTCTAGCCCCTGTTGTTAATACGGTACTAGGATGGGATGTCACTAAGCTAGCACTAGATAAAACATTACAGATAGACCGACATCGAACATTTCCTAAGTACTCCTTTGGGACTTTTGAGCAGTGGTATAAAAGACAAGCTCAAAAACAGAGCGAATATAAAAATCAAGTTAGCTATTTTCATGGATGTTACGTTAACTACAACAATCCACAGCTAGGGAAAGACCTAGTAAAAGTTTTTAACTCTGTAGGTATTGGTGTTCAGTTATTGGATAAAGAAAAATGTTGTGGAGTAGCCCTTATCTCTAATGGACTAATTAATCAGGCAAGAAAACAAGGAAATGTCAATATTGCCTCAATTCGTAAGTCTGTTATAGAGAACAAACGCCCAGTAGTAGCAACTTCATCTACCTGCACCTTTACTATTCGAGACGAGTACCCTCATCTGCTAGGAATAGATAATAGTGATGTTAAGGAAGATGTTGAGCTAGCTACTAGATACCTCTACCGATTAATCAGTCAGGATAAGATAAAGCTAAATTTAGCAGAAAAGAAGATTAAAGTGGCCTACCACATCCCTTGCCATATGGAGAAACTGGGGTGGTCGTACTACACAATAGAGCTTCTAAAGTTAATCCCAAACATCGAGCTAATTGTTCTGGATGACCACTGCTGCGGCATTGCTGGAACATATGGTTTCAAGAAAGAAAACTACGAAACCTCTCAAGCTATTGGTGAAGACCTATTTAAGCAAATAGAGGAGAGCAAGGTAGATTATGTGGTTTCCGATTGTGAAACTTGTAAATGGCAAATAGAGATGTCTACTACAGCCAAGTGTGAACACCCTATCTCTATATTAGCACAGGCACTTCGTTAATTATATATACCATGTTAAGAAAAAGGCATCAATAAATTTATTGATGCCTTTTTTACATATTTACGTATGATAATTGCTTACACTAAAGTTACCTCTATTCCTAAGTCTTTAATCATCTCTACCATATGAGCAGGGGCTTTGGAGTCTGTTATAACATGATGTATTTTATCAAAATCACAGATTTTAGAAAAGCCTCTTTTTCCAAATTTTGAAGAGTCTGTTAAAACAACCACTTTATCTGCAACATTAATCATCTGTTGGTTAATATAAGCCTCACTCATATTACTTGTTGTCAAACCATAGTTTAAATCAATCCCATCCACTCCTAAAAAAAGGATATTACAAGAAACAGAGTTTAAAATAGATTCAGCAAAGTGCCCAACAACTGAAACCGAATTCTTTCGTATGGATCCTCCCAATTGTACTATTTCAATGTGAGAGTTATAACATAGTGAGAGCGAAACCTTAACAGAAGAGGTAATAACTGTTAAAGGGAAATGAATGTTAATGTTATTCGCGAACGTTAAAAGAGTTGTACCAGATGCAATTATGATCTTATCATTGGGCTGAAGAAGATCATTGGCCGCCTTTGCAATAGCCTCCTTCTCCTCAATATTAATCTTCTCTTTGACATCAATGTGTCTATCTGTAATCAAAGAGCTAAGAGAACTAGCACTCCCATGATTGCGAGTTAAGAGCTTTTTTGCTTCTAATGTTCTTAAATCTTTTCGAATAGTTACCTCCGAAACGTCTAAAGCTTTACTTAGGTCTTGCACTTTAACAAAACCCTCTTTCTTTAATTGCTCTAAAATATAATTGTGGCGCTGCGCTATACTACCCATTTCATTTTTTATTTTCAATAGATTTTATAGGCTATAAAACTCTATAGCCTATTTAAATATACTAATCAAAGTTAATTCTTTTTTTGAAAAAAAAGAATCATTGAGAGAATAATATGCTTATTTTAAGCTAAACTGCCCTATTCATTGGGTTTCGGTATAGTTTTTTCTATTTTCGAATGCTTTCATATAACTCTTTGTCAGCGAACAAAACCACGCTCTCATTCGTTATTAAAATACATTAATAGAAGAGATTATGCAAAGAGAAAATCAGGTACAAAAGATAGCAGATAACTCCATTACTTGGGATGTTATTATTATAGGAGGTGGTGCCACAGGATTAGGCACAGCATTAGATGCAGCCTCAAGAGGATATAAAACCCTACTGTTGGAACAGAGTGACTTTACCAAAGGTACATCAAGCAGAAGTACAAAGCTAGTTCATGGTGGAGTACGATATTTAGCACAAGGTGATGTTCAACTGGTTGTAGAAGCCTTAAGAGAACGAGGTATTCTGAAAAAAAATGCCCCACACCTGTTTAAAAGTCAGCGTTTCATCATTGGAAACTACAGTTGGTGGGAAAAACCTTTCTACACTATTGGTCTAACTGTATATGATGTTTTAGCTGGTAAGCGAGGATTAGGACGCTCACTTCCTATGTCAAGAAACTCAGTTGTTAAAGAGATACCACAAATCAAGCAAGAGGGGTTAAAAGGCGGTGTAGTCTACTACGATGGTCAGTTTGACGACTCAAGGCTTGCCGTAAATATTCTCCAAACAGCGCTAGAGCAGGGGGCTACTGCAGCTAATTATTTTAAAGTAAAAGAACTAACTAAAGATCAGAGTGGTAAAATAAACGGAGTAGTTGCTGAAGACCAATTCAGTAAAAAGTCATATACCATAAAAGGGAAAGTTATTGTAAATGCAACGGGGATATTTGTAGATGAGATTATGAAAATGGATACTCCCGACAAACCCAATATTGTACGCCCCAGCCAAGGTGTTCACCTCGTTGTTGATGGCTCTTTCCTTGGAGGAGATACCGCTATAATGATTCCGAAAACCAGTGATGGAAGAGTGTTATTTGGAGTTCCTTGGCACGGTAAAGTTATTTTAGGAACAACAGACACCCCTTTAGAAGAACATACACTAGAGCCTGTAGCACTGGAGGAGGAGATTGACTTTATTCTTAAAACAGCCGGAGACTACCTAACCAAACAACCCAGTAGAGCAGATGTTCTCTCGGTGTTTGCAGGGCTTCGTCCGCTTGCTGCTCCTCAAAAAGGATCAAACAAAACAAAAGAGATCTCCAGAAGCCATAAAATTGTAATTTCAGACAGTGGACTACTTACGATAACTGGAGGAAAATGGACAACCTATCGAGAGATGGCCGAAGATGTTATTAATAAGGCTATCCCCATTGGGAAATTACCTAAAGTAAAAACTAACACACGAAAAATTAAAATTCATGGCTACACCAAAGAGGTGGTTAATGATGATTTTTCATACGTATACGGAAGTGATCTTCCACTTATAAAGAAATTAATTGAAGAAAAACCTGAGTTAGGAGAAAAAATTCACCCAAATTATGATTACCTTGCAGCATACGTTATATGGGCTGTGAAAGAGGAAATGGCCCAAACAGTAGAAGATATTTTGGCAAGAAGATTGAGAGTTTTATTTTTAGATGCACGTGCAGCAATAGAAATGGCACCTAAAGTGGCGCAACTAATGGCTCTCGAACTGAAAAAAGATGAAAACTGGGAAAAAACTCAGGTCAAAGACTTTGTTAATCTAGCACAAAACTATTTATTGAAATAAATAATATTAACTATTTTCAATAAGGGTGATGGACAATGTCTGTTACCCTTATTTTATTTGTCATACTATGGAGAAATACATACTTTCGTTTGATGCTGGAACAACCAGCTCTAGAGCTATCGTTTTTAATCATGAGGGTGAGATATGCTCTGTCGCACAAAAAGAGTTCACTCAAATTTTTCCAAAAAGTGGTTGGGTTGAACACAATCCACATGAAATTTGGTCTTCCTTAGCTTCTGTTGCAGCCGAGGCTATAACCAAAATAGGAATTAATGGAAAATACATTGAGGGAATCGGTATAACCAACCAACGCGAAACAACTATTGTGTGGGACCGGAAAACTGGAGAACCTATTTACAATGCAATTGTGTGGCAAGATCGACGAACTGCGGAATACTGCGATAAGCTTAAGGAGGCTGGACTCATTCCTTTTATAAAAGACAAGACTGGTTTAATCGTTGACGCCTACTTTAGTGCCACTAAAATAAAGTGGATTTTAGACCATGTAGATGGGGCTAGGGAAAAAGCTGAAAAGGGAGACTTGGTCTTTGGAACCGTTGACACTTGGATTGTTTGGCAACTTACCCGTGGAGAAAGGCATGTTACAGATGTTAGTAATGCTTCACGTACGATGCTTTTTAATATTCACGATTTAACATGGGATGAAGATCTACTCAAGCTTTTCGATATTCCTTTGGCTATGCTTCCAGAAGTCGCCTCCTCTAGTGAAATTTACGCACACACTAAAACCACCATTTTTGCATCGAAAGTACCAATAGCTGGAATAGCTGGTGACCAACAGGCCGCTCTATTTGGACAAATGTGTATTGAAAAAGGAATGGTTAAAAACACGTATGGAACTGGGTGCTTTATCTTAATGAACACGGGCTCTAAACCTGTTTACTCTAAAAATAATTTAGTTACAACTATTGGTTGGAAGATTGGGAATGAAACCACCTACGCCTTAGAAGGGAGTATTTTTATGGGAGGAGCCATCGTACAATGGCTACGAGATGGATTACACCTTATCAACTCCTCTGCCGATATAGAACGCTTAGCTAGAGAGGTTCCAGACAATGGAGATGTCTACTTTGTACCAGCTCTTACTGGTCTAGGAGCCCCCTATTGGGATCAATACGCTAGAGGTACAATTGTGGGAATATCAAGAGGAACAACATCCGCACATATCGCACGAGCTGCTCTGGAGGGAATAGCCTACCAATCCATGGATGTTATAAATGCCATGATACTAGATGCTGGAATTGGCCTAAAAGAACTACGCGTTGATGGAGGAGCTGCAAAAAACAATCTCTTACTAGAATTCCAAGCCAATGTTTTAGGAACTAGTGTGATTCGTCCGAAATGCATTGAAACTACAGCATTAGGAGCAGCCTATTTAGCAGGACTAGCAGTGGGCTATTGGAAGGATATTGATGAAATACGAAAACAATGGCAAGTCGACTCTCAGTTTGAACCAGATCATAAATTAGATATGCAGCTTGCCAAAAGAAAATGGGCCGATGCAATCTATCGCGCACAAACCTGGATTAAGTAACACATTAAATCAATCTAATACATGGAACAAGATTTATTATTTGAGTTCATAGGTACAGCCATACTCATTTTACTGGGAGATGGTGTTGTAGCCAATGTCCTCTTAAAAGGAACAAAAGGACAAAACTCTGGTTGGATAGTGATCACTATCGCCTGGGGACTCGCTGTTTTTGTTGGAGCATATATCTCTGCTCCCTACTCTGGAGCACATTTAAATCCTGCAGTAACCATTGGCTTAGCTATTGCGGGTTGTTTTAAAGGTAATGTAATAGGATATATCATTGCGCAGCTATTGGGAGGTTTTCTTGGAGCCTGCCTAGTATACCTCTTTTACAAACCACATTTTGATGTGGAGGAAAATGCTACAACAAAGCTTGCGGTTTTTTGTACCATGCCCGAGATAAGAGCTTATAAGTGGAACTTCTTAAGTGAAGTTATTGGAACTTTTCTTCTTATTTTTGGAATTCTTTTTGTTGGAGGAGCAGAAATAGAGGGTCCATATCCCGTTGCTTTACTCATTGTTGTTATAGGTATGTCTCTTGGTGGAACCACAGGTTATGCTATAAACCCTGCTCGAGATTTACCTCCAAGAGTAGCTCATGCCCTTCTTCCGATAAAAGGGAAAAGAGACAGTGATTGGGCATACGCTTGGATTCCGGTTGTAGCACCCATCGTTGGAGCTATTTTAGCTTCTATTTGCTACCGAATCCTACTTTAAACACTTCTTGTTCTCTTTAAGAGAGCAGGGTAAACTATCTTAGGTTTCACTGAGGAGGATAAGCTGTTTCACTGCAAAGCTCCTTGGTAAATCCCTTTCAATTAAAAAGAGCGAGATATCTCGCTCTTTTTCGTATACTATATTTATTGTTGAGAAAACTACATAGCCAAGATACTAGCCGTATCAGAAGCTATCATGTACTCTTCATCGGTTGGTATTACCACCACCTCAACTTTAGAGTCTTTTGAACTAACTACAGCCTCAACCCCTTGGGTTTTCTTATTTGCAGCCTCATCAATTTCTATCCCTAGGTATTCCAATCCTTGGCATACTCTCTCTCTACAAGCCACTTGGTTTTCACCTACACCTCCTGTAAAGACAATAATATCTACTCCACCTAATACAGCAGTATATGCTCCAATGTACTTTTTAATTCGGTAGTAATACATATCTTGAGCCAAAATAGCTCTTTCTTCACCCTTATCTGCAGCTGCAGCTAGCTCCCTCATATCAGAAGACACACCTGAAACACCTAGCACCCCACTCTTCTTATTCACTAGATTAGAGACTCCTTGAGAGTCAAGCCCCTCTTTATCCATCAAGAAGGTTAAAGCTCCTGCATCTACATCTCCAGAGCGAGTACCCATCATCAACCCCTCTACTGGAGTTAACCCCATAGAGGTATCTATAGATTTACCGTCTTTTACAGCCGATATAGAACCACCATTACCTATGTGACAAGTTATGATTCGTTTTCCTTTTGATTCTACTCCTAAAAACTCGCATACTCGTTTTGCAACATACCTGTGACTTGTTCCATGGAAACCATACCTACGAACTCCATATTTTTTATAGTATTCATAAGGCAAGGCATACATAAAAGCATAGTTGGGCATAGTTTGATGGAAAGCTGTATCAAAAACTCCAACTTGAGGAACCTTGGGAAGTAATTTAGAAATAGTGAAGACTCCCTTTAAGTTTGCAGGATTATGAAGTGGAGCTAAATCAGAACATGCCTCAATCTCTTGAATAACCTCTTCTGTTAAACGTACCGATCGGTTAAACTTCTCTCCTCCATGAACGATACGATGTCCTACAGCAGAGATCTCATCCAGCTGCTTTATGCATCCATACTTTTCTCCAACTAAGGTATTTAACACAAATTCTATTCCAACAGTATGTTCTGGAATATCCTTTTCAAGAACTACCTTCTCATCATTCGGTAAGGTTATTTTTAGGAAAGATCCTGGAAGTCCTATTTTCTCTATACCACCTTGTGCTACAACCTTCTTTGAGGTCATATCAAATAGTTTGTATTTGATGGAGGAACTTCCACAGTTCAAAACTAATATCTTCATCATTATCTTATTTTTGTTTTTTAAGTGCAATAGCTTGGGCTGCAGTTATAGCAACCATTTTATAGATATCACCAATGGAACAGCCCCGTGACAAATCATTTACAGGTCTTGCTATACCTTGTAAGATAGGTCCTATTGCTGTAGCATTTCCCAAGCGCTGAACCAATTTATAAGAGATATTTCCCACCTCTAAATTTGGTGCAATTAAAACGTTTGCATGTCCTGCAATAGAAGACCCTGGAGCCTTACTATTTCCTATACTCGGAACTAAGGCTGCGTCGGCTTGAAGCTCACCATCCAGTTGTACAGTAGGGTCTAGCTCTTTTGCTAGTTTCACAGCTTCGATCACCTTATCTACATTCTCATGTTTAGCCGATCCTTTGGTGGAAAAGCTCATCAAAGCAACCTTTGGTTCATCGATACAAGCTACGGCTTTTGCTGTTCGAGCTGTAGTGATAGCTATCTGAGCCAGTTGATCAGCAGTGGGTGCTGGTGTTACAGCAACATCTCCCATTACCACAACACCATGTTGCCCATAAGCTGGAGCATTTGTTAATAACAACATGGCTCCAGATACACAAGTTATACCAGGTGCTGTTTTTATTATTTGTAATGCGGGACGCAAAACATCACCTGTGGTATTTCTTGCACCTGCAAGTTGACCGTCTGCATCTCCACTTTTAATCATTAAACAACCTAAATAGAGAGGATTTAACACCAGTTTACGCGCCTCTTCTATCGTCATACCTTTTTTCTTTCGCAGTTCACAAAGTAGTTCTGCATACGCCTCTTGTTTAGGGTGATTGGCTGGGTCTATAAAAGTAGCACGATCAATATTACCTAATCCGAACTCTTTTGCACGCCTCTTTATCTCTTCCGGATTACCCAATAAGATTAGGTCTGCAACCCCTTCAGTTAGGATACGGTTGGCAGCTTTTAACGTTCTCTCTTCGTCTCCTTCTGGAAGAACAATGCGTTGGCGATCACCTTTTGCTCTCGCAACAATCTCCTCTATTAAATCCATGTTGTTTTATATTTTTTGATTAACTGTACAGATCTTTTGATACAATACAAAAATACACAATTTTGCTATATCTACATTGCAATTTTACGGTAAAAAGTTATTAAAATAAAAAAGTAGGAGAAATATCTTTCTACGAGCCTTCTTCTTTTATCTCTCATTATCAAACTATTTGCCAAAACAGGAAAGAAAAAACATCGAATATGAACTGGAATGAGCTCTTTTTGTCTCTTAACATAGATTATAGGTAGCTTTTTATTTATAAAAGTCCTTTTTTTGTAACTTTGCAGGGTTAAAATTTTCAATCGATATATGATACGTCAATGCGCCATCTTGTTTGGCTGTTTAGCTCTTGGTGAGCTTATTGTTTTCCTAACAGGAATCAAACTTCCCTCTAGTATAATTGGGATGCTTCTTTTAACTCTATTCCTTCACCTAGGCTGGATTAAACTCCACTGGATTCAGGAGATGTCTAATTTTCTTGTTGCAAATCTTGGGTTCTTTTTTATCCCACCAGGAATAGCACTCATGCTCTACTTTGATATTATAGCTCAGCAATTTTGGCCTATTGTTATAGCCACAGTAGTAAGTACTCTTTTAGTGCTTTTCATTACTGGCTGGGTACATCAATTAATTAGACGGATAAAATGAGTTTTTTTAGCAATCA